>OLPR01002171.1_pt1 | contig 14888 bp, 11 predicted proteins | sample 1672761 | NCBI WGS metagenome assembly OLPR01 (sample SAMEA3136721, study PRJEB25190) | human gut metagenome | biome: human gut; feature: human-associated habitat; material: faeces | place: Austria | collected 2013 | reverse complement strand
CCGGAGGCCAGTGTGGGCGGGCTGGGCGATGCGCTCTTCCTGGGACCAGTCGTTATCCTGGAAGGTGTCCCGCTGGGGGCGGCGGACTTTGCCGCCCACTTCCAGCAGCTCGTTGGGGATCTCCTTCACAAAGCGGGAGGGCAGATTGGCCGAGGTCCGGCCGAAGAGCATCCGCTGGGCGGCGCAGGTGAGGTAGAGGCGTTCCTTCGCGCGGGTCAGGGCGACGTAGCACAGGCGGCGCTCCTCCTCCAGCTCGTCCTCCTCCCCAATGGCCCGGTAGCCGGGGAAGACGCCTTCTTCCATGCCCACGGTGAACACCACGGGGAACTCCAGGCCCTTGGCGGCGTGCATGGTCATGAGGGTCACGCAGTTGTCGTCTTCCTCCACGCTGTCCAGATCGGTGTAGAGAGCCACTTCGTCCAGGAAACCGCCGAGAGAGGGGCCCTCTGCGTGTTCCAGATAGCCGCTGATGGACGAGGACAATTCGTGGATGTTTTCCAAGCGAGACTTGCTCTCGTTGTCTTTCTTCGCCGTGAGCATCTCGGCGTAGCCGCTCTCCTGGATCAAGGTTTCGTAGACCTCCGGCAGCTCCACTTCCTGGGTCAGGCGCTGGAGATGCTGGATGAGGTCAGTGAACTTTTGGAACTTCGGCGCAGCTTTTTTCAGCTCCGGGATCTCCGCCGCGTGGACCAGGACTTCCCAGAGGGGCTGTCCCGTCTGGGCCGCCAGGGATCGGGCGGATTCCATGGTCTTGGCCCCGATGCCGCGGGGCGGGTTGTTGACCACCCGCAGCAGGCGCAGGTCGTCGCTGGGGTTGTGGATGACGCAGAGGTAAGACAGCATGTCTTTGATCTCCGCCCGCTCGAAGAAGCGGAAGCCGCCCACCACGCGGTAGGGGATGCTGTTGCTCTTGAGGGCCATTTCCACTTGGTTGGAGAGGGCGTTCATGCGGTAGAGCACCGCGCAGTCCCGCCACTGCCGCCCCTCGCCATAGGCTTTCAGGAGCTGGGTGGCGACGTACATGCCTTCCTCCCGCTCGTTCCCGGCGGTGTAGAAGCGGACCTTTTCCCCCTCGCCATGGTCGGTCCAGAGGTTCTTGCCCTTGCGCCCCCGGTTGTTGCGGATGACGGCATTGGCGGCCTCCAAAATGTTGCCGGTGGAGCGGTAGTTCTGCTCCAGGCGGATGACGCGGGCGTTTTTATACTCACTCTCAAAGGAAAGGATATTCTCAATGGTGGCGCCCCGGAAGCGGTAGATGGACTGGTCGTCATCGCCCACCACGCAGATGTTTTTGCGTTCCCCGGCCAGCAGAGCGGCCAGGAGATATTGCAAGTGGTTCGTATCCTGGTACTCGTCAATGAGGACATAATGAAATTTCCGCTGGTAATACTCCCGCACCTCCGGGAACTTTTGCAGGAGCCGGACGGTATGTAAGATAATATCGTCAAAGTCCAGCGCCCCGGCGGCCCAGAGCTTTTTCTGATAGGCCAGGTAGACGTTGCCGATTTTCTGCAAACGGAAATCTCCCTGGGCCTTGGCCTGGTCCAAGAAATCCTCTGCCAGCTGCATGTCGTCCTTCGCCCGTGAAATATACCCCAGGACGGACCGGGGCGGGAAGGACTTGTCGTCCATGTTCAGCGCTTTCAGGCTCTCCTTGATGACCCGCAGGGAGTCGTCCGTGTCATAGATCGTAAAGGACGAGGGAAAGCCCAGCTTTTCAATGTCCCGCCGTAAAATGCGGACGCAGGCCGAGTGGAACGTCGCCGCCCACACGTCCTGGGCGTCGGGGCCGATGCGGTCCTCCAGACGCTGCTTCAGCTCCCCGGCCGCCTTGTTGGTAAACGTAATGGCAATGACCTGCCAGGGCGCTGCCGGTTCCAGAGCGCAGAGCAGATGGGCGCGGGCGTCCTCCTGCTCGGTGTGGTCGCTCTTGCTGGCGTAGTCGGCCAGAAAGGCCAGGTCGGTCTCTTCGATATGATCCGGGACTTCCGCCGAATCCGCCCCCCGGCCATAGCGGAGGAGGTTGGCGATGCGGTTGATGAGCACCGTCGTCTTTCCGCTCCCGGCCCCGGCCAGCAGCAGCAGCGGCCCTTCCGTGGTCAGCACACCTTCCAGCTGGCGGGGGTTCATCCGGCCAAACTCCGCGGCAATGATCTGCCGCCGCAGGGCGGCGAATTGGGTTTGTTTCTCTTCAGACAGCATAGTTGTGTATCTCCGTCTCTTTCGTTCTAGTTCTATGGTTTGCTCTTATTCTATCGCAAAGGGACGGGGTTGGCAACCCGTTTACCCGACCTGGATCACCTGGGGATACTCCCCTGCCTCCAGGAAGTAGGTGCGATAGCCGTCGGTGGCCAGGGCATAGCGGCCCAGGACGCGGACCAGGCGGCGGGAGCGGAGGGCCAATTCCTGGGCCACGTCCGGGATGGTCTGGCCGGCTTTGGAGAGGTCCTCGGCCTCGCCGGGGGTCAGGAGGGTGACATGGTCCCCGTCCAAGGAGAGGTCGCTATGGGGGAAGACGGCCTCTTCGGGCTTGGCCAGGAAGTAGTCGTCCCGGATCAGGCGGATGCCGATGTCGGCCACCACCAGCTTGCCGATGCTCCACACGGCGTCGCCCAGGAGCATCCCGGCCTTGAGATAGCCGATGGTGACGGTGAGGTCGGACTTGACCACAGGGCCGCCCTTGCCGGTGTCGCCGTTCATGCCGCTGTTGATGTCCACACTGATGACGTAGGCTTTGCTCTGGTTGATGGCCTGGATCGCCTCGTAAAACAGGCCCCGGACCGGGCCGTTGAAGCCCGTGCCCAGCAGGCAGTCCACCAGGATATCATAGCCGGACAAGTCCGTTTCCTTGGTAAAAACATCCGCCGGGACTCCGGCCTCGATGGCTTGGTCGTAGTAAAATGTTCCGTCCGCCGAGAATTTCTCCGAGACTCGGTAGAGCCGGCAGGGGATCCCCTTCCCGGCCAGGATGGCCGCCAGAGCATAGCCGTCGCCGCCGTTGCCGCCCCTTCCGCAGGCGAAATACACCGTTTTCTCCGTGCCGTAAAGGGCTTCGATCACCGAAAAGACCTCTCCCGCAGCCCGCTGCATCAGCTCGGCGGAGGACACGCCGGTTTCGCGCATATACCGTTCCTCCGCCTCCCGCATCTGGGCGGGAGTCAACACTTTCCGCATCCCGCAGGCCTCCCTTCTCTGGAAATATTGTAAACTGCAGATTTTTTTCTGTCAAGCAAACTTTGCGGGCTTGACCGTATCCGACGGAACGGAATTGTCTCAAATTCCACAAAACGCCTTTCACTTTTTCGGCAAATTCTTCAAAATTCCAGCAAATTCCACCGGGATTTTGTCCGTTTTCCGGGGACAGTTCCCGGGATTGGCTATCCACTTCCAGATGCAATTTTACTTTTTCCGTTCTATAAATTGACGGATTCCGCAAAATGCGTATTGTAAACACCGGGTTTATCATGTATAATGATTTCAGCCGCGCACATTGCGCACCCAACACTTAAGGAGGACTAAAAAATGAAGCTTGGCGTTAATTCGGTTCTTTTCAAGCCCTTCAGCGTCATGGAAGCTTTCAAGGGAATCAAGCAGGCTGGTTACGACGGCGTGGAGCTGTCCGCCATCCCCATGATGAATCCCCATCTGAAGCTCACCGATGCGGAAGCCACCGCTCAGAGCATTAAGGACATTAAGGAAGCTCAGGCTGAGACCGGTCTGGAGCTGCTCTCCATGGAGCTGGCCAGCCAGGATCCCACCCTGCTGCGCAAGGCCTGTGCCGCCGCCGTGGAACTGGGCGTACCGATCATCAACGTGGGCCCCAACGGCAAAACCGGCGAAGAGGGCGGCGTTGAATTCTGCGCCGAGACCATTCGTAATTCCGCCGCGATCTGCAAAGCTTACGGTATCACCCTGTGCATGAAGGCCCATGTGGGCGCCTCCGTGTACAACACCCCCACCACCCAGCAGCTGATGAGCCTGGTGCCCAACGACAACTTCGGCGTCGACATGGACCCCTCTCACATCACCCGCGCCGGTGAGAACCCCGCCGAAGCGCTGCCCGGCATCGCCTATCGCGTGAAGCACATTCACATCCGCGACTGCAAGCTGCCCGATCCCAACGCCGAGCCTCCGGTAATGCCCGACGGCAGGCCCGCTCCCAAGGGCGTTATCCCTCCGGGAACTCCCGCTGAGCAGGCCTGCGGCCGCGGCCAGATCGACCTGAAGGGCTATTTCCAGGCCCTGATCGCCGTCGGTTACGAAGGCCCCGTGTGCCTGGAGGTCATCGGACCCGACCAGACCTACGACGCCGCCTGCGCCATCGCCAGCGAATCCTTCGGCTACATGAACGCCATCCTGAAGGTGCTGGGCAATCGCTGATTTTTAACCGGACACAATTCCGATTTCGATCCATAGGGAGGACGCAAAAATGACTAAGCTTCCGAACATTCTGTTCTTCGGTATCGACTCTCTGCGCCGCACCCGCATGAGCGAGTATGGCTACGAGCGCCTCACCACCCCCCACATGAGCAATTACATCAAAAACGGTGCTTCCTTCACCCAGATGTTCTCTGCTTCCATCCCCACCACCCCCGGCTACTGCTGCATGCTCACCGGTCAGGACTGCTTCGGCACCGACGTTGTGGCCCTGCGTCATACCGCCCACAATAACGAAGTGGCTCCCGGCGTCAAGATGCTCTCCGAAATCCTGAAGGAGAACGGCTACAACACCTCCTGCATCCAGTTCAAGGGCAATGCCGGCGGCCGTGGCTATGACACCTATCTGGAGTTCGCCGGCTGGGGCCCCGACCACGATGACGGCCGCGCCCACAAGGCCCAGAACTGCAACGACGTGGTGATCCCCGAAATGGAGCGCCTGCAGGCCGAAGGCAAGCCCTGGTTCCTGTTCATGCGTTACATGGATCCCCATTCTCCCTACCTCGCGCCCGCTCCCTTCAAGGACATGTTCTTCCAGGGCGTGTACGACGATCCCGACGATAAGTCTCTGGAAGGCCTGTTCAACTTCAAGCCCTTCCGTGATTATATCCGTTCCTGGATTCCCGAAGGCTGCACCAGCGCCGACTACGTAGACGCCCAGTATGACGCCGCCGTGGCCTACCTGGATACCGCCATCAATCAGGTCATCGTGAAGATGCAGGCCATGGGCATCGAAGAAGACACCCTGGTGGTGTTCGTCTCCGACCACGGCGAGACCCTGAACGAGCATGATTGCTAATACGATCACCACGGCCTGTATGAGCCCACCCTGACCGTGCCCTTCGCTCTGGTCTGGAAAGGCCACATCGCTCCCGGCCAGCGCTTCGACAACATCTGCCAGCTCAAGGACGTCACCCCCACCATCCTGGACGTGCTGGGCATCGACAAAGAGCCCTTCCACTTCAACGGCCGCAGCCTGTCTCCCCTGATGAACGGCGAGACCATCGTGGCCGAGGACGAGTTCTACATCACCGAGTGCACCTGGATGCGCAAGCACGGCTGGCGTACGCCCGAGTGGAAGCTGATCCGCGCCCTGGAGCCCGACCTGCACTTCAAGCCGCCGATCGAGCTGTACAACCTCATCGACGACCCCAAGGAGCTGCACAACCTGGCGGACGAGCGTCCTGAGATCGTTGAATTCTACACCCAGAAGATGGAAGCCTACATCGCCAAGCGCGAAGCCGAGACCGGCCGCACCAACCCGATGTACACCAACCTGAACTGGCACGCCAATCCCAACCACAACGGCCCCTACGAGACCTCTCAGCAGGCCTATGACGGACTGTACATCGGTTCCGTGGCCCAGGCCGTTTCCCTGCAGCAGAAGAAGTAATTTTCGCCCCTCCGCGCCCGGGCCGCAAGGCTTCGGGCGCGGCCCCAAGGAGACAAAGCCATGCTTAGAGTATGTGTCATCGGCATGGGCCACATCGGCCACAGACATTGCCGCATCTATAAACAGGAGCCTCTGGTAGAGCTGGTGGGCGTGTGCGATAAGCGCATCGACCGGGCCCAGAGCGCGTCGGAAACCTACTCCGTTCCCTATTTCCTGGATGCGCAGGAAATGCTGAACACCCTCAAGCCCGACCTGGTCAGCGTGTGCACCGGCGGCTATGAATACTGCTCCGATCATTACGAGCCCACCATGCAGGCCCTGAACGCGGGCTGCCATGTGCTCACGGAGAAGCCCATTGCCGACACCATCGAACGCGCCCGGGAAATGGTGGAGACCGCGGAAAAGAACCATCGCTGTTTCGCCCTGGATTTCAACCATCGATTCACCGACGCGGGCCGTCAGGCGAAGAAGTGGCAGGAGGAAGGCCGGCTGGGCGATCTGCTGTTCTGCAACATGGCGCTGTGGATCGGCAAGCCCGAGGATTATCCCTCTCCCTATTATCATCTCAAGGCCCTGAACCCCCATTCCATCGACATCATCCGTTATTTCATGGGCGATATCGAGGCCGTTCAGTGCTTCGCCATGAAGTCTCCCGGACGGACCATCTGGTCCACGTCTTCCATGAACTTCAAGTTCCGCAACGGCTGCGTGGGCCATCTGACCTCCAGCTATGACATCAAGCGCGGACATCCCATGGAGCGCTGCGAAGTGGCCGGCCTGAAGGGACGCATCGTATTCGAGGATATGTGGCGGCGTTCCACGCTGTATCCTGCGGGAGACAACGTGATTCTGCAGTATAACAACCCCGTATTCGACGGCCCGGACCGCTACAACGTGTTCGAGGATACCTTCAAAGACCGTATCCATCATTTCGTGGAGCAGGTCGCCCGGGGCGACAGCCCGGAGATGATCGACGGCACCGGCCGGGACGGTCTGGAGGCCCAGAAGGTCATCCACGCCGCCATCCGTTCTCTGGATACCGGCAAGATCGTCTACATGGACGAGATGTATCCCGAAGACGCCCGTAAATAACAATAAGAAGGTGGGCGCCCCTTGCGCACGATCAAACTGGCACAATACCTGAAAAACCCCGCGGATCCGGCCATTGTGGCCCTGAAAACCGCCCACGAGTCCATCACCAGCCACGACCATGATTTCTATGAACTGGTCTATATTTCCGATGGCTACTGCCTGCACGACATGGCCGGACGAATGACGCTTCTGATGGCGGGGGATCTGTTTATCATTCCGCCGGGGAAGGCGCACCGGTATATGTGCAACCGGGATATCAAGCTGTACAACTGCATGTTTCGGGAAGAGGCCTTCAGCGCCTTTTCCGAATCGCTGAACAACGTTCCCGGCCTGTGCGCTCTGACGAATCCCTCCTTCGACGGGTTCATGCACGCGCACCTGGAATTGCAGGAACGTTCCGCCGTGACGCAGCTTCTGGAGGATTTGTCGCAGGAATATGCCCGCCGGCAGCCCGGCTGGGATACGCTGATGCGCTCCTACGGCGTTTCTCTGATCATCCATTGCGGGCGCATCTTCCAGCATCATGTGGCCGACATGCACGAAAAGCGCGCCTATATGGGCTATGTGACCCAGGCGCTGCAGTACATTGACGCCCATTATCAGGAAGAGCTCACCATTCACGATATTGCCGAGCACATCGGCGTATCCAACGATTATTTTTCCCGTCAGTTCAAGCAGGTTACGGGCATCGCCCCGGTGGAATACCTGCGCAGGTATCGGTTCGCCCGGGCCATGGAGCTGCTGGCGGGGGGCATGAGCGTGACGGACGTTTCCCGACAGGTGGGCTTCCGGAACCTGTGCCATTTTTCCCGGGAATTCAAGAACCAGTTGGGCGTAACGCCCTCTCAATACCGCAAGCAATATGCGGAACAACAATTATTCACCGACGAGGAGGAGTAACCACATGGCAATCAAAGTTGCAGTCATCGGTATGGGCGGCATCGGCAACACCCACGCTACCTGCTACAAAGAAAACCCCCTGGCTGAGCTGATCGCAGTTTGCGACATCAACAAGCAGAAGGCGGACGACGCCGCTGAGAAGTTTGGCGTAAAGGCTTTCTATTCCATTAAGGACATGTTCGAACAGTGCCCCGAAATCGAAGCCGTTTCCGTCTGCACCTCCGGTTATGACAACGGCTCCATGCATTTCGAGCCCTCCATGATGGCCCTGGACGCCGGCAAGCACGTGCTGGTGGAAAAGCCCATCTGCGCCGACATCGACGACGCCCGTGAACTGGTTGCCTTCGCCGCCCGCAAGGGTCTGTACCTGGGCAACGACCTGAACCACTACTTCACCGATACCGCCGCCCGCGCCAAGCAGATGCAGAACGACGGCAAGATCGGCCAGCTGGTATATTGCATTTGCAAGTCCGGCTTCAACGGCTGGGAAGGCGACTACCACGGCAAGATGAGCCCCCGTTGGCAGACTCCCTATTCCCACCTGAAGGCCTATTGCGCCCATCCCTTCTCCGTGATGCGCTACTTCTGCGGCGACATCTCCGGCGTTCAGGCGTTCCTGGATAAGCCCGGCGTCCGCGCCACCGCTGAGGATCCCATGCTGTCCATCAACTCCATCCACGTGAAGTTCGCCAACGGCGGCTTCGGCCACCTGATTTCCCAGCGCGGCGACGCGGCCTTCGGCTACGGCGGATGGTGGAGCTATGAGCACGCCGGCACCCGCGGTACCTTCGCCATCGAGAACTGCACCGAGAAGCTGCTGTACTGGAATCCCCAGCAGAAGGACGCTTCCGGCCGTCCCACGATGATGCAGGCCACCCTGGAGCCCGAAGTGTACGACACCGGCATCAAGTCCTTCAACGCCACCTTCCCGGTGCGTATCAACGCCTGGCTGGAAGACCTGACCAACAAGGTGCCGCGTGAGCACATCCGCGCTTCCGGACGTGACGCTCTGGCCACCCTGGAGTACACCTTCGCGGCCATCCAGTCCTACGAGAACGGCGGCGAGCTGGTGGTTCCCCACAAGCTGCCCGCCCTCCACGGCGACACCCAGTTCGTCTATTAATTCCATTTCAAACTTTCCGCGCGGAGAAGGCCGAAGGGTCTTCTCCGCGCCCTTTTCAGGAGGAACAAACCCATGCCCAGACCCAATCTGCTGATTCTCCTGGCCGACCAGTTCCGCCACGATTGCGCCGGCTATCGGGGCATTCGCCCGGTTTCCACCCCCAACCTGGACGCGCTGGCGGCGGAAAGCGCCGTGTTCACCCGGGCGTTTACGCCGCTGCCGGTGTGCGCGCCGGTGCGCCAGTCCCTGATGAACGGGCTGCATCCGGTGAGCTTCGGCGCTCAGTGGAATTACGATTTCTTCATGACCCCCACCGCCCAGCCCACGGGCCACACCTGGGCCGAGCAGCTCCGCGCCGCGGGCTACCGGGGCGGATACATCGGCAAATGGCACATCTCCCCCACCTACGGGCCCAGGGATTTCGGCTATACCGACGTCATCGACATGGCCGATTACAAACGCTTCCAGAAGGAGCATTATCCCGACGCGCAGTTTGGCGGCGGCTGGCTGGGCTGCACCAGCCCCATTCCGCTGGAGGACAGCCTGACCCATCATATGGCGGACAAGGCCTGCGACCTGCTGCGGGAATACGCCGCCTCCGGCGACAGCTGGCATATGTGGCTGGATCTGGGCATTCCCCATCTGCCCTGCCAGCCCTCGGAGCCCTTCGCCTCCATGTACAATCCGGAGGACATCGAACCCTGGGCCGGCTTCGGCGATGAATTCCATTTCAAGCCCTATTGCCAGAAGCAGCAGATGCTGAACTGGCGGCAGGAAAACATGACCTGGGCGGACTACGCGCCCATGGTGGCCCGGTATTTCGGCATGATTTCCCAATTGGACGACGCTTTCGGCAAGCTTTTGCGCACGCTGAAGGAAGCCGGCCAGTGGGAAAACACCATCATCGTCTTCACCTCCGATCACGGGGACATGTGCGGCAGCCACCAGATGCTGGATAAGCATTATGTGCTTTTCGAGGACAACACCCGCATTCCCCTGTGCGTGAAGGTCCCGGGCTACGGCCCCTATCAGACGGATTCCTTCGCCGCCGGCTGCCTGGACATCACCCGGACGATCTTCGACCTGATGGGTCTGGAGACCCCGGAAGTGCTCCACGGCGAGCGGCTGCCCCTGTGCGCCCAGGAGGATACCCATCCCCGCAAGTACATCACCTCCACCTCCAACGGCCAGCAGTTCGGCCTGTATACCAACCGGATGATTCGGGACGGGCGGTACAAATACATCTGGAACCTGACGGACATCGACGAGTTCTACGACCTGGAAACCGATCCCGGCGAAAAGGTCAACCTCATCTGCAATGAGCAGCAGGCCCCCCGCATCGCGGAAATGCGCAAGGCGCTGTATGAGCAGTTGAAGGCCTATTCGGATCCCTTCGTCACCCGGGACTGGGTCACCGCCCAGCTGCTGGAGGGCAGAAAGCACACCGACCGGGCATAAAAAAAATTCGAGGACGTACCACCCAACTTTGCCTCCCCCTCTGGGGAAGGTGGCCGAGCGCAGCGATGTCGGATGAGGTCACCCATGCCAAAGGGACGGAAGTTTTGCGCTTCCGTCCCTTTTTCGTGGGCAGATTCAGTTTTCCTTTTTCTTCAGGTCGTCGTACATCTCCTTGGCCTGCTTCACGTCCGCGGAGGTAATCTCCTGCGAGGAATAGCGGGCGCGGATGTACACCTCCCGCAGGCCGTCCAGGGCCTGGGGCTGAAACCTGGGGCGCATCTGCTGGGCGATTTCCCGGGAATCCGCGTTTTCATCCGGGTCCAGGCCGGCCTTCAGCGCCTGCTTCAGGAATTTCCGATAGTAATTGCGCACCCGATCCCGGGGGGAGAAGCCCAGGCGTTTGCCCGCGTCTTCGTCCTCGTCCAGAGAAGAGCGTTCGTCGGCGAATTTGTTGTCCTCCGGCCGGCGGGCGGCGCGCATGAGAATTTTAAACAGCACGATAATCAGCACGATGGTGACGATCACCGCCAAACCGATGGCCACATAAGTGAGCACCCGGGTGGTTTCGGAATTTTTCGAGGCCTCCTCGTAGAATTCCATCACCGCCTGATCGCCCTCGTCCATGCCCTGACCCAGGTTGTCCAGGGCGCTGAGGTCCACGTCCTCCAGATGGAAATCGATGCCGCCGAAGATTTTATTCAGCACCCAGCCCACGCCGCCAATGGCGTAAAGGATGAGGTTGCACAGGGGCCGCAGCACAAATCGCACCAGCTGCCGCACCAGCAACTGAAACGCCGTTACCACATAGCCCGTGGTAAGCAGCCAGCCCGCCCCGCACAGAAGCCCGATTTGCATCAGGTTCATGGCCCGGAATTTCCCATCGGACAACACCTGCTCGTTATGCCGCAGCATCCGCAGCAGCATCACGTTCAGCACCAGGAAAAACAGAAAATAGGGCAGCATGACCTCCAGAAAGCCCGCCTTATTGCCGGCGACAAGGGTCAGCACAAGGGACGCGGGCAAAATCTTCAGGCACAGGAAGAAGCGGCTCTGGGCGGAATCGTAATCCGCGTACACCAGGCGCTTAAACACGATGATCTGCAGATACACTACAATGGGCACATAGACCACCCAATCCGCCGGGGTATGGGCAAAAAACAGGCTGCCTGCCGCCAACAGCGCCGCCAGATGCTGCAGCCAGCGTTTTTTCGGGGCCTTCCGGCCCGCCATCGCCACGAAATACGCCGCCAGCGCTCCAAACAATGGCCCGGCCAGCATCAGCCCGGAATGCCGGGCGCAGGTGACCACGGAGGAAATGGCGAACACGTAATAGCACAGATCCGCCAGCACCCGCAGGGAAAAGGCAAGATTCACGGCGCGGTCACCTCCTCCGCAGATACCACCAGCACCTTTGCGCCGGTATAATTGGACAAGGCGCGAACCTGAGCCGGGGAAATGTCCTCCCGGCCGGGAGTGATTATGATATGCGCCCGGCCGCTTTCCGCCCGGCGGCGCACATCCTCCAGCAGGGTATCCCGGGATTGGGTCGACTGGCAGACCGCGCGGCCCAACCCTTCCAGAATGGTGGAAAGATGCGCGCCGCCCAGCCCGTCGCTGACGAATTCCCATGGGCCGGTCTGCCCCGCCGCCCGGGCGTTGGTGCAGAAGGCGTACTGAATGCGCTTTTCCTCCAGCATTTCACACACCCCCCGGGTCATGGAAAAGCAGGTTTCCATCAGAGGCCGGGCCAGGCCGGAGGGCAAACGGGTGTCCAGATTCAGCACCACGCTGACGGTAACGTCCAGGGTGTGGTCAAACTGTTTTACCATCATCCGCCCGGTGCGGGCCGTGGCGGTAAAGGAAATCTGCTTCATGGGTTCCCGGCCGGTGTAATCCCGGAAGCCCAGGGTCAGAACCGGGTCCTCCAGAATGAACCGGTTCACGGACACGTCCCCCAGAAAGCCTCCCAGGGTGCGGTCGAATTCCACGCTGTCCAGCCGTTTGGGCAGCACCACCGCTTCCCGCAGCCGGTCGAAATATTTCGCCTTTTCGGAAAGGCCCAGGAAATCGCCGCCGTAGAGAATGGCGCCGTTAAACACATACCGGCCCCGGCGGCCCAAAGACGCCTGCAGCCGCCGCACCATCTTCTGGCGGGGCATCATGTAAACGGTGGAATTGACCCTGGCCCTGTTTTCGTCAAAGCCCATGGTGCAGCGCTTTGCGTCCATGGTAATATCCCGGGGCACGTATTCGCTGATACGAATAAAGGGAATGAACCGGCGGGAGGCATTGCGCAGGGTGGTAATCAGTTGAAACTCCTCGTCGATTTCCACCAGATTTTTGGAAATCTTCAATTCGTACTTTACTCCATCCAGGGCATGGCGAATGCTCCAGCGCTCCACCACCAGCGCCACCAGAATCAGAAGAATCAGATACAGGATCATGGCTTACTTCTTCTCCAGCGGCACGGGGATTTCGCCGATCATCCGGTCCAGCAGAAGCTCCGCCTCCTGGGCCCGGGCGCCGCCGCCGGAGAAAATGCGATGCCCCAGCACCGGCCGGGCCACGTCCCGAATGTCCTCGGGCAGCACGTAATCCCGTCCGGCAAAGGCCGCGTTTACCTGACAGGCCTTGTACAGCGCCAGTGCGCCCCGGGTAGAAACGCCGGAAATAAACTGAGATTCCTTGCGGGTCTTTTCCACCAGATCCATCAGATAATTCCGCACGTCTGTGCCTACTTCCACTTCCCGGAAGTGAGTTTTCACATAATGGGTCTCCTCCCGGGTGACCACGGGCTGAATTTCCGCGATGATGTCCGTGGTGGCCTGCCGGGTGAGCACCTGCATCTCCTGCAGCCGGGTCATATACCCCAGGGAAAGCTTCATGAAGAAGCGGTCTACCTGGGCCTCCGGCAGGGGGAAAGTGCCGTAACTTTCCAGGGGATTCTGGGTGGCCATGACGATGAAATCCTCGCCCAGGGGATAGGTGTCTCCGTCCACGGAAATCTGCCGCTCCTCCATGGCCTCCAGCAGCGCCGACTGGGTGCGGGGGGTGGCGCGGTTGATTTCGTCCGCCAGCACCACGTCCGCAAACAGTGGGCCTTTGCGGAATTCAAATTCGCCGGTCTTCTGGCTGAAGAAGTTGATACCTGTCAAATCCGAGGGCAGAAGGTCCGGGGTAAACTGCACCCGGCGGAAGGCCCCTCCCATGGACTTGGCAAATGCCCGCAGCAGCATGGTCTTGCCCGTGCCCGGCACGTCCTCCAAAAGCACATGGCCGGAGCACACAAAGGCGTTCAGCACCAGTTCGATCTGTCGCTCCTTGCCCACGATAGCCCGGGAAACCGAGGAAACCACCTTTTCGCGATATTCCGTAAAACGCTTGATGTCCAAATCTCGTTACCGCCTCTCTACAGGTTATGCAGCGTTGAAAAATCATTAATTTATTGTATAATATAGCTTGCACCCGTGTCAAGTGTGGTGCATAATTGTTAATTTCGCGTTCATATTTTTATATTGCGAAAAAACGGCCGGACTGCTATAATAGAAGCAGGAGGTGAACGCGCATGAAACGGACGTTTGCACTGGCGCTTACGCTGATGGCGGCTCTTTCCTGCTGCCTTTGCCAGGCGGAGGATTTCGACCTGCATTCCCTTTACGAAGACGGCCTTCCTCAGGACACCTATAACGCCGCCGACAGCCGGACGGTGGATTTTGACGGCAATTTCACCCTGACCCTTCCGGAGGCCTGGCAGCGGTATGCCCTCACACAGGCTCAGTCGGAAAAGGGTTTTCTGGCCTGTTATGGCGATGGAACCCATTTTCTCTATTTGCAGCGAGCCGAATATCTGCCGGATTACGTAAATCTGGAGGAATATTGCCAGACCCTGGCGCTTTCGGCGGACAACAAGAGCATCTTTATCAACACCTTCGGTTCTCAGAAGACGGAATTCGTCTGCTGGTCGGATTACGCCTCGGTTTCCTCCAATTGCGCGGTGATCTTCCCGAAAAAATACGTCTACACCTTTTACTTTTACCCGGCGGACGGCGACGTGGCCTTTGCCCAGACGGTGCTGGCGCTGATGGATTCTTACGTGCCGGCGGCAAATTAACAAAAAAGCCCTTCTCCGGCGATTCCAAAGCCGATGACTTCTGCGGCCTTTCACGCAGAGGCCATCGGCTTTTCCATATTTTCAGAAACGTTTTCTCCCAATTGCGGCAGGGGCGCAGCCGCGCTGAAGGCTGCTGCGTCAGGAGACGGACGCGCAGAGATAATCCACCAGCGCGTCGTACTCCCCGCCGCCTCCGGCCCAGGGAATCTGCGCCAGATCCTCCGCCGTTTCCCGGGACAGCAGCGCGTACACCCAATCTGCGTCCGTCAGCCGGCCCATGGCGTATTTCAGCGCCCACAGCCGGGCGGAATAGCCCGCCGCCGCGCCGTAATCCACGCAGGCGGCATAGGCCGCGACGTTCGCCGCGCCCTCGT
>OLPR01002155.1_pt1 | contig 14987 bp, 8 predicted proteins | sample 1672761 | NCBI WGS metagenome assembly OLPR01 (sample SAMEA3136721, study PRJEB25190) | human gut metagenome | biome: human gut; feature: human-associated habitat; material: faeces | place: Austria | collected 2013 | reverse complement strand
TGCAGCCGCCTCAGCCGCCAGCGCGCGTCGCCCTCGCCGCGCTCCTGTACCGGCACGATCGACACGCCGTCGGTCAGATACTGGCCGTAATCCTCGATGTAGCTCATCTGCGCCTTCTCGAAGCACGATCCAATCTGACTCATGCTCTCGCACACGCCGCCGCGAATCAGCAAAACGTGCGCCGAAAAGCGCTCGGATGCCGAATTGAGCGTCCGCTGGAGCGTTTCCTCCGCCGCGTCCAGCCCATTTTCACACGGATACAGGAGGCCGAAGGTCGCCGTGTCGGTCGAGTGCAGGATCGCGTTGGCCGGCAGGTTCTTCTTGAGATAATCCAGCAGCATAACCAGCGTCATCTGCATGGAATCGTTCGAATCGGCCGTACCGACAAACAAACGCCCGCAATACACCGCAAAGCGCTTCGGGAAATCCTTCATTTGCAGCCGCAGCAGGACCTCCACGTCCTGCTTGAGCAGCGTGTTCGAAAACAGGCGGTCGAGTATGTTGCGCTGAAGCGATTCCTGATAGTCGCTCAAGCGCCGCGTCACGATCTCCTTTTCGCTGATCAGCGTGTCCACCGATGAGAGCAGCTCGTTGTACTCGTCGCGGTCGGGCGAAATGAGCAGATTGCGCTCGCGCAGCGAATCGATCACCTGCCGCATCGGTATATACTGCCTGTGCGCCGTCCAATAGGCCGTGCCCACGCCCACCAGCACCGCCGCCAGCACGATGAACGCAATGAAGCGGTTGACGCTCCTCATCTGAGCGCCGATATAGCCGCTGCTCACGCGAATGACCGCGCGCAGCGTGCCCTTTTCATTCACCAGCACCGTCTCAAAGCCGTTTTCTATCTCCTCGCCATAGCTCATCAGGCACACGTCGCCGCGCCCCATGCGGTTGTCGTACAGCCTGAACGACGCATAGGGACGGATGCGGCTCGAAATCGCCACGTCCATCAGCTCGTCCAGCCGCAAAAACGCGTACGCCACGCCCTTTGAGATCGTGTAGTGCTCCGTGTCCAGCGGAATGGCACAGCAGAACGCCGCGTCAAACGCCGGCGCGGCATAGCGGCTGGACAGGCGCGTGCAGGGTTTAAAGCGCACAGTCGCCAGACGCTCGCTCTCGCCCAGATAGGAGCGAAACACGCTCGTGTCCATTCCTTCTATATTATAGGCGGTTATGAAGTCGTCTATGCTGTAAAAGACGCTCTGCGTCGTCACAACCTGATCGATGTTCTCGCACACATAGGCGATCTCGCCCAGGAGCGGATTGCCGCGCAGTATCGACTTGAGCGTTGTCTGCGCCTTGAGCAGGTTCACAGCGTCGTAACGGTGCAGTCCGCCCGGGCTGCTCTGCAGTATCAGCTCGCGAAAGGTAATGATGTTGTCGCTCACGGCGTCCAGCTGCGCACCCAGCTGCGTCAGGCCATACTCGAGGTTGGCGCGGCACAGATCCTCTTCGCTCTTCTGTATGGAAATGCGCATCTGCGTGCTCAAAAGCAGCAGGCAAATGCTGATGCCCGCCACGATGATGAAATTCAGCTTAAGCGTGCGCAGAAACACAATGCTCTGCCTGCGCCTTTTCTCACCGCGTCGCCCCTGCTTCATAACCGAAACACGCCCCTTTTCCATTCCAGCCTCTTCATCCGCCTTCACATCCCATACGATAAATTATATCAGATTTTCCAAATCCGGTCAATCAAATCAACCGCATTTGCCTGCAAAAGTTACCCCTATGGGCGTTATTTTACAACCTGTTCCGATTTTTATCACTATAAATGCGGCTTTTTACCGTCAAAAACCTGAATTTACATTTTACACACAGTCCGGACATATGTTAAACTGTAGTCAACAACGAGCGCGGCGCTCCCCTGCCGCCTCCCGCCAACATTCTGATCTCACCAAGGAGGAATCAATTCCCATGGCTAAGACGCCCACCCCCGTCTTGCAGAAATCCGTCTGGAAGCGCGCCAGAGAAAACTGGCAGATGTACCTGTTCCTGCTGCTGCCGCTGATATGGCTGCTGATCTTCAAGTACTGGCCGATGTACGGCGCGCAGATCGCCTTTAGAAACTACAAGGTCGCCAAGGGCATCACCGGTTCCGACTGGGTGGGCATGAAGAACTTCATAAAATTCTTCAACTCGGTCTATTTCGGCCGCGTTGTCGGCAACACGCTGAAGCTGTCGCTCTATTCCATGGCGGTCGGTTTCCCGCTCCCGATCTTCTTCGCGCTGCTGCTCAACTCCGTGCGCTCCAAGAGATGGAAGTCGGCGATCGAGAACGTCACCTATATGCCCTATTTCATCTCCGCGGTCGTGCTGGTCGGCATACTCAAGCGCGTCTTTGACACCAACTCCGGCCTGTTCTCCAACATCCTCTATCAGCTCACCGGCAGCAAGATGGAGACCGATATGTTCCGCGGCAATCTGAACTTCATCAATCTCTACGTCTGGTCGGGCGTGTGGCAGGGCACCGGCTGGGGCTCCATCATCTATATGGCGGCGCTCTCCAACGTCGATCCCCAGCAGCACGAGGCCGCCACGATCGACGGCGCGAGCCGCTGGCAGCGCCTGCTCCACGTCGACCTGCCCGCCATCATCCCCACGATCACCATCACGCTGATCCTGCGCTGCGGCTCGATCATGTCGATCGGCTTCGACAAGGTCTATCTGATGCAGAACGACACCAATCTGGCGGCCAGCGAGGTCATCGCGACCTACGTCTACAAGGTCGGCCTGACCGCGCAGGGCGGCGCGAACTTCTCGTATTCCACGGCCATCGGCCTGTTCAACTCGGTCGTCAATCTGGTCATGATCTCGCTGGTGAACGGCATTTCCAACCGCATCAACGGCAGCGGACTCTGGTAAGAAAGGAGAAACACGAAAATGGACGCAACGAGAAAGCTCAGCCGCAAAAACGCCATCAAGGTGCCCCGCGGCGACAAAATCTACTATGGCATCGTCAACCTCTTCCTGTTTCTCTTCTTCATGGCCATACTGCTGCCCCTGATCAACGTGGTCGCCTCCTCGTTCTCCGAGGCCAAGGCGGTCAATCAGGGCAAGGTGCTCTTCTGGCCGGTTCAGTTCACCACAAAGGGCTACAAGGCCGTCTTTGAATACAAGGGCATCTGGCGCTCCTACGCCAACACATTCCTCTACACGATCACCGGCACGGCGGTCAATCTGGCGATGACGCTGATGTGCGCCTATCCCCTCGCCCGCAAGGATCTGCCCTTCAAGGGGCCGGTCGTGGCGCTGTTCATGTTCACCATGCTCTTTGGCGGCGGCACCATCCCGAACTACATCCTCATCCGCAACCTGCACATGATGAACACCATCTGGGCCATGATCATCCCCGGCGCAATCAGCGTCTACAACATGATCATCGCCCGCACCTTCATCCAGAACATCCCCGCCGATCTGGAGGAAGCCGCCAAGATCGACGGCTGCTCGGACGTGCGCTACTTCTTCAGCATCGTGCTGCCGCTCTCCAAGACGGTCATCTCCGTGCTGGGCCTGTACTACGCGGTCGCGCACTGGAACGACTACTTCACCGCGTTCCTCTATCTGAGCGACAATGAAAAGATGCCCCTGCAGATCACGCTGCGCGCCATCCTGATCAACAACTCCTTCTCGGCCGACGCGGCCACCAGCATCGATGAGGAAACCCTGCTCAACAATCAGGCATTGCAGGATCTGCTCAAGTACTCCCTGATCATCGTCTCCTCTGTCCCTGTGCTCATCATTTATCCCTTCGTCAAGAAGTACTTCCTCAAGGGCGTCATGCTCGGCGCCGTGAAGGGCTAAGCGGGCAGTGCCCGCGGCCAGACCGCGCGCTGACTAAATACCCCGAAGGTTTCCAAAGGGCGACCGGAAAGCCCTTTGGCCGCTCCCGCAGGAGCGGAACTCCCCCCAAGGTTTATAGCGCACCGCGCGCTGTAAATACATATTATAAAGGAGGAACCCCACCTATGAAGACCAAGAAGCTCCTGGTTCTGGCGCTGGCGATCGCCCTGATCGTCTCGTCGATCGGCTTCGCCGGTGCTGAGGGCAACCTGAGCGCCGCCGGCGAGTACCCCATCTGGACTGGCTCCGAGCCCGCTGTCATCTCCGTGCTGGTCGAGCCCAGCGACTATGTCACCGATTGGGACGACAACGCCTACACCAAAAAGATCGAAGAGCTGTGCAATGTTGACCTGCAGTTCGTCTTCCTGCCCGCGACTGATGGCGGCGACAAGCTGAACATCATGATCTCCACCGGCGAGAAGCTGCCCGATGTTCTGAACTACAATCTCAAAACCGCTCTGGAGAAGAGCTACGCCGAGGCCGGCGCGCTCGTCAACCTCCAGCCCTACTATGAGAGCGGTCTGGGCTACAACGTGAACAAGGCTGTCGAGCAGTTCCCCGACTGGAACCTGCTGACCAACATCACCTCTCCCGACGGCGGCATCTACGGCGTGCCGCGCATCCAGGTTTCTCCCTCCAACGAGACCAAGTACAAGATGTGGGTCAACGAGGCCTGGCTGAAGAATCTGAATCTGGAAGTCCCCACCACCACCGATGCGTTCTATGAGATGCTGAAGGCCTTCAAGGAGCAGGATGCCAACGGCGACGGCGACGCCACCAATGAGATCCCCTTCATCACCTCCACCGGCTGGGGCGGCACCGCCACCAAGTTCCTCACCAACGCGTTCGTGTTCGAGGGCGATGGCGACATGTTCCTGCACAAGGACGGCCACGTCTCCGTGTCCTACATTCAGGACGGCTGGTTCGATTCCGTCGAGTACCTCAAGAAGCTCTGCGACGAGGGTCTGCTCGCCAAGGAATCCTTCACCTACTCCAACACCGACCTGCTGGCCGTGGCCGGCACTGACGAGGACGTCGTCGGCGTTATGACCAACTCCTCTCTGGCCTTCATGGGCGCCGGTGACGATCCCTATCGCCTGCGCTACATCTGCATCGCGCCTCTGACCGGCCCCGACGGCGTGAAGTACACCGCCTATTCCCAGTCCGCGACCAACAGCCAGTGGCACGTGACCACCTATGCCGAGAACCCCGAGCTGTGCTTCCGCGTCGGCGATGCGCAGTTCACCGAGGAATTCTTCCTGGCCGGCCGCTTCGGCGTTGAGAATGAGAACTGGATGACCTCCGAGAACTACCTCAAGGCCAACCCCGGCGAGGAGATCGCCGCCCGTTACGAGGCCATGGGCTACGAAGGCCACTACGTCTTCTACAACGACGTCCGCGGCACGCCCAACAACCTCAACTGGTACGATCCGATGCCCTACTTCTCCGGCACGGTTGAGTGCGAAGGCGCTTACGTTTCCAAGGCTGCCGACGGCACTGTGACCGGCCTGGAGAACAACTGCACCATCCGTCAGGAGACCGCTTCCGGCGTGTATCAGCTCTGCAAGCCCGGCTCCGACGTGTACGTGGCCCACCTCGCCTTCACCGACGAGGAACTGGAGGAGATCTCCGAGTCTCTGTCCACCATCAAGGCCTACGTCAACGAGCAGCGCACCAACTACATCATCGGCGAAGAGTCCGATCTGGCTGATTCTCAGAAGTTCATCGACAACCTGAAGAGCAGCTTCAATCTGGACAAGATCCTCGAGATCGCCGACACTGCCTATCAGCGCCAGTACGCCGCCAAGTAAGTTGGCCGTACAAATCGCCTAAACGGTTTAGCGCAACCGCCTGTCCGGATCCTCCGCGATTCGGACAGGCGGTTTTTTATACGGTTCAGGCCCTTCCCCATCGCCTTCGCTATAGCGCCCCTCTGCCGTTCTCCATCGGCAAGGCGCCGTCTCAGGCGACGAACGAGGCTGTCCTCAGCTGTTTGTCCGCGCTGTCGCGGCAGGCGTTGTTGGGTCATTGTGTGTGAGTAAATTGTGCGCCGGCGCGGCGTTATACCTGGCCGGTTTTAGCTCCGGCAGAAGCGTTGGTGCGCGCGGGGGCCGGACGGCGGGACGATGCGGCCCTATCGCCCCGCTTTTATGTCCGTTCGCGCCTGCTGTTTGACGCACAGCAGAAAGCTGGACGGCGTGCGGTATGTCGCGTTTCTGTTCCGCATGGATTTGGATCGCCATTCGTACGTTCTCGGATGCCGTACGATTATCTGACTTGTCTATTTCGGAATTGTGCATTTCTTTATGGCGATCCCGGCAGGAATACAATCTGAGTCCGCTTATACGAAAAGAAGCGCCACATCGAGTGGGCGCTTCTTTTCGCTATAGATTTATGATTCATTATGATGCCGCGAAACTCAGTCTCTCCGGACTCCCTTCATTGGATTCACGGTGCAGGCGCGCTGGGCGCAGGGTACAGATTCGCCGCCTTACCTGTTGAAGTACACCAGCTCCTCCGCCGGCGCCTTGCCCGCGGTCACCTTCTGCTGCACCAGTATGATCGCCTCGCGGTCATGGATGATGCTGTGCCCCTTCTCCGCCTTGAACGTCACATCCAGCCACTGGTTCTCCGCCGGAGCCGCGCCGGTGTACTGGCACACAAAGCCGATGCCGCCGATGTCGTTCGCGCAGCAGGTCATCGCCTCGCGCCCGAACACATAGCAATTCCTCGGCAGGCCCTTGAGCTTGTACGCCTTGCCGGTCACGCGCAGAACCTTGCCGTCGTAGCGGTCGGGGTGCTCCAGCGCGTCCAGATACCACACGCCGAAGTCCTCGTCCTTCACGCGGATCACGTCGGCCTTCATGTCGTAGGGCAGATCCTCGTCGGCCACGCCGTCGTCGCTCGTGCCGTCCACATTGTCGAAAATCACGTCGCAGCTGTTGTTCATCGCCTTGACCATGCGGCGGTATTTGCTCTTGGGCGTCTCCTCGGTGCAGCGGTTGAAGATCACAACGTCGGATTTCTGAAGGCCGTCGCTCATCACGGCGCGCATATTGGTGATGTACAATTCAAACGTCGTCGAATCGACCATGCACACCAGCTGCGCCAGCTGCCATTTCTCCGGCTTGGGCGAATTGAACAGCCGCGCCAGCGTCCACACGCTGTTGAACTCAATGATCACGCGCTCGGGCTTATATTGCTTCTCCAGCTCGTTCATCAGGCCGTTTTCAATCGACTCGATATCCTCAACGTCGATCTTGACCGTGTTGGCGTTTTTCAGCAGCTCCTCGCCGTATTCCTCCTCGCCGTCCTCGCACACCATGAGCACAGTGCGCTCGCCGCCGGTGAAGTATTCGTCGGTCAGCATTTCCTTGACCATGGTGGTCTTGCCGCTCTCGAGGAAGCCGGTCACAATATAAATCGGTACGGGTTCCATAGCCATAAGTAATCCCCTTTACACGCCGAACAGCTCGCGCAGCTTGTCCTCGTTGATGTGGCAGCCGATCACGCACAGGCGACCGGTGTAGTCCGCGCTGCCGTGACGGATCTCCCATTCGCCGGGCGTATAGTCGAAGTGCAGCCAGGCGCCGTCGGGCGTGGGCAGGATGCCCTTGGCGCGCAGAATGTCGCCGTAAATGCCCGAATTGCCGAGCTTCTTGAGCATATCGCGCAGCGCCGTCTCTTCAAACTTATGGCTCGTCTCCACGCCGATGTTCTCAAACACCTCGTCAGCGTGATGATGGTGGTGGCCGCAGCCGCACTCGTGGTCGTGATGATGGTGATGATGCTCGTCCTCATCGTCGTCGTGATCATGATGATGATGGTGCTCATGCTCGTCGTGATCGTCATCGTCGTCATGATGATGGCCGCAGCAGCACTCATGATCGTCGTCGTCATCGTCATGGTGATGATGGTGCTCATGCTCGTCGTGATCGTCGTCGTCATCATCGCCGTCATGATGATGGTGACATTCGCACTCGGGATCGTCGCACTCCTCGCCGTCATGGTGATGGTGGTGGTGGTGATGCTCGTGCTCGTGCTCGTCCTCATCGTCGTCGTGATGGTGCTCCTCGTAGATCTCGTCCACGTTGATCAGCGCCTCGGGCGACTCGATGGTCTTGAGGATCACGTCGGCGGTCAGATCGTCCCACGGCGTGGTGATGATGCGCGCGGCGGGATTCTGCTCACGCAGCATTGCGATGTCCGCGTCGATCTTGTCCTGGCTGGTCATCTGCGTGCGGCTGAGGATAATCGTCTCGGCGCTGCGCACCTGATCGCAGAAGAACTCGCCGAAGTTCTTCATGTACATCTTGCATTTGCCCGCGTCCACGACGGTCACGCAGCCGGAGAGCACCAGCTCGTGCTTCTTTTCAGCCTGCGCCACGACATGACGGATGTCGCTCAGCTTGCCCACGCCGGACGGCTCGATGATCAGCCGGTCAGGATGATACTTCTCGATCAGCTCGTCGATCGCCTTGGTGAAATCGCCCACCAGCGTGCAGCAGATGCAGCCGGAGTTCATCTCGGTCACGGTAATGCCGCTGTCCTTCATGAAGCCGCCGTCAATGCCGACCTCGCCGTATTCGTTTTCAAGCAGAATGACCTGCTCGTCCTTCATCGCGCCGCCAAGCAGCTTTTTAATCAGCGTCGTCTTACCGGCGCCCAGAAAACCGGAAATAATGTTGACCTTGACCATAATAAGGATCTCCTTTGCACGGAAGGCCGCTCTGCGCCCTTCCCAACGTTTGACCTTATTTTACCACGCGGATGTTAACGATTGGTTGTCTCTATATGTTATCCATGGGTTTTCATTGTTTCCTGAAAAGCGAGTTTCACGCGCCCCCTTGCCGCCGCGCGCGCTCTGTGCTATAATAGGAAGGTAAGGTATGACGAACCGGCTTGCCGGATACGATGGGAGGACAGGATTATGGAACGACCCAATGCCTGGAAAAACTATACGAACGAGGAGCTGTGCGCCGTCGAGTCGCTGGCGAAGCGCTATCGCGCGTTCATCGACGCGGGCAAGACCGAGCGCGAGTGCGTCCGCGAGGCGGTGGCCATGGCGAAGGAGCACGGCTATCGCGATCTTGAGGAAGTCATCGCTGCGGGCGAATCGCTCAAGGCGGGCGACAAGGTGTACAGCGTATGCATGGACAAGGCGATCATGCTGTTCTACATCGGCAAAAAGCCGCTGGAGCGCGGACTCAACATCGTCGGCGCGCATATCGACTCGCCGCGCATGGATCTGAAGCAGAACCCGCTCTATGAGGACGGCGATTTTGCCTATCTGGACACGCATTACTACGGCGGCATCAAAAAGTATCAGTGGGTCACCATCCCGCTGGCGCTGCACGGCGTTGTGGCGAAGAAGGACGGCACGCGCGTGAACATCGTCGTCGGCGAGGACGAGGACGATCCGGTGCTGTGCATCTCCGATCTTTTGATTCACCTCTCCCGTGAGCAGATGAGCAAGACCGCCGCGACGGTGATCGACGGCGAGGCGCTCAACGTCATCGTGGGCGGTCGCCCCGTAAAGGGCGAGGAAAAGGACGCCGTCAAGGCCGCCGTGCTGGCCATACTCAAGGAAAAATACGGCGTCGAGGAGGAGGATTTCCTCTCCGCCGAGATCGAGGTCGTGCCCGCCGGCAAATCGCGCGACATGGGTCTGGACCGCAGCATGATCCTGGGCTACGGCCACGACGACCGCGTGTGCGCCTTCCCGTCGCTGGACGCGATCTTCTCGCTGACCGAGACCCCCGAGACCACCTGCTGCTGCCTGCTGGCCGACAAGGAGGAAATCGGCAGCGTCGGCGCAACTGGCATGCGCGCGCATTACTTTGAGAACGCCGTCGCCGAGCTGATCAACCTCACCGGCGCTTACAGCGAGCTGACCGTGCGCCGCGCTCTGAAAAACAGCCGTATGCTCTCCTGCGACGTGAACGCGGGCTATGATCCCAACTTTGCCGGCGCGTTCGAGAAGAACAACGTCGCCTATCTGGGGCGCGGTGTGTGCTACAGCAAGTACACCGGCTCGGGCGGAAAGTCCGGCTCGAACGACGCCAACGCCGAGTTCATCGGCAGGCTGCGCAAGATCATGGACGATAATCACGTCTACTTCCAGTTCGCCGAGCTGGGCAAGGTGGATCAGGGCGGCGGCGGCACCATCGCCTATATCTGCGCGCTCTACGGCATGGACGTGATCGACAGCGGCGTGGCCGTGCTCTCGATGCACGCGCCCTACGAGATCATCAGCAAGGCCGATCTCTATGAGGCCAAGAAGGCCTACGAGGCGTTCATGAAGAACGCGTAAGGCGCTCTTCTCTCCCCATGGATAAGCCGCAATACCGGCGCGTCCATGGGGATTTTTTGCGGCTCGCGCCGAATATATACATATTATTTGCATATCGTAACACATTCTGACAGCAGTGTTTCAGGGCGTCCTCTCGTTCAAGTCTCGCAAATATCCACATATATCAGTCATTTTCGCAAATAAAACGTCTGCGACCGTTCCAGTATGCTCCCGTGCGCCGCCGCATAATGGTTTACATATATACAACTTGACAAATCGGCCAATCAGGTGCATAATAATGCACATAAAGACAAGCGATTATGCATCAGGAGGATATAAATCATGGATAAGAAAGACATCAAAAAAGTCGTGCTGGCCTATTCCGGCGGTCTGGATACCTCGATCATCATCCCGTGGCTGAAGGAGAATTACAACAACTGCGAGGTTATCGCCGTGTCGGGCGATGTGGGTCAGGGCACCGAGCTGGACGGCCTGGAGGAGAAGGCCATCAAGACCGGCGCCTCCAAGCTGTATATCGAGGATCTGAAGAAGGAATTCGTCGAGGACTACATCTTCCCCACGATGCAGGCGGGCGCGGTGTACGAGGGCGAATATCTACTGGGCACGTCGTTTGCGCGGCCTGTGATCGCCAAGCGGATTGTTGAAATCGCGCTGGCCGAGGGTGCGGACGCGATCTGCCACGGCTGCACGGGCAAAGGCAACGATCAGGTGCGTTTCGAGCTGGCGATCAAGGCGTTTGCGCCGCAGATGGCGATCATCGCCCCGTGGCGTGAGTGGAGCATCAAGTCCCGCGAGGAGGAGATCGACTACGCCGAGGCGCACAATATCCCGCTGAAGATCAACCGCGAGACGAACTATTCGAAGGACAAGAACCTGTGGCATCTCTCGCACGAGGGCCTCGACCTCGAGGATCCGGCGAACGAGCCGCAGTATGACAAGCCCGGCTTCCTGGAGATGGGCGTTTCCCCCGAAATGGCACCCGACAAGCCCACTTATGTTTCGCTGACGTTTGAAAAGGGTATTCCGGTCGCGCTGAACGGTGAAAAGGTCGGCGCGGTGGAGCTGATCGAGAAGCTGAACAAACTGGGCGGCGAGAACGGCGTGGGTCTGGTCGACCTGCTGGAGAACCGCCTTGTGGGCATGAAGAGCCGCGGCGTTTACGAGACGCCCGGCGGAGCGATCCTCTATCGCGCGCATCAGGTGCTGGAGACGCTGTGCCTGGATCGCGACACGCAGCACTACAAGGAACTGGTCGCCAACCGCTTTGCCGAGCTGGTGTATTTCGGCCAGTGGTTCAGTCCGCTGCGCGAGGCGCTGAGTGCGTTCGTCACCGAGACGCAGAAGACCGTCACCGGCACGGTAAAGCTGAAGCTCTACAAGGGCAACATCATCAACGCCGGCGCGACTTCTCCCTTCTCCCTCTACGATCCGGAAATCGCCACCTTCGACGAGGATCACGTCTACAATCAGTACGACGCGAACGGCTTCATCAACCTCTTTGGTCTGCCCACGAAGGTGCGCGCCATGACGATGGCCAAGGCCGCGAAGAAGTAACACTCCGCTCCACGCGCTGAAACCCGACTCCGCGCCGCTTGCGGGCGGCTCGCCGGCCGTGCCGGTTCCACTTGCCGACGCGCAGCTGAAATCCGACTCCGCGCCGCTTGCGGGCGGCTCGAGTCTGGACGATCGATATTTTAGAAGCGTTCGTGCGGTCACACGACTTGACCGGCCATAAATCAGAGCCGGTCAAGTCTCCGTACTACCCGAGCGACGGCGCGGCGTAAGCACTTTCATTGAAAGTAATTGCTTATTGAAAAAGCTCAGTGCGCGCGTTTCGGAAAAACATCCTCAAATTTCCCGACCTGCCCGACCGCAAATCAGAGTCGGGCAGGTTTCTCCGTCTCACGGATGACGAAAGGAAAGCGGCAGCAGCGCGATCAATTCGCCCGCGCGGCCCGGCCGCCGAGTATTCGCGCTCAATCGGCAGGGATTCCGCGTTCAGACGGCGAACCTTCCTAATTGTAAATACACCGCCGCGCACTGCCGGCGAAAGGAGCAATTTTCATGGACAAAATGTGGGCGGGCCGCTTTCAGGAAAGCCTGAACAAAACAGCGGACGATTTCAACTCCTCCATTCGCTTCGACAAGCGGATGTACGCGCAGGACATTCGCGGCTCCATGGCGCACGCGGCGATGCTGGGCGCGCAGGGCATCATATCGCAGGAGGACGCGTCGGTCATCATTGACGCGCTGGACGGCATCCTTTCCGACCTGACGAGCGGCAAGCTGCCCTTCGACGAGGCCAGCGAGGACATTCATATGTTTGTCGAGGCCGAGCTGACGAAGCGCATCGGCGACGTGGGCAAAAAGCTGCACACCGCGCGCAGCCGCAACGATCAGGTGGCGCTGGACATCCGGCTCTATCTGCGCGACGAGACGAACGAGATCATCGCACTGATAAAGGAACTCATGGCGGCAATCGTGCGCCGTGCGAAGGAATACGCGGCGGCGATCATGCCGGGCTACACGCATCTCCAGCGCGCGCAGCCGATCACGTTCGGCCATCACCTCATGGCGTACGCGATGATGCTTCAGCGCGACGTAACCCGCATGGAGGACGCGCTCAGGCGGATGAACTATTCGCCGCTCGGCTCCTGCGCGCTGGCGGGCACGACCTATGATACCGACCGCATGGCCGTGGCGAAGGCGCTGGGCTTTGACGGCATTACGCTCAACAGTCTGGACGGCGTGAGCGACCGCGATTTCTGCGTCGAGCTGCTCTCGGCGTACGCGATTTTGATGATGCACATTTCGCGCTTCTCGGAGGAGATCATCCTCTGGGCGTCGTGGGAGTTCAAGTTCGTCGAGCTGTCGGACGCGTTCTCGACCGGCTCGAGCATCATGCCGCAGAAGAAGAACCCCGACATGGCGGAGCTGGCGCGCGGCAAGACCGGCCGCGTTTACGGCGACCTGATGGCGATGCTGACCGTGCTCAAAGGGCTGCCACTGGCCTACAACAAGGATATGCAGGAGGACAAGGAAGCGATTTTCGACGCGATCGACACGGTAAAGCAGTGCCTCGCCGTCTTTGCGCCGATGATCGACACCATGACGGTGCTCACGGCCAATATGCGCCGCGCGGCCTCGAACGGCTTCATCAACGCCACCGACTGCGCCGACTATCTGGTCAAGAAGGGCCTGCCCTTCCGCAGCGCCTACAAGATCACCGGCACGATCGTCGCCGAGTGCATCGCCAAGCACACCACGCTGGAGGATCTGCCGCTGGAGGCCTACAAGGCTCATTCCGATCTGTTTGACAGCGATCTCTACCCTGAAATCAGCCTGGAAGCCTGCGTCGAAAAGCGCATTTCCGAGGGCGGCACCGGCGCGCAGTCCGTGCAGAAGCAAATCGAGTTCATCGAATCCTTCCTTGCGGGCAGTGACCGCTGACGCACCGCTTCGCGCACGCACCCCGACTCTTCAGCGCCTGGGAGCGCTTCGAGTCTGGACGTTGGCGCATACTGAAATCATCGCCATACAGCCCGACCCGTCCGGCCAGCCGCAGTGCGGCCTCCACTTATTGGAGCCGGACGGGTCTTCGTTGCACCCGAGTGCCCCTCCCCGCGTAAAACGCACCCACACCGCGAATCACATGAAGAGAGTCCAGGGAGACGAGTCTCCTTGGCGCAGTCTGGGGCGCGGCCGCAGTGCGGCTTCCACCTTTTGCCCCAGCGTACTCCCCGCGGAAAACACGTCAACGCCAATATGCTTACTCAAAAACGCACTCATACCGCGCCGCCGCCCCCGTTCCCCGCGTCTCCCTCGTCCTTCGTCGGGATCGCCATAAGGAAGCGCAGAAGCCCGAAGTGAACCAGCAAAGTCCGATAACCGAACCAACGATTCAAGAACGCACTACCGGCGATCTCGACCCACGGCGGAATAGAAACGAAGCATACCGATCGCCGTCCTGTTTGGCGCTCGCATCAAGCAGCAAGCGTGAACCAAACGCAATATCAGGCATACCCCAACCGCCAGGCGCCGCAATGAAACCGCCCACGCCGCGCAGGACAGCCCCCGCGCGCACTCACGCTTCTGCCGGGACTATATCCGGCAGGCACAAACGCCGCGCCAGCGCACAATTCACGCCCATATGATAATCGCCGCCGCATCGCCGCGTCAGCGCGGACAAACGCCCGCAAGCGAAAAGCGCGTCCCCCATCCGCAAAAAACGGAGCCGCGCCCAGATGGGAACGACTCCGAAAATTAATTATCAGCCTGTCAGTTGAAGGCGCTCTTCATGCGGTCGAAGAAGGATTTCTTCTTCTCGTATTCGCGGCCGGTCGTGCTTTCGTCGAACTGGCGCAGAATGTCCTTCTGCTTATCGTTCAGCTTGCGCGGCACCTCGACCTCCATGGTCACATACAGATCGCCCTTCGCACCGCTGTGGACGTTGGGAATACCCGCGCCCTTGATGCGGAACACCGTGCCCGGCTGCGTGCCCTCGGGCACCGTATACTTGACCGGCGCATCCAGCGTCGGCACGTCGATCTCGCTGCCCAGCGCCGCCTGCACAAAGCTGATCGGCACGTCGCAGTACAGATCGTTGTCCTTGCGGCGGAAATATTTGTGCGGCCGTACCGTCACAAACACCTGCAAATCGCCCGCGGGGCCGCCGTGCTCGCCCTGCTCGCCCTGGCCGCGCATGGTGATGATCTGGCCGTTGTCGATGCCCGCCGGCACCTTCAGCGTGATGCGCTTGGTCGTGCGCACCTTGCCGCGTCCCGAGCACTTCGGGCAGGGCTCCTTGATGATCTTGCCCTCGCCGTGGCAG
>OLPR01002153.1_pt1 | contig 14992 bp, 10 predicted proteins | sample 1672761 | NCBI WGS metagenome assembly OLPR01 (sample SAMEA3136721, study PRJEB25190) | human gut metagenome | biome: human gut; feature: human-associated habitat; material: faeces | place: Austria | collected 2013 | reverse complement strand
GCGGCTCTGCGCGATATCGCGCGCACGGCGCACGGCGCGCTTTCCGCCGTCGCCTACGGAAAGCTTCCGCTTATGCATACGGTGCGCTGCATGATGCACGACCCGCTCCGCTGCCGCAGGGGAAGCGGCGGCTTTTCGGGCACAATCCGCTCGGGGGAAGCGTGCAGGGAATACATCACCGACAGAAAAAACGTAAAATTCTTTGTCGTCGGGAACCGCGACTGTACGAACACGGTGTTCAACAGCGTGCCCGTATGGACTGCCGATAATCCGTCTGCAATCCGCGGACGGGGCATCGCAGAGCATTTCGTGTTTACTGACGAGAGTGCGGACAGAGTGCGCGGCGTTATCGGCGCTTACCGCACGGGACGCGCCCCGGATTTCCCCGTCAGACGTATAAAATAAAGCTTCGGATGAGCGGCGAGTCGGTCGTCCGGAATGAAGAAAGGTTTGAATTGCAGAATGAGTAAGAATATAGGAATTGACCTCGGAACCTCGAACGTCATAGTCTATGCCAAGGGCAAGGGGATCGTGCTCCGTGAGCCGTCGGTCGTCGCTGCTGAAACGCGAGGCGGCAAGGTTGTCGCGGTCGGAAACGAAGCGAAGATGATGCTCGGAAAGACCCCCGGCTCGATAAAGGCGGTGCATCCGCTGAAGGACGGGGTCATCGCGGAATTCGATTTCGCGGCGAAGATGCTTCGCGATATGTTCTCGCGCGTGTCCGGCAACGCTCTTTTCAGCCGCCCGAAGGTCATGATCTCCATCCCCTACGGGGTTACGGAGGTTGAAAAGCGCGCTGTCGAGGATGTGACTCTCGAGGCGGGCGCACAGTCCGTCGCGCTTATCGAGGAACCGTTCGCGGCGGCGATCGGCGCGGGACTGCGCGTTGAGGACGCGCGCGGAAGCATGATAATCGACATCGGCGGCGGAACGACAGAGGTCGCGGTAATAAGCTTCGGCGGCATCGTTCTCTCAAATTCGATCAAGATCGCGGGCGACACCTTCGACGAGTCGATCGCGGCATATATAAAGAACAATTTCCACGTCCTGATCGGCGACGTGACCGCGGAGGAGCTCAAGAAAAATCTCGGCTCCGCGCTTGAGTCCACCGACCGCGGCGCGATGGAAATCCGCGGACGGAATCTTCAGAACGGACTTCCCGCGATACTTACCGTGAATTCGGCGCATATCCGCGAGGCGATGAGCGAGGACATATCGCGCATCATAGACTGCATAAGAAATACGCTCGAGACGACGCCGCCCGAGCTTTCGTCGGATATCTACGATTCGGGAATAATGCTCACCGGAGGCGGCGCGCTCATCGCGGGACTTGCACAGATCATCGCACAGACCACGGGTATCCGCGTGCTTGTCGCAAAGAACCCGCTCGACTGCGTTGCGGTCGGAATCGGCCACGTTATTGAATCGGACTTCAACGGCGCCGTTTCCTTCAGAAACAGATAAATTCTGCGGCGTTTCCGATCGGTAACTGCTGCTTTTACCGCCGTACGGCGGAACGGAGATTCAGATGAAGAATTTTTTCAAGACAAGGTTTTTCATAGCGGTGCTGATTATCGCGCTCGCCATGATCACGGTGCCGTCGATACTTACGGCGATGGGACTTTCCGACGTGGTGCAGAGCGGTGTTGCGGCGATCCTCATGCCCGGGCAGAAGTTGTTCAGCTTTGCCGCCGACGGGCTTTCGGGCTATGCTGCCTACTTTACGGAATATGACAGACTTGCCGCAGAAAACGAACGCCTGAAATCTGACATTGCGCGGATGAATGACAAGGTGTACACCGCGGAAGAGTTCGAACGGATGAACGATTGGCTTTACGATTACCTCGAGCTGAAGCGCGAGCATATGGATTTTTCTCTCACGGATGCGGCGGTGACGGGACGCGGCAGCTCGAATTACATCAGCGTTCTCACCATAGACCGCGGCACCTCGTCGGGATGCCTTGAAAATATGCCCGTCGTTACCTCGGACGGCATCGTCGGATATATCGCCGAGGCGGGCGCGCATTGGGCGAAGGTGGTCACGGTCGCCGAAGCGTCGAGCGCGACCGGCGCGGTCATAAGCCGCACGGGCGAGGCGGGACTTGTTTCGGGGAGCTATTCACTCGCCGCCGCCGGACTTCTGAAGATGACGTATCTCTCGCCCGACAGCGACGTTGCGGTCGGCGACCGCATAGTGACAAGCGGCTACGGAAGCGTGTATCCGCGAGGGCTTGTGATCGGATATGTCGATTCGGTCGAGACCGACGAATTCAGTCAGAATAAAGTTGCGTATGTGAAGCTTGCCGCGGATCTCGGAGACCTCACGAATGTCATGGTAATAACCTCATATGAGACGAAGGAAGCGACCGATGCCGATGAATAACGGAAATATGCCGAACACGGACGGACGCGAAAACGCTGCACGGAGGACGGAGCGCCCGGACGGAGCTGCGCGCGGGAACGGCGCGTATCAAAGCGGCGGCATGCGAAAAGGTATAGCGCATACCGACGGCGCGGGCATCCGCCGTACCGCTCATACGCCGACAGATGCGCGCCTGCGTGAAAACGCCGCGCGCCGGAATACGGGAAACGCTGTCCGCACAGGCACCGCACGATCGCGTGCGGGGAACGATGCCGTGCAAAGCGGAGCGCGGCGGCGACCTGAAAATGCCCGTGCAGGCGGTGCGGATCGCAGGACGGATAATGCCGCCCCGACGCAGTATTACCGCCGCAGTGCATATCTCGGAAAGAGCACGACCGCGCGTCCGCCGTCACAGCGTACCGCGAGCCGGAGAAAAACGGTTCCGCCGGAAAAGCGCCCGATCCTCAGCGAAAGAGGGATAGACCTCACCGCACTTCGCGCAAAGGTGAAGCGCTTTGTATTTTCGGCATTTTCAAACATCGTGCTCGAACGCGAAACGCTTATAAAGGCGGGTATCTGCGCCGCACTGATGATACTTTTCACCCTTCTTCAGACCACGATCTTTTCGAGCCTGCGCCCGTTCGGCGCGGTGCCCGATATGATGCTGTCTGCGGTCATTGCGATTGCCGTGTCCGAAGGTGAAAAATGGGGCGCGGTCTGCGGACTGATATCGTCGCTCCTCATATCCTCGGTCGGAACGACGGGCTTTTCGGTGATCCCGCTCGTTTATATGCTTACCGGATATATAACCGGGCTGCTCAGCCGCTACTACCTCAGACAAAACGCCGTGATACGGCTTATATATCAGCTTTGCGCGGGATTTCTGCGCGCGGCGGCGACTCTTATGATGCTGCATGCGCATATGGCGCACTTTACATTCACCGAGGTGCTCACGGGAACGCTTCTTCCGGAGTATTTTTCGACTCTCGCCGTCTCGCCGCTCGTTCAGGCGGCGGTCTGGATATCGCTGAAAGCCTTCCACAGAACCCGTGCCGAGCGCACCGATACGCCTTCCGATTTATGATCGGATAAATTTAAGAAAGGAAGTCCCGCGGGACAAATAACGTATAATGAAAAAACGCGAACATCTCGGACGGTATATTGCGCTTGCGGGGATATTCCTTCTCGTTTGCCTCATATATATAGGCAGGCTCGTGAATCTGCAGATCGCGGGTCAGGATTACTATACGATGACCTCCGGAAGCAAAACAAGCACGAGAACCGTTACGATACAGGCGCTGCGCGGTCAGATCTACGACAGAAACGGCGTCGCGCTTGTCACGAACAAGTATTCGTACGACGTCAGCTTTGAAGCGACGACGTTGCCCGCGAAGAATGCGGATAAGAATCCGCTCATCATGTCGGTGATCACGCGGGTGCGCGATTTCGGCGCGGAATATGATACGCCCGAGGGTCCGTTCACGCTCGAGCGGAACGGGGAAAAGTTCGTCTTTTCGTGGAATACGTCCTATCTTTATAAGGATGACGGATCGTATACCGTTTATGCGTCGCGCCTGATGAGGCTGCTCGACGATCTCGGCGCGAAATTCCCGAAAAATCCCCAGACGCAGACGGAGAACGAAGAGGAAACCACACCCGACCGCGATATTCCGCTGCCGGAGGCGGACGACTGCGCCGCGCTTCTCCTGAAGCGGTACGGACTTACCTATACAGAGAAGAAAAAGACGTACTACACATATAACGCGGAAGAGACGAGGGAGCTTTTCTGCTTCCGCCTTGACATGGAGCTTCGGAATTTCGCGCCGCTGAATCCGTATCTTATCGCCGAGGACGCTCCGCTCGAGCTTATCACGCTGCTGTCGGAGGGAAGTTCCCGCGGCATCTCCGTAAAGACGAACGTCGAGAGGGTCTACGGCGTCCCGGGATACGCAAGCCATATCCTCGGACGGGTCGGCAAGATACAGCCCGACAAGACCGAATATTACGATTCGCTCGGATATTCGCTCGATGCGATAGTCGGCGTTTCCGGCGTGGAAAAGGCATTCGAGGATCAGCTGCGCGGAGTCGACGGACAGCTCACTGTCGTCGAAGATTCCGAGGGAAACGTGATCGACGAATATGTTTCGAAGGAGCCGATCGCGGGCAACGACGTGTACCTCACGATCGATATAGAGTATCAGAAGATCGTCGAGGACTCGCTTGACGCGAATATCGCATATATCCGCGCGCTGGCGGAGGATAAAGAGGGCGAGCTGGACGGCGAGGATGCGCGCGCCGGCGCGTTCACGGTCATGAACATAAAAACGGGCGCCGTGCTTGCCGTCGCGTCCAATCCGACGTTCGATCTTTCGACCTTCGACGAGGATTACGCTTCGCTTTCGAAGAATTCCTCTTCGCCTCTGTTCAACCGTGCGCTGAACGGCGCGTATACTCCCGGATCGGTATTTAAGCCGGGGGTCGCGGTCGCCGCGCTCAACGAAGGAATAATCACGCCTTATACGGAAATAATGGACGAAGGCGTGTACAGATATTATGAGGAGACGGGGTTCGCACCGCGATGCTGGATAAACCTGATGTTCGGTTCGAGTCACGGTCTGCTCAACGTCACCGAGGCTATACAGGTGTCGTGCAACTGCTTCTTCTATGAGGTAGGACGCCGCCTCGGAATCGAGAAAATGAACGAATACTGCAAGGGCTACGGCCTCGGCGAGCATACGGGCATCGAGCTTGACGAGGCGGTCGGAACGCTCGGCGGTCCCGAATACCGCATAGAGCACGGGCTGAACGCATGGAGCCCCGGAGATACCGTTCAGGCGGCGATCGGTCAGATGGATAATACGTTCACGCCGCTTCAGCTTTCCTGCTATATCGCAACTCTCGTGAACGGCGGAACAAGATACGGCGCGCACATTCTTCAGGACGTGCGTTCCCACGCGACCGGGGAGATAATCTATACGGTGCAGACTGAAGCACTGAATAAAATGATGCTTTCCGACGAGGCGGTCTCCGTCGTGCTTAACGCGATGAAGAATGTTACCGAGGATACCGGATCGGCGGCAAGGCTGTTCACCGGATACCCTCTTGCGGTCGGCGGAAAGACGGGAACCGCGCAGGTTTCCGAGAACAAGTCGGCAAACGCAGTGTTTACGGCGTTCGCCCCGTTTGACGATCCGGAGATCGTAGGAACTACGGTGATCGAGCAGGGCGCGGGCGGTACTGACGCGGGATATGCCGTGCGCGACGTGTTCACGCACTATTTCAACCTTGATTTCAAGGACGCATACGACGAATTCCGTGACAGATACCTTGAGGAGCGCGGCGCGATCACAAACAGCCCGAACGCCAAGGATCCGAAAGCCGAAGAAAACACCGACGGCACAGCTGGAGAAAATGATGAGAAAGGCTGATATGGCTGATAAAAAAGTAACCGGAAAGATGCCCGCCGATGCGGGAATCCCGCCGAAGGCGAAGGCTTCGGGGCAGTCCCGGACTGCCGGCGGCGCACAGCCGAAGAATACGCCCGCCGCATCGGAGGATACCGAAAAGCTCCGCACGCTTGCCATGTTCTGCGCCGCCGAGCTTGAAAAGCTTTACCCGGACGCGCGCTGCTCACTTGACTACGGCGGCGATCCGTGGAGGCTTCTCGTTATGGCGCGGCTCAGCGCGCAGTGCACCGACGAGAGGGTGAACATCGTCTGCCGCGAGCTTTTCGCGCGCTTCGGCACCGCGGCGGAAATGGCGGAGGCACCGCTTTCCGAAATAGAGGATATCGTGAGACCGTGCGGACTTTTCAGAATGAAAGCGTCGTCGATAAAGGCGATGTCGGAAAAGCTCGTCTGGGAATACGGCGGCGAGATCCCGCGCGATATAGATAAACTGCTCTCGTTCCCCGGCGTCGGAAGAAAGATCGCAAATCTCGTGCTCGGGGACGTGTACGGGCTCGGCGGAATTGTCGCCGATACGCATTTTATGCGGATATGCGGAAAGATCGGCTTTTACGAAGAGGGGCTGCGCGATCCGGCGCGGGTCGAGCGGATAATGGATCCGCTGATCCCGCGGGATATGCAGAGCGATTTCTGCCATCGGGCGGTGCTCTTCGGCAGGGATATCTGCAAAGCGCGCGGATGCGAGTGTGACCGCTGTCCGCTTGCCGGACGGTGCAGAGAAGGCTTAAAGCGCGAAAAGGATGATCGCGCATCCGCGCAGGATGAGCGGAAATGACGCATCCCGCACGGCGAAAGCCGGACGGTGGCACAACTGAAAGCCGGACCGAAAGCCCGATGCGCCGATGACGCGAAAGTGCGGAGAAGCGCGTGCGAACGGATACTCGGATTTCGCTTCCCGTGCGATTCGTGCCGGGCGGCGCAGGTCGGCACTCCGTCGGCGTGCACCCGTGAGTCCGGCTGCCGATTACAATGCGGATCCGTGTGATGCAAAGCCGCAGAAAGGATAAGTATGTCTGAAAATTATACGCAGACCGTCGCCGCCGTGTCGACACCTCACGGACGCGGCGGCGTTGCAATGATAAGAATAAGCGGACCGGACAGCGCCGAGATTATTGACCGCGTGTTTGTCCCAGCAGGAAAGGCAAGTCCCGCCGACGCGCCGAGACGCGCGGTGTACGGAAGAATCGTTTCCGGGATGACGACCGTCGATTCCGGAATATGTACGTTTTTCGCCGCTCCCGCTTCCTATACGGGCGAGGATATGGCGGAGATCACCTGCCACGGCGGAGTTTACGTTACCTCGGCGGTGCTTGAGGCGGTGTTCGCCGCGGGCGCGCATCCCGCTGCGGCGGGAGAATTCACGCGGCGCGCGTTTATCTCGGGAAAGCTTACGCTTTCGGAGGCTGAGGCGGTCGGAATGCTGATCGACGCGGATACCGCGGAGAGAGCCTCGCTTGCATCCTCCGCCGAGCGCGGACTTCTGTCCGCCGCCGTCACCGAAACCGCCGATATGATATCCGGCGCGCTGTCTCAGCTTTATGCCGCGATAGACTACCCCGATGAGGATATCGGCGAGATATCGGAAAGCGATCTTGCGGATATTTTCGATTCCGCAGGAGAAAAGCTGAAAGCACTGTCCGCCACATACCGACGGGGCAGCGCGATCGCCGCGGGAGTTCCGTGCGCGATAATCGGACGCCCGAACGGCGGGAAAAGCTCGCTTTACAACAGGCTCTGCGGCGAAGAGCGCGCGATAGTCACGGATATTGCGGGAACGACGAGGGACATTCTGCGCGAAACGGTGTCGTTCGCCGGCGTGACGCTTCTTCTCTCCGATACCGCGGGACTGAGGGATTCGACCGACAGAGTCGAGGCGATCGGCGTCGAGCGTGCGCTCGACTGCGCGGATTCATCGTCGCTTGTTTTTTTCGTCTACGATCTCTCCGACTCTCTTTCCGATGAGGAAAAGATTTTCGCGCGCGATTTCGTGAAAGATCATCCGTCGTGCCTGACGGTCGCGGTGCTCAATAAGAACGATCTCTCGCGCATGATGAGCGCGGAGGATGAAGAATTTGTCAGAGCACTTCACAGAAAAACGGTCGGCATATCGGCGCGCTCCGGCGAGGGCATGGACGGACTCGAACGCGCGGTTGAAGAGCTTTTTGATTCCGGCGAGGCGGACATCTCCGACCGCGCCATGATCTGGAACGCGCAGCAGAAGGCGGCGCTCGACCGTTCCTCGGAGGCTCTCGCCTGCGCGATAGGCGCGCTTCGCTCGGGTGAACTGCCGGATGCCGCCTGCTCGAGCGCGGAGGAAGCTCTCGGCGAGATACTCAGCATCGACGGTCGCGGCGTCTCCGAGGAAATAGTCTCCGGAATATTCGCGCGCTTCTGCGTCGGGAAATAACGGGCAGATTACCGATGCCGCCCCGGATCATGCGGACAGCAGGACTTGTTCGGCATAGCCTCACGCGCGAATTTCCGCGCCGACGGCGGAGTATGAAACAGCGACACAGAGACCGTTTTGCACTCGGACAGCTTTCGCATTGACCGCGACGCGCTTTCCCGAGGAGCGCTTTATAAAATGCGGATCTGGAAAACGACAAGGTTTTTTCATAAACGAAAGGAAAAATACATGAAACAGAAAGTGGATTTCACGCTGAAGCTTGATGCTGCACTGCTCGAAAAGGCGGAGGCTCTTGCACAGATAGAGGGGCAGAGCACGAACAATATGATCGCCGGACTTATCCGCTCGGCGGTCGCATATCATGAGCGTGTTCACGGAAAGATAGATACATCCTCCGCAAAGAAAATATAAAACGACTTTTCCGAAAGGATTTACGACCGTGAAAAAGACACTGCTTTGCATTTTGCTCAGCACCGCATTTCTCCTTTGTGCCGCACCGATCTCATATGCGGAGGAGACGGCGGCAAAGGAGCTTACCGGGACACTCGAATTTTACAGCTGGGATACCGCCGACACCTCGCCGCTCACCGATTCAAACGAGGGAAGCTGCGCGACGATCGGCTATACCGGCTCGCTGACGATTACCTCGCAGGAGCCGATCGCTTCTCTTTACGTCGAATTTTATCTCGAGCCGAAGCCGTGGATCCTCAAAGCGAACGGCAAGGAGTGCGACCGCGGTCGGGATTCGTTCCTTCACGAGTATGTGGACGTCGCCTCTCTCACCGGAGAATCAAAAGAGATCGTGATGACCTTCCCGAAGGGAGCGTCGATCTCGGAGATCCGCGCGTTCACCGCCGGAAAGCTGCCGGACGATCTTCAGGTGTGGGATAAGCCGTGCGAAAAAGCGGATCTGCTTCTGTTTTCGTCTCACAGCGACGACGAACAGCTTTTCTTTGCCGGAGTGCTCCCGTATTCGGTGGATTACGGCGCGGCGGTGCAGGTCGTCTATTTCTGCGAGCATACGAATACGCCCGTCCGACCGCATGAGCAGCTTAACGGACTTTGGGCGGCGGGCATCAGAAATTACCCCGTGATCGGCATATTTCCCGACCTCTATTCGGAATCCCGCGAGGGCGGAATGCAGGTGTTTGCAAACGCAGGATACGGCTACGACGATTTCCTCGAATGGCAGGTCGAAAATCTCCGCAGATTCAAGCCGCAGGTCGTCATCGGGCATGATGCCGCCGGCGAATACGGTCACGGTACGCATATCATAAATTCGGAAACACTGCGCGACGCGGTGTCTGCCGCGGCTGATGCGGAAAATTTTCCGTACTCTGCGGCTCAGTACGGCGTGTGGGATACGCCTAAGCTTTACCTTCACCTTTGGGCGGAAAACGAGATTGTCATGGATTTCGATCAGCCGCTTGAGCATTTCGGCGGAAAGACCGCATACGAAATGAGCAACGCCGGATACGAGTGCCACGTCAGCCAGCATTGGACATGGTTTACCGAATGGATGCGCGGCACGGCGAACGCTCCGATAACCAAAGCATCGCAGATAACGAAATACAGCCCGTGCCGCTACGGACTCTGGAGAACCACCGTCGGCGCGGATACCAAGGCGGATTTCTTCGACAATATCGAGCTGTACAGCATTCAGCAGGCAAAGCAGGACGCGCTGACCGAAACAACCGAGCCGCAGTCGACCGACGCGCCTGATACACAAACGTCAGCGCAGGGAAGTATCTCGCAGGATAACGCCCCGAAGAAGGATTCGAAAATTACGCTCGTGCTTGCAGTTGCGGCAGTGGCGATCATCGTTTTGTGCGCGGTGTGCGCCGTAGTCGGAAAACCGAAGAAGAACAGGATGCGCAGCAGCGTTCGGACGCGCGCCGCAGAGTCAAACGAGAGATCGCATCTCGAAGCCGAAAAGCTCCGTGAAGCGAGAGCCGCGCAAATGCGGCGTATGCAGGAGAGTGAAAAGGCGGACAGCGTGAATCGGCAGAGCTGCCCGGGAAATACGCAGACGCGCCGTCCCCCTGCCGCCGAAGGCGGGCAGGGCAGCACGCCGTCGGCAAAACCGCAGCAGCGCAGAACTGTCCCCGCAGATTCGCCCCGTAAGGAAAGCACTTCCGTAAAGGAAGCGGCGCCGACGGCGCGCCGGAGTCCGCAGACTCAGACGGCGCGCAGCGTGCAGGGAAGCGCTGACACCCGACGGACGGTGCAGAACGTGCAGAACGAAAATCGGCGCACCGTGCAGAACGGACGCAGAAACACACAGGGCGGGGACATTTCGAAAAAGAAGCCGATCAGCCATACCAAACCGGGGGATACCGTATACGACAATCGTGATTGAGGAGGCATTGCTTTGCTTACGACCGCTTATTCGACAGGGCTTTTCGGGATCGACGGCTATATTGTGACGGTCGAATGCTCGTTTTCCGAAAATCTTCCGTATTTTGAGATAGTCGGACTTCCCGATAATGCCGTGCGCGAATCGAAAAGAAGACTTGCCGCGGCAAGCGAAAACAGTGCGAGAGCGCTTCCGGAGGCGGAGATCATAATAAACCTCGCGCCCGCGGACCGGCGCAAGGAGGGCTCGTCTCTCGATCTTGCGATGATCGCCGCGATATGGAAGGCGTGCGGGATACTTCCGCCGGATACCGACCTTTCGGACAGCGTGCTCATCGGCGAGCTTTCCTTCTCTGGAGAGTTGCGCCCCGTTCGCGGCGTCCTCAGCCGCACGCTCTGCGCGCGCGACGCGGGATTCAAAAAGGTGTTCGTTCCCGCGCGGAACGCAGCCGAGGCGGCAGCGGTCGGCGGAGTTTCGGTATACCCGGTGGACAACCTTGATTCGTTCTTTCGCCACCTTACGGGAGTGAAAACGATCGCCGCCGCCGAATTTACGGAGCCCGACTTTTCCGCGCCTCCCTCGGACGGCGCGGACTTCTCCGAGATCAAGGGACAGGAACGCGCGCGCCGCGCAATGGAGATCGCAGCGGCAGGCGGTCATAATATACTTATGGTCGGTCCTCCCGGCACGGGAAAATCGATGCTTGCAAAACGCCTTCCGACAATAATGCCTCGGATGAGCTTTGAGGAATCCGTCGAGGTCACGAAGATACATTCCGCATCGGGTGCGCTCGATTCCGAATCCGGGCTTGTGACCGTTAGACCGTTCCGTTCACCGCACCACACAATGTCCGCTCCCGCGCTTGTCGGCGGAGGTGCGATCCCGATGCCCGGCGAGATATCCCTCGCCTCGGGAGGGGTTCTCTTCCTCGACGAGCTGCCCGAATTCAATAAGGCGGTTACCGAGTCTATGCGCCAGCCGCTTGAGGATGGACAGGTTACGATAACCCGCGCGGCGGGTCGCGTCACATACCCGAGCCGGTTCATGCTCGTCTGCGCGATGAACCCGTGCCGATGCGGATACTACGGCTCTGGAATCAGAGAATGTACCTGCCGCCGTGAGGATATCAAAAAATATCTCTCCAAAATAAGCGGACCGCTGCTCGACAGAATCGACATACAGGTCGAGCTGCCCGCACTTTCCTTCGATGAGCTGACAAGGGAGGAAAAATCCGAATCCTCCGCGCAGATACGCGCGAGAGTTGAAGACGCGCGCGCTCTTGCGATTCGCAGAATGGCGTCTGCTTCGGCGTGCAACGCAGCGATGACGCGAAGCGAAATACGCGAGTTCTGCGCGGTGGGCGATGCCTCGCTCAGACTTCTTAAAACCGCATTCGAAAAGATGAATCTGTCCGCGCGCGGGTATGACCGTGTGCTCCGTGTCGCACGCACGGTCGCCGATCTTGCGCATTCGGAGTCGATAGAGCCTCAGCATGTCGCCGAGGCGATACAGCTCAGATCGCTCGACAAAAAGTATTTCGGGATCTGAAAAACGCTTTTCCACCGATTGGAAACCTGTATGTAACAAAAAATACATATTCGAAATCCCAAATGTGGAATATGCACAAAAAAGCACCGATGTGCAACACGACGGAAAATATCGTCGGATATCAACACTGTTCGACCTCCGACCTGTAGAAAACCCTGTTCAAACTGTTGAAAACCCTGAAAATCAAGAACCTTTTCAACAGACACTATGGCACAGCCTGTTCAAAACCCTGCCGAAACCGCGGATTTTTCGCCGCTCATCCAATCTCAGCCTGTAGAAAATGAAATTTTTCGCAAAAACTCTTGACACCAAATTGTACAATTGCCTATCATGACACCGATCCGAAAATAAATTAAAATGTGAACATAATTCGCCAATAAATGGATTGAAACCCGAAAATTCCGCAGAAACGGACAAAAAAAGCCGCGCCCCGGCAAACCCCGGCGTGGTCAGCCTGCCCGGCGCGGCGCGTTCGCTACAGCGAGCGCCGATATTAGTATATTCCCGAAAGCGCAAAGGTTATACCGTACGGGTGCAATTTGCGAAAGTGCTTTCGGATTTTGTTCGCTCTCTGACAGTGTGCGCTGAACTCCGCGCTCATCTGCGGACGATTTGAAAACGGCGGCGAGGCATGATGCCTCCGACATGCGCACCCTTGCGTAGGCGAAACACCGCCGCCGATCTATCACGGACGTAAAATTCCGCATATGCCGGACAGAAAGGGAGCTTTCCGCGCGAAAGCCAAGGTATATAATAATGAAGATTTCATCGGCACAGATTGTGTGCGTCGGAACCGAGCTTCTTCTCGGGGATATAGTGAACACAAACGAAGCGTATATTGCGGCAAGACTGCGCGAGCTCGGCGTGCCGCTTTACCGCAGTACATCCGTGGGGGATAATCCGGATCGCCTGAAGGCGGTGATCGGTGAGGCGATCGCCTCGTCCGATCTTGTGATAACGACCGGCGGTCTCGGACCGACCGACGACGATCTCACGAAGGAAACGGTCGCCGAGCTTCTCGGACTTCCCCTCGTTCATGACGGGGAGGCGGAGGAGAACATCCGCGCCCGTCTGCGCGGCAGACCGATGAGCCCTGGAAATCTCAAGCAGGCTCAGCTTCCGCAGGGGTCGTGCACGCTGTACAACTCATGCGGCACCGCGCCCGGCGTGATAATCGAGAAGGGCTCGTGCGCGGTCGTGATGCTGCCCGGTGTGCCCCACGAAATGCGCGAAATGTTTTTGCACAGCGTGATCCCGTATATAAAGGAGCGGTCGGATGCGATCATACGCAGCCGAAATCTTTACGTTTGCGGAATGGGCGAGAGCCGCGTGGACGAGGTGCTCGGCGATCTGACGTCGGGCGCAAATCCGACGCTCGCGCCGTACTGCAAGAGCGGCGAAACAAGACTGAGGATCAGCGCAAGAGCGCAGAGCGAAGCGGAGGCGGCGGAAATGATCGCGTCGCTTGAAGCGCGCGTGAGGGAGACCGAGGTCGGCGAACACATATACTTCGCGTCGGACGGCATAGAAAGCGGGGCATACGAAAGCTGCGCATACGCGGCGTTTCGCGCCCTTGCGGATTCGGGTCGGACGGTCGCGTTCGCCGAGAGCATAACGGGCGGGCTTTGCGCGAAGATGATCTCCGACATTCCCGGTGCATCCGCAGTCCTGCGCGGCAGCGCGGTCACATACGCTACAGATACGAAAACATCGGTTCTCGGCGTGAACGCGGAGACCGTCGAAAAATACGGTGTTGTTAGCGAGCAGACCGCGGCGGAGATGGCGCGCGGCGCGCGTGAGCGCTTCGGCTCGGATATCGCCGTATCCACAACGGGGATCGCCGATTCGTCGCCTTACGGTGACGGACGCGGGATCGAACCCGGCACGGTCTGCATAGGATTCGCCGACGGCGTGCGCTGCGCGGCGATGACGGTGCATTTCGGAGCGCTTCACACAAGGGAGTACGTCAGAGCGCTTGCGGCGGGGCGCGTCATGCACCTCATCTGCGGATTTTTCACGAACGATCTGCACACGCCAGACGGTCTGCATATCTGATAATCGCACGGCGCATCTGCCGCGGAGACAAAACCGAAAAGGAGGATCGAAAGATCCTCCTTTTTTGCACTACAGAATAAAGATATAATATTTTCACAAAATTATTGACAATAAAGGTAAAACATGGTACAATGATAACGGATAATCCATGGATTGACAAATACAGAAAGGATTTGTAAAATGAAAAAGCGTTTAAACAAAGCATTCAAAAGAGTATATCTGATAATCGCACGGCAATCTGCCGCATAGACAAAACCGAAAAGGAGGATCGAAAGATCCTCCTTTTTTGCCGAGTGCAAATGTGAACAAACTGTTTGGTAATGCAATACGCTTTCAGATTATAGTTAAAATTTCGACGAAATTATTGACTTTAGCCAAGGATATGATAAAATGATAACAGAAATAACCGGCTAAATAATAAGTAAGCGGGCACGGTAAAATGCCTGGCAGACGAAAAAAGATCATTAAATTCACCGGTCGCCGCATCACATCGAACCCTGAAAATTTTTTCAAAAAATATTTAAAAATGAAGAAATTGTAAAAGGATTTTTAATGGCATTATTGCATTTGAAAGAAACAGATATTGAAACGTTAGAAGTTGCAGATCCATTTGTGGAAGGTGAAGTTAAAGAGGAAAAAGAGGGAATCTTAGATGTAAAGATGGTATTAAACGGTGGCAAAAAGATTAACATTGAAATGCAAAATACATATCAGGAAGATTGGGCAGAGCGAAGCTTATTTTATAATTGCAGAAAGTTTACAGAAGGATTGAAAAAAGGGGAGTCATATTATGAACT
>OLPR01002148.1_pt1 | contig 15020 bp, 15 predicted proteins | sample 1672761 | NCBI WGS metagenome assembly OLPR01 (sample SAMEA3136721, study PRJEB25190) | human gut metagenome | biome: human gut; feature: human-associated habitat; material: faeces | place: Austria | collected 2013 | reverse complement strand
CCGATTTCTGTTACCCTATAATGCGCTTGAATTTTTGGCGTAAGTAGCGTAAGTTAGGCGTAAATTCGCTTTTGCGCATCCAAAGAATCAAGCAATTTCAAGGCTTTGCGGCGTCTCTTAGTACATACCGCCCATGTCAGGGGCCGGAGCAGCCGGAGCCGGGGGTTCCGGCAGGTCAGCGACAAGGCTCTCGGTGGTCAGGACCATCGCGGCGACGCTGGCAGCGTTCTCCAGAGCGGAACGGGTGACCTTGGTCGGGTCGACGATACCGGCCTCGATCATATCCTCGACGTACTCCTCCTTCTGGGCATCAAAGCCGTAGTTGGGCTTGTTGGCCTTCAGGATGTTGTCGATAACGACGCTGCCCTCGAGGCCAGCGTTGGCAGCGATCTGGCGCAGAGGAGCCTCCAGCGCTTTGCGGACGATCTTTGCACCGGTGCGCTCGTCGCCCTCCAGCTCGCCGACCAGCTTGTCGACAGCGGGAATGGCGTTGATGGTGGCCGTGCCGCCGCCAGCGACGATGCCTTCCTCAACAGCGGCCTTGGTCGCGTTCAGGGCATCCTCGATGCGCAGCTTCTTGTCCTTCATCTCGACCTCGGTAGCGGCACCGACCTTGATGACGGCAACGCCGCCGGCCATCTTGGCCAGGCGCTCCTGCAGCTTCTCGCGGTCAAAGTCAGAGGTCGCAACGGCGATCTGGCTGCGGATCTGGGCAACACGGTCTGCGATAGCCTGCTTGTCACCGGCACCGCCGACGATGGTGGTGTTCTCCTTGGTGACCTTGACCTGGCGGGCCTTGCCGAGCAGCTGCATGGTGGCGTCCTTCAGCTCATAGCCCAGGTCGCTGCTGATAACCGTGCCGCCGGTCAGGGTGGCGATATCCTGCAGCATCTCCTTGCGGCGGTCACCAAAGCCGGGTGCCTTGACAGCGACAACGTTCAGGCCGCCGCGCAGACGGTTGATGATGAGGTTGGACAGTGCGTCGCCCTCAACATCCTCAGCGATGATGAGCAGCTTGCGGCCGGACTGGATCACGGACTCCAGCAGAGGAACGATATCCTGGAACACGCTGATCTTTTTATCGGTGATCAGCACGCTGCAGTCCTCGTAAACGGTTTCCATCTTCTCGGTATCGGTGACCATGTACGGGGTAACGTAGCCACGGTCAAACTGCATGCCTTCCACTACCTCGGTGTAGGTTTCAGCAGTGGTCTTGTTTTCCTCAATGGTGATCACGCCGTCAGCAGTAACCTTTTCCATAGCGTCAGCAATCAGCTGGCCGATCTGTGCATCACCGGCAGAAACGGTACCGACACGGGCGATATCCTTGCTGCCGTTGACTTTCTGGCTGTGTGCCTTGACGGCCTCAACAGCGGTGTTGACAGCCTTCTGGATGCCGCGCTTGATGTCCATCGGGTTTGCACCGGCGGTAACGTTCTTCATGCCCTCGGTAACAAGAGCCTGTGCCAGAACGGTAGCGGTGGTGGTGCCGTCGCCGGCAGCATCATTGGTCTTGGTGGCAACTTCACGCACGAGCTGTGCACCCATGTTCTCGAAAGCGTCTTTCAGCTCAATTTCCTTTGCGATGGTAACGCCATCGTTGGTGATGACCGGGCTGCCGAACTTCTTGCCCAGAACAACGTTGCGGCCTTTGGGGCCCAGGGTGATCTTAACGGTATCAGCCAACTGGTCAATGCCGGCGCAAAGAGCCTTGCGGGCGTCTTCGCCCTGCTTAATCTGTTTTGCCATAAATCAGCATCTCCTTTTATCAGTAAGAACAGTTAAAGTTTACTCAACAATTGCCAGGATATCGCTCTGGCGGACGATGGTGCATTCCTCGCCGTCAACCTTGACTTCGGTGCCGGAGTACTTGCTGGTGAGAACCTTATCGCCAACCTTGACGATCATCTCAACGTCTTTGCCATCGACATTGCCGCCGGGGCCGACTGCGATAACTTCAGCAACCTGCGGCTTTTCCTTGGCGGAACCGGTCAGGATCAGGCCGCCCTTGGAGGTTTCTTCTTCTTCAACGAGTTTGATCACAACGCGATCAGCAAGAGGTTTGATTTTCATGATGAAATATCCTCCTATAATTAAAGTTTCTTTGAAACATTTTGTTTAGCACTCTTTTCTCTTGAGTGCTAAATCTATTATAGCGTTCCTTTGCCAAAAATCAACCCCTTGAAGTATAAAATTTTTGTGAACAGTGTTTTTTGTCGTTTATTCGTTGTAATTTATTAGTGCTCCGGGCTGTTTTCTATCTGTTTTTTGGTCTTGGCTGGCAGACTGCCCGGCTGAATGGCACACTGGCACTGCAAATAAAGGCGTGCTTTGGTAGGGATCAGCCTTCGCCGGGGCGGTGCCAGTGCAGGGTAAGCTCCGCCCGCAGCGCCCCCTGCGTGCTGCCATAACGGTTTTGCAGCCAGAAACACAGGTCGAGCGGGTCGGCATCCGGGCCGTTTATTCCGTACAGTGCCGTTATCAAACCGTCAAATTCCCGGTTGGCGGCTGCGGCAAATGCCACCTGCAGTTCGGCATCCGGGCGGGCGGTGGGAGTCAGGTCTTTCAGTTCCACATCCCGCAGGGTCAGGTTTACCCGCACGCTGCCGGGGGCCAGTACCTGCACATCGGCGGCGGCTTTGGCGGCAAGGTGCAGGTCATCCGGCAACGTGCAGTCCAACCGATGGGCCTGGCCGCACAGAATAGCCGCCAGCTGGGCAGCCAACGGGCTTTGCGTCTGGCGGGCTGTATTGGCAGCGGTATCATAAAACAGCATGGCGTATTCCCCGCCCGCACTGACGGGCACAGCGGCGGTTTCGGCATTATCAAACAGGGTTTGCAGGCCGCAGTGCAGCTGCTGCTTTTCTTCCAGAGCTTTCAAGTTTTCGTACAAGGTCGGCGTTTGGTCCTGGATGGGCATCTGCACGGCAGGATCCAGCACAAACACGGCGATTTCCGGCGCGGGGCGGGCGGTGCTTTGCAGCAGCTGAGCGATTTCTTCTGCCAGCGGCCAGCTGCACCCGGCAGGCAGAACGGCAAGGTCCATCAGGCCGTAAAACGGCTGGCCGTTCATGGTTTGGGCGGCGGCATTCCAGGCGGCAGCACAGGTAGCGCCGCTGCCGGTAAAGGTTTTGCAGGCGGCGGAATCCTCGCTTTGCTGGTCACTGGTCAAAAGCGTGACCGTGTAACCGGCATCCTGCGCGGTAAAAAACACCGCCCGCACAATTTCCCTGTGGGAAAGCAGCTGCCCGCCGCAGCCCGCCAACAGGCAGCCCAGCAGCACCGCCGCCATCAAGCGGGATGTTTTATGCATGATATCAGCCATTGGCAGCCTCCTGTTACCATCACAACCGCAGCGAAGCCCCAGCAGACGGCACTGCGCCAATAAAATGCCTGTTCCAGCGGCACGGTGCGCAGCACAGCACACAACAGAGCCATGCCGCCAAAGTACAGCGGGTAACGGTCCAGCCCGGCGGCAGCGCTGCCCGCCCCGGCGCGGCCACCCCACAGTTCCACCATGGCATACAGGTACAGTGCCAGCCGCACCGTGACTGCCATGCACCACAGCAAAATTTGCAGCCATTCCAGCCGGTTAAAAATTGAAAGCGCCCCGCACTGTGCAGCCCCCTGCACCGGGGTTTGGCGGGTGGGCATGGCCGCGCCAAAAAACAGCTCCAGCAGCAGGTGGACCGCGGCATCAAAGCCCAGTGCTGACGCGGCAAATGTTACTGCCTTGCGGCAGCGCTGGCCGGGCTGCGGAGGCCAAAGGGCAAACAGCAGATATTCCGGCGGGAGCGCCAGCTGAGAAACAAACGCCGCCTGCCAGTCCTGCCCTGTCAGCGGTGCCGCATGCAGGTTGGGTACACGCAGGCGCGGCGCGACCGAGAATACCATGATTGCCATACACGCGGCACCGAACACCAACAAGGCGTTGGCCGTCTGGCGCAGGGCGGGCTCCCGCCGGAGGTAGATGACCGGTGCCAGCACGACAAAACAGGTGCCCGCCAGCCCCAGTGTACCGGGGTACACGCTGCCAAACAGGGCGTGCAGGCGCAGAATTTCCAATGCTGAACTGATTGCCAGCAAAACACAGAGAACTTTTTGCAGCAGGGCGTTTCCCTGCCAGCTGGTCGACACTAACAGAAGCACAGCGGCCAGCACCGCCGCGCTGGCGGGCAGAGCCAGCAGCCCTGCCCGCGCCCAATAACCGGTGTGCAGCCGCAGCAGCGTATCGGCCAGAATGCTGAGGAGCAGCACGGGGTAAAAATCCACATTACTCTTTTGCATGGCGCGGCAGCACCTCCCCTTTTTGTGCCAGGTGGGACCAGATGGCCCGCACAAAACCATCCCGCAAGGCTGCCTTGCCCGGCGGCATGAGCGGGTAAAGATAATCATAACCGAACGGGTCGCTGCCGCAGGCCATGGCCAGAATCAGCAGCGCCCCGCAGGCCAGCCCCGGCACACCGAACAGTCCCGCCAGCAGTATGACCGCAAAGCGGAACAGAATCGACTGTTCATACAGCGCCGGGACTGCCAGGGTGGCGATGGTGGCCGCCGCGGCCATGGTGAGCACCGGCACGCTGATGATGCCCGCCGAGACAGCGGTTTCGCCAATGATGAGCGCCCCCACAAGGCTGACGGTGTGGCTGATGGATTTGGGGGGCGCGCAGCCCAGCTTCACGCACAATTTCCAGCAGCAGGGTCACGGCCAGCATTTCCGGCATGGGCGGTAGCGGCGTGGAGGCTTCGCCCTGGGCCAGTTTGGCCAGCAGGTGCACGGGGATCAGCTCCGGCGCAAAGCTGACCGCCATGACATACAGCCCCGGCCCAAACACCGCCAGCAAAAACGCCAGATATTTGAGCAGGCGGATGAGACCGGCAAACACTGCGCCGGAAGAATAATCGTCCAGGCATTCAAAGTGCTCGGCAAAAAAGCTGGGCACCACCATGGCAAGCGGGCTGCCGGATACAAGGATAACGATTTTGCCCTCACAGATGCGGGCGCAGGCGGTGGCCGGGCGCTCGGTATAGGCTGCCGCGGGGAAAAGGTTAAGCTTGTCCTGCTTGAGGAACGAGGCAAAATAGGTGCTGTCCAGCAGGACGGGGATTTGTACCCCGGCCAGCCGCTGTTTGAGGGTTTGCACCACATCCGCCGGGGCCAGGGCGGTATCATAACAAATGGCGTACTCGGTTTTGGCACGGGTGTTGGCGGTGCAGATCTCCGCCGTAAAGCTGCCGGTGCGGAACTGGCGGCGCAGCTGGGAAATGTTATTGCGCAGGTGCTCGGTAAAGGCATCCTGCGGGCCGCGCATGTTGCCTTCCCCGCTGGGGTTGGTCACGCTGCGGCCCGGCATATCCTGGGTAGAAAACGCCAGCGCCTGGCCGCTGCCCTCCACCAGCAGCACGGCCATGCCGCCGGCGAGGGCTTCCACCAGCTGGGTACGGGTGGTGATGGGGGTTTGCTCTGTGGGTAGGCAGCTTTGCTCTGCCAGGTACTGCACCAGCTGCGGCCCGGCCTTGCAGCCCGGCACGCCTTGACCCAGTGCGTGCAGCACCATGATGCAGAGTTTTTCCGGCGAGGAAAGCCCCGCAAACATGGCGATGCAGCAGCGGCAGCCGCAAATCGTAAAGCTTTTGGTATAGAAATCCGATGAGCCGCCAAACATAGTTTGCAGAAACGCCTGATTTTCAGCAAGGGCCTGCCCCAGCGGCTGGTTATCCGCAGTTGTCATGTAATCACCTTCCCTTGCTGTTCAGTGTGACCCAAAAACGGCAGGGATAAACGCAGGAGGTGTTTTTATGCTTGCATCGGTTTTGCATACCGTAATTATTTATGCTGTGGTTATTTTTGCCATGCGGCTGATGGGCAAGCGGCAGCTGGGGGAGTTGCAGCCATCCGAGCTGGTAACAACGTTCATGATTTCCAATGTTGCCTCCATCTGCATTGATGAGCCGGATCTGCCGCTGCTTTCCAGTCTGGTGCCGATTCTATTGATTGCGGCGCTGGAAATATTGAACTCAACCGCCGCCTATTACCTGCCCGGCTATGCGGCGCTGCTGTTTGGGAGACCGGTGACGGTAATCCAGGATGGGCAGATCCGGCAGGATGCACTGCGGCATCTGCGCATGACGCCGGGCGATCTGATGGAAGCGCTGCGCGGCAAGGATATTTTTGACCCGCGGCAGGTAGTATGGGGTGTGGTGGAGCCCAGCGGGAGCATCAGCGCCGCGCAAAAAGTGGCGGACGACAGCCCGCTGCTGCCGCTGTTGGTAGACCAGGAAGTTTACCCCGAAAATCTGGCCCAGCTGGGGCGCAATGAAGCCTGGCTGGATACCGACCTTGCCAGGCGCGGGATGCGGCGGGCAGAGGTACTGGCTTACCTTGGCAATAAGGAAAGCTGCGTTGTGATACAAAAAAAGACCGCCCAGAACGGGCGGTCTGAAAAACCGGAAAGTACAGGTGGTTTTTGAATGAAGCGCAACTGGTATGCCATCGCCATTCTGGTCCTGCTGGCGGCGGTGCTGCTTGGCTGCAAACAGTATGTAAGCGCCACTGCGGGCAGCCTGCGCGCCCAGGTGCAAAGCGCTTATGCGCAGACACTGACGCAGCAGTACCCGCAGGCGCAGCAGGCTTTCCGGCAGGCCGCGCACAGTGCAAGACAGGCCAGCAAAAAGCTGGGGCTGCTGGTGCGCCGCAACGCGCTGGATCGCATGAACGAAACCATGGCGGTTTTGCCGCAGTATGCCAACCCGGAAAACCAGGCCGACCTTGCGGTGGAAGCTGCACGGGTGCTGGCGCAGATCGACCAGCTGGAGCAGTGCTTTACGGGCACATTTTAGCCCTGCATGCCGCCGTTTTTGGCGCGGGAATCCAGCATGTCTTTCAGCTCATCCATAAAGGTGTTGACATCGCTGAACTGGCGGTAGACGGAAGCAAAGCGCACATAGGCAACGTCGTCCATCTTTTTCAGTTGCTCCATGGCAAGGTTCCCAATATAGACGGAGGTCACTTCCCTGTCGTAAGAGTTCAGCAGCACCTGTTCAATGCGGCTGACGGCGGCATCCAGCTGCTCATAGCTGACGGGGCGCTTTTCGCAGGCGCGCAGCATGCCGTTGAGCAGTTTCTGGCGGTCGAACACTTCACGCGAACGGTCTTTTTTGATGACCATCAGGGGCACAGTTTCCACGATCTCATAGGTGGTAAAGCGTTTTTTGCAGGAAAGGCACTCGCGGCGGCGGCGGATCTTTTCGCCGTCCTCCGTGGGGCGCGAATCAATTACCTTGGATTCATCGGCACCGCAGTACGGGCAACGCATAGCAAAGTTCCTCCTGGTTTACGCTTTCTTGGGGGCGGGGGCAGCCTTGCGGGTCTTATAGCTGACCCACAGCTGGGTTGCAATACACATGGTGCTGTAAACACCGCTGACCATACCAAACAGCAGCGGCACCGCAAAGGTGAAGATGCTGTCCAGCTTGAAGATGATGGACACCACGCAGACGATTGCCAGTGCAATGCAGGTGGTGATACTGGTCATCATGGAACGGCCAAAGCTCTGGTTGATGGACAGGTTGACCAGCTCCGGCAGGGACATCTTTTTGCCGTAAAGGCCGTTGTTCTCGCGGATACGGTCATAGATAACAACGGTATCGTTGATGGAGTAGCCCAGAATGGTAAGCATAGCTGCAATAAAGTTGCCGTTGAGGGGAATGCGCAGCAGAACAAAGACGCCGTACACAACAAACATATCGTGCAGCAAAGCAACGATTGCCATGGCACCGGCGGACCAGCCGCCAATGCGGCGGAAACGCACGGCAACGTACACCAAAATCAGCACGCAGGCAGCCACAACAGCCACAACGCTCTTGGCCAGGAACTCGTTGCCGATGGTGGGGTTGACGTTGCTGACTTCCTGCTGGACAAACTGGTTGTCCGGGTAGGTGGTGTTCAGGGTTTCGATCATGCTGTCCAGCTGCTCGGTGGAAAGGGTCTCGCTGCCGGGCAGGTTGATGGTCAGGGTCTGTGCACCAGAAACATCAGTGCCGGTCTGTACGGTCAGGTTGCTCTGGCCCAGCTCGGCGGCTACCGTCTGCTTGACATTGTTCAGGTCAACATCGCCCTGGTAGCCAACGGTAACCATAGCGCCACCCTTGAACTCGATATCCATGGTAACGCCGAAGACAAAGCTGAACACCAGCACCACGGCAACCAGAACGCCGGAGAAGGTGTAGAACTTCTTGCGGTTGCCGACAAAGTTGATGTTGGGGCACTTGTAAGTCTTTTTGCCATCCTTGGAACCGCCATACAGAACGGGGTTGCGGAACGCCTTGCAGCGGGATGCACCACGGATCATAATGCGGGTTGCAAACACGCCAAAGACAAAGTTGAGCAGAACACTGGTGAGCAGCGTGAAGCCGAAAGAGTAGATGCTGCCAGCCGTGGAAGGACCAAACATGAAGAAGATGGGGTTGAACACTTTGCCCCAGAAGCCATCGGTGGGGCCAAAAGCACCCATCAGCAGGGCTGCAACGATGACAATGGTCACGTTGCCGTCAATGATGGGGGTCAGGCCCATCTTGAAGCCGCTGGCGATAGCGCCATCCAGCGTTTTGCCGTTGCCAAGCTCTTCTTTGATGCGCTCAGCGGTGATAACGTTGGCGTCAACGCCCATACCGATACCAAGGATGATACCGGCGATACCGGGCAGGGTCAGCGTGGAGCCATTGAACACGGTGAAGTAACCGGAAACAAATGCCAGCGTGGCGACAACCTGGCCAAACAGAGAGATGACCGCAATGGTACCGGGCAGACGGTAACGCACGATCATGAGCAGAGCCACAAAAGCAAAGGCAATGATGCCGGCCAGCACCATCACATCCAGGCTCTTAGCGCCCAGGGTGGGGCTGATGGTGGAGAAGCTTTCGGCCGAGAGGGCAAAAGGCAGAGAACCGGAGTTAATCTGGTTTGCCAGCGCGGTGACCTGGTCCTGGGTGAAAGAACCTTCGATCACAGCGTTGCCGTCCGTGATGGCAGTCTTGACGGTAGCGGTGGAGATGTTCTCGCCGTCCAGCCAGATGGAGATGGTGCCGTTGGACTGGGCTGCCAGCTCGGTGGTGGCCTCAGCAAACTTTTTGGCACCGTCAGCGCTGAACTGCAGCTGAACAACATAACCGTTCTCCTGGTTGTAGCCTGCGGTTGCGGACGTCACATCGTCACCGCTCAGGATCTCTTCGCCGTCGGCAGTAGAGCCCTTGCGGAACACCATCTCGGCGGTGGTGCCGATCTCGTCAATGGCGGTCTGGGGATTAAAGTCGGTTTCGCCGGTTTTCCAGGGGAAACGGACGATGATGCGGTCCTTGTTATAGTCCACATAATCCTCATAGTCGGTAATGCCAAGGCCGACCAGACGGTCTTCGATGACGGTTTTGGCCGCGGTCATCTGGTCATCGGTGGCTTCCACACCGTCAGCCGGCATGAACGTCACGTCCACGCCGCCGCGGATGTCGATACCGAAGCGGATATCCTCCGCGCCCTTGATGTAGACGTTCTTGGTATCGCCGTATGTGTAGCTCACGCCGAACAGGGCGGTAAACGAGAACACGACGATCAGCAGCGCCGTGACAATCAGATGCCACGACTTCCCTCTCTTATTCATATGTACCTCCAAACATTGCCCGCGCACCGGCACGGGCGGGGTTTTATTACCGGCGTATGCGCGTTGCCGCACACCGCCATGCAGGGAAGCAGCCGCCTGCCGGAAAGCAGGCGGCTATTTCCCTTTTTTGCAGGCGCACCCGGCCGGGAAAACCGGGCGTACCTGTTTTAACTATGTAAGATGGCTGCTTATTTTATTCTGCCAGCAGCTTTTCGACCACAGCCAGGCGCACGCAGACGGTGAGCAGCATGGATGCGGTTTCTACCTCAGACAGGCTGGGGTAAGTGGGGGCAATGCGCAGGTGGGAATCCTGCGGGTCAATGCCATAAGGGAACGCTGCGCCGGCGCCGGTCAGGGTCAGGCCGCAGTCCTTGCAGAGCTGGGCCACACGCTTGGCACAGCCGGGCATGACATACAGGCTGATGAAGTATCCGCCTTTGGGATTGGTCCAGTGGGCGATATCACCGCAGGGGGTCAGCTCATGGGCAAAGGTGGTTTTGACTGCGTCAAAGCAGGGCACCAGGCGGCGGCGATGCTTGGCCATATGCTGCAGCACGCCGTCCTTGTTCTTCAGGAAGCGGACATGGCGCAGCTGGTTCATCTTGTCATAGCTGATGATCATGACAGAGAAGCGCCTGCAGATATAAGCCAAAGATTTTTCACTGCATGCCAGGGCAGAAACACCAGCGCCGGGGAAGGTGATCTTGCTGGTAGAGGTGAACATGAAAACGCGGTCCTCGGTGCCATACTGCTTGCTTTCATTCAGCAGCACCGGGGTCTCGATGATTTCATCGGTCAGGTGGTGGACAATGTAAGCTTCGTCCCAGAAAATCTTGAAATCCGGGGCAGCGGTCTTCATGGATGCAAAGCGGCGGATGGTTTCATCGCTGTAGACATAGCCATCGGGGTTGGAGTACTGCGGCACGCACCAGATGCCCTTGATGGTGTCGTCTTCGGCAACCAGCTTTTCCACCATATCCATATCGGGGCCGTCCGGCGTCATGGGGATGGTGATCAGCTCAAAGCCAAACTCCTCGGTGATTTTGAAATGGCGGTCATAGCCGGGGGCCGGGCAGAGCCACTTGACGGTATCCAGCCTGCACCACGGCTTTTCCGAACGTGCAAGACCGTGCGTATAGCCCTTGCTGACCAGGTCGTACATGAGCGTCAGCGACGCGTTGCCGCCGATGAAGCACTCCTCCGGTTTGCAGCCGAGCACGTCCGCCCAGTATTCCTTCGCTTCTTTGAGGCCGGAAAGCTCGCCGTAGTTGCGGGCGTCGACGCCGCCGGAAATGCAGTCCTCCGGAGTTTTGAGGATGCTCAGGATGCCGGAGACGAGGTCAAGCTGCTCCCTGCCGGGCTTGCCTCTTGCCATGTTGAGCTTCAGCTCCTTCGCCTTCAGCGCGTCGAACTGCGCCTTGACTGCTGCGTATTCCTCGCGCAGCTGTGCGGGGGTCAGATTCTGATATGCAGTACTCATACCGTCGTGATCCTTTCTTCCATCCATTCTTTGCAGCGTCGCTGCCTGATATATTCAGTATATCGCGTCCGCCTGTTAAAAGCAAGCAAAAAGCCTGTTTTCCCAAGGAAAGCGCCGCGCGGCGGGTGTTGACGAATCTTCCATTTTCGGGTATGATAGAATAACTCTTGCCGTGGAGGTGTGTGTACGGATTTGGATGAGGCAATGATGCGCGAAGCGCTCCTGCTTGCACAGGAAGCGGCGGCGGACGGCGAGGTTCCGGTGGGGTGTGTGATCACGCTGGAGGACTGCATTGTCGGCCGCGGACGCAACCGGCGCGAAAAGGGAAAAACGGCGCTGGCCCACGCAGAGCTGGAGGCCATCGGCGAGGCCTGCCGGACGCTCGGCGGCTGGCGGCTGTGGCAGTGTACGCTGTACGTGACGCTCGAGCCGTGCCCCATGTGCGCAGGCGCGATTTTGAACGCGCATCTGCCGCGCGTCGTCTTCGGCGCGAAAGATCCAAAATCCGGCGCGGCGGGAAGTCTTGTCGATCTGCTGCATCTGCCGGGCTGCTTTCAGCCGGAGGTGCTGGGCGGAGTCCTGGAAGAAGCCTGCTCGCAGGCGCTGCGCGACTTTTTCCGAACGCTGCGCCAAGCACGCGCATCCTGCAAGGATGCAGATGAAAAAAAGGAAGGGACTCTCTATGCGATATCAGATCACGTCTGACTCTACCTGTGATCTCAGCCCGGAGCAGCTGGAACAGTATAATATCCGCCTGCTGCCCCTCTATGTGAGCATGGACGGCAAGACGCTGCGCGACGGCGTGGACGTCAAGCCCGACGATATCTATGCCCACGTCTCCGCCGGCGGAAGTCTGCCGCAGACAGCAGCGGTCAATCTGGCCGATTATGTCCGCGCGTTCACGGAGCTGTCGAAAAAAAACGACTTCGTCATCCACGTCTGTATCTCTCTGGACTTCTCCTGCTGCTACCAGAACGCAAAGCTGGCGGCGGCGGATTTTGACAACGTGTACGTCGTCGATTCCAGAAATTTATCCACAGGCCACGGCCTTGTCGTGCTGGAGGCCGAGCGCATGGCGCGCGAGGGCATGGCGCCGGACGATATCGTCGCGGCGCTGCACGATCTGACGGGCCGCGTGGAGGCCAGCTTCATTCTCGACCGGCTGGATTACATGAAAAAGGGCGGCCGGTGCTCCGCCGTGACGCTTCTGGGCGCAAATCTTTTAAAGCTTCGCCCGTGCATCGAGGTCAGAGACGGCAAAATGGGCGTCGGCAAAAAATACCGCGGCAGCTTTGACAAGTGCGTCTGCGAGTATATCACCGATAAAATTGGAAACCGCAGCGATCTGGAACTGCGCCGCGTGTTCATCACGCACTCCGGCGTGTCGGAAGAAACGGTGCAAAAGGCTGTGGAAACTGTGCAAAAGTTACAGCCGTTTGAGGAAATCTGCGTCACGCGTGCCGGCTGCACCGTCAGCAGCCACTGCGGGCCGGGAACGCTCGGCGTGCTGTATATCCGAAAGGCAGATCAATGAGGGAAGCACTGGAAGCGCGCTCCGGCTTATCGCCGGAGCAGATCGACACGCTCTGCGCGTTCGGGCAGGCGCTGATCGAAAAAAACAAGGTCATGAACCTCACGGCCATCACCGAGCCGCAGGCTGTGGCCGAGCTGCATTTTCTCGACTGCATCGCGCTTTTGCGGGCGGAGGACTTTTCCGGAAAGCGCGTGATCGATATCGGCTGCGGTGCGGGCTTTCCCGGCGTTCCGCTGAAGATCGCCGAGCCGTCGATCGAGCTGACGCTTCTGGATTCTCTGGCCAAGCGCATGACATGGCTGCGGGAAATTCTGCCGCAGCTGGGCGTGGAGGCCGAGGTCGTCACTGCCCGGGCGGAAGAATTTGTCCAGACCCGCCGGGAGCAGTATGATATTGCGACGTCCCGCGCCGTGGCGCGGCTGAATATCCTGTCGGAACTCTGCCTGCCGTATGTAAAGACGGGCGGCGCGTTTCTGGCGATGAAGGGCGCGCTGGCGGGCGAGGAGATGGAAGAAGCAAAGCGCGCCGTGGCGCTGCTGGGCGGAATGATCGAGCAGGTGTACGAGTATCCCATTCAGGACGCGCTGCATAAGGCTGTTGTCATCCGCAAAATCAGGCCTACGCCGACGAAATACCCCCGCGCGTTCGCGAAAATCAAAAAAAATCCGTTGTAGGCCGGCCTCTGCCCGGCAGGAAGGAGCGGGCAGGATGGATATTCTCTCCCTGTGCCGGAGGATGGTCATGCTGTTTTTCTGCATGGCCTGCGGCTTTTGCGCCGCAAAGGGCGGCGTGATGGACACGCAGAGCAACAAAAAGCTCTCGGCGCTCGTCGTAAACGTTGCAAACCCCATGCAGATCCTCGCCTCCGCACTGACGGGGGAGCGCCTGCTCTCGACCGGGCAGACGCTCCGGCTGGCGGGGCTGATCGCGCTGATCTATCTTGCGCTGATCGCCCTGAGCTTCCCGGCCGTGCGGCTGCTGCGCGTCAGGGACGCGGAGCGCGGGCTGTACCGGTTCATGTTCATCTTCTCCAACACCGGCTTTCTCGGCTATCCCGTCGTCGAGTCTCTGCTTGGCAGCGGCGCGGCGTTTTACGTCACGATCTTCGTGCTGTTTTTCCAGCTCTTCTGCTGGAGCTACGGCGCAAGTCTGATGCGCGGCGCGGCGCGCTTCCGGTTTCAGTGGAAGGTGCTGCGGCAGCCGTGCGTCGCGGCGTCGCTTGCGGCATTCGCGGTCTATCTGTCCGGCTGGCAGCCGCCCGCGCTGCTGCACCAGACCGTCAAATATGTCGGCGATATCACAAGCCCCGTCGTCATGCTGATCGTGGGCTGCTCACTTGCGCAGATGCGCTTTAAGCAGATCTTCGGAAGCTGGCGGATCTACGCGCTGTCCGCGCTCAAGCTGGCGGCCGTGCCGCTGCTGGCGTATGCCGTGCTGCGGCACGTGCTGACGAATGAATTTGCACTGTGCGTGCTGACCGTGCTTCTGTGTATGCCCATCGCCACCAACACGACAATCCTGAGCTACCAATACGGCGCCGACGAGACGGCCGCCTCCTCCGGCGTGTTTGTCAGCACGCTTCTGAGCCTGCTGACGATCCCGCTGATGATGAAGCTGCTGTTCGGAACATAAGCGCAAAGCCTCACCCTGCCGCGGCAGGGTGAGGCTGCGTCTTTATCCGGCCTGATTCGAGTCGGTATTTTGTGCTTCGACAGAAAATATTTCCTAAATGTGGGGTTCCGCGCCCGTTTTCGACATACTTCGCGCGCGGCGTGTGGTATGGTGAGGCTGCATGGAGGCCGGATCGAGCTGAACGATCCCCGCGGTCCGGTCATCAGGCTCTGACTCGCTGGCGCATGCGACGACCCCGGCGGCAAGCTCCCTCGGCGAAAGCGGCCCGCACGCGCGCAGATACTGCTCGCAGGCGGCTTCTGGTATGCCGTCGGTGGTAAGCACCAGCTGCTCTCCTCTCTGTAAGGACAGCCCCACACGCTCGGCCCGGTGTTCCTCTCCCACACCCAGCCCCGGCGGAGGCGAGGCTGTCCCTATTTTTTTGACTGTTCCGCCCTTCTTGAGATAGGACGGGGCCGCGCCCCATTTATAAAGCGCCCCCTCGCCCGTGCAAAGGTCCATCTCCAGCAGGTCGACCGTGGAAAAGCACCCGTCGCCCCGCAGGACATACAGCTCGTTCAGCATCGCCGCCGCGTCCATCGCGTCAAAGCCGAGCGTTAAGAGCGATTGCAGGACCGAGATCGCCTCCTGCGCGTCGGACTGCGCGCCGGAGCCGGTGCCCATGCCGTCGCACAGGATCATCTGCGCCGCTGCCGGGCTGCAGAACTGCTGCACCGCATCG
>OLPR01002146.1_pt1 | contig 15045 bp, 11 predicted proteins | sample 1672761 | NCBI WGS metagenome assembly OLPR01 (sample SAMEA3136721, study PRJEB25190) | human gut metagenome | biome: human gut; feature: human-associated habitat; material: faeces | place: Austria | collected 2013 | reverse complement strand
GAGCAAGGTGATTACAAGACCTATCTGCTTTCATTCAGAGGCTCTGTTACAATCACCGCTCTTGACTGAATCGACATATACGAAAACGGAGGTAACAGAATATGAAGAAACGAATACTCAGTATCCTGCTCACCCTTTGTATGCTGCTCTGCCTTGCGCCGATAACGGCAAGCGCAATGGCGATTTTCATTGACTTGAAAATTGTCGGTCAGGCAATTTTAACGCTCGAGGTTGAGGCGACCGACAGCATTGACAGTATCAAGGAAAAAATTCGGGATAAAAGGGGCTTTTCTCTCGATGCGCAAAGACTGTTTTTGGGCGAAAAAGAGCTTGAGAACGGGCGCACGCTGACAGATTACAATATTCGGAAGGAAAGCACGCTGCGCTTGCGTCTGCAAAAGACGATACAGCTTGGCGCAGATGCACTGAATAAAACTGTAAACACAGCGAGCGCACCGACCGTGTATTTCGGGCAAAACCATGAAAATAGGCCTGCCGCATGGCGTGTGATCGGCTATGACGGAAACGGTGTTGCCGCCACAGCCGGGAATATGACACTGCTTTCGGCGGGCAATATGGGAGTTGTGCAATTTGACGATGACGGAGTAAACAACGAATACGCACCGAGTGATTTGAAAATCGCAATAGATGCGCTTGCAGAAAAACTGACGACAGAAGAAAATGCTGCCGTAAAGAAACGGACGCTTACAAGCGGAAGCTACAACGGAGAAAATACCGACTGTGTAGCAGGAGCTCAGGTGGATAACGCTGTATTCTGGCCGCTTTCCACAGCGGAAGCGTATGCGGTAAATAAGGATCTGCGAATTGCGGATCCCGAGCATCCGCGTTGGGCGTCAAGCTATTGGTGGCTGCGTTCCCCCGGCGGCTTTGATTACGTTGCCGCCGCCGTGAGAGGTGATGGTGATGTCTCCTACAATATGGAAGATATCATGGTGTTTTATGGCGTTCGTCCCGCTTTTAGCTTAAAATCAAGCTCCGTACTCTTTACCTCCGCTGCTGTGGGTGGAAAGCCTAACGGAGGATTTACCCCGATTTCCGAATACACCGGAAACGAATGGAAGCTGACACTGAAGGACAGTGACCGGAACGGTTTCCTTGCAACGCTCAGATTCTATTCGGAAAACATCGTTCGCTTTGATTACAAGGGGGCGAAAACCGGCGCAAACGAATATATTTCCGCAATGGTGATCAACGGCGAAACCGTGAAATACTATGGCAGACTTAAAAATGCGAGCGAGACGGGCATGGAAAGCGGAATTCTGACACTTACTTTGCCTGTTGCTGTGGATGTGGAAAAAGGCGATCGGCTGTTTGTTTTCAACGAGCAGTGCAACGGCGACTGCAAAACCGATTACGCAAGCGATCTGCTTGAGCTTCCGCTGAAATCGGTAGGCTCAAATACACCAAGACTTCGTATCAATGCCGTAAGTAACGAGTGGGAGGTTTCCTATGATGAAGGTCAGACCTGGATTTCGCTCGGCGTGAAGGCGACCGGCGCAGACGGACAGGATGGCAAAGACGGAGTTGACGGAAAGGACGGCGCCCCTGGTAAAGACGGCGCCCCCGGTAAGGACGGCGATAAGGGAGACAAAGGAGATAAAGGCGATAAGGGTGACACCGGAAAGGACGGAAAGGACGGCGTTACGCCACAATTAAAAATCGGGGACGATAACTTTTGGTATGTCTCCTATGACGACGGTCAAAGCTGGATTTCCCTCGGCATAAAGGCAACCGGCGAGAAAGGCGAAAAGGGCGACAAAGGAGATGCCGGCGCTGACGGACAGGATGGCGCCGATGGCAAAGACGGCGCCGACGGTAAGGCTGGCGTCGATGGTAAGGCCGGTACAACGCCCCTGCTGAAAATCGGGGACGATAACCTCTGGTATATCTCCTATGACGACGGTCAAAGCTGGACTTCCCTCGGAGTGAGAGCCTCCAGCGATAAGGGCGACCGTGGAGAAAAAGGGGATAAAGGGGACAAAGGCGATAAAGGCGCAGACGGTCTGACCCCCTTCATCGGCGAAAACGGCAACTGGTGGATCGGCGAGAAAGACACCGGTGTGAAAGCGGCGGCGGATGCAGCCGTTCCCGCAGGTTCCGAAAACATATCGGCAGCTTTTCCTGCTTTGATTGTTATCGGTTCTGTTGCGGGGCTTGCGCTGCTTGGTAACTTCGGCTTGATTTTGTACATTGTACTGAAAAAGAAAAAGGGTCTTGTTTAAGGCTGCAAAACGGAGGTAACGAGAAATGAAGAAACGAATACTCAGCATCCTGCTAACCCTTTGTATGGTGCTATGCCTTATGCCGACGGCGGCGCTGGCGGCGGATGAGGTCTCCGCAAAGGTCAACGGAATTGCCGTGCCTGCGGCGGGCGGAAGCATCACGGGCGAGGGCATTTCGGGCAGCGTTGTTTTTGACGCGTCCGCCAAAACGCTGACGCTCGAAAACGCCACAATCAGCGTGACGACCGAAAACATAGCCATAGAAATCCGCAGCGGCATTGACACGCTGATCCTTAAAGGAAAAAACGAGATCAAATGGGCGGACGAAAGTGATAAGAAGACGTATCTTTATGCGATCTCCGCCTCAAGCAGTTCCTTTCTCATCAAGGGAAACAGCCGTGAGGACAGCCTGACGGTCACGCTTCCCGGAACGACGGGCGGGTATAAGTACGCTTATGCCATTTCAATGGGAAAATGTGAAATCCGTAACTGCTCGGTAGATATCACGGTGATCGGAGGCATGCAAAATGCCGGCGACAACGTTGCGATCCGTGTGTCCGACTTTACGGTAAAAAACGCGGCGTTGAATCTTATCGTCGGCAAAGACCGTCAAGGAAACATGCAGAAAGCGTACCAGGGCGCGTGTGTTTATGCCACCGGTAGAATCTCGATCGAAAACTCGTATATTAATGCGGGAATCTATTCGTCTTTAGAGCGTCAACGTGCATCCATTTACGCAGCTTTGCAGGGCTGCGGCGGAACCACCTGCACAGACAGCGTGGTTTATGCGGAGTCGGATGTTTTGCAAGCGGGAAGGACAATATGCTTAGACGGCGTAGACACGACTTTTTCCGTTAAAAACAGCATATTCAAGGCAAAAAGTAATCAATACGCATTCTCCGGCTACAATTACGCAAAACCGACTTTCGAAAGCAGTCTGGTGGAGCTTGAGTCCAAGGATATCGTGATGCGCGGTCCCACCTTCGGAACCATAAGCGGCTTTACGAAGATCACCGCCACCGACAAGAACGGCAATGTCGCCACATATAAGCCCGGCGACGATCTCAGCACACTCAGCACCGATTCACGCAAGGTCGTGATCGAAAGTCAGATTCACTCTCACTGCGTCTGCGGCGGAGAAAATGCGGCGGAGGGACATACGGTGCATTATCCGCTTATGTGGACACCTTGGACAAAGACGGATTCTCTCCCGACCGCGGCAGGAAACTACTATCTGACGGGCAATTTGCTCCTGAAATCCAACTCCGATCATTCTATGCCCGACGGGGTGCAAATCTGCCTGAACGGATACACCATCCGCAGCGCGGGCGGAACGAACAAACCGACACTTTATGCAAACGGCGGCACGCTGACAGTCACCGACTGCAGCACACGGGGAGCCGTCAGGGATATCAAGATGTCGTCCGGTGAGCTGCTTATGTACGGCGGCAGATTTGTCTGGGAGCTTATCATCGGAGAAACCGGCGCCCTTACCGCGGCGGACAGAGTCGGTATCGGCGCCGAGGTGACGAATAAAGGCTTCATTTTCGGCGGCATATTTGACGGCGCTGTGATCAATGACGGCGGAACCATAGAAGGCGGAACCTTTAACGGCAGGGTCAATCTGAAAAGCGGCGATGTGATCGGCGGCATCTATTACGGAAGGGTGACATACGGCGGAGCGGTTATCCATGACAGCGCATGCCGTTATCTGACCTTCGACACCGACGGCGGCAGCGCGATGGATGCGCAGAGAATTTTGCGCGGACAGAAGGCGACGCCCCCGACCGAAAACCCCGTCAAAACGGGATATATTTTCGGCGGCTGGACGGGGTTTGATTATACGAAGCCGATGCTTGAGAATGCCAAGGCAACGGCGATATGGACGGTGTGCGACCACTCCGGCAACACCACGCAGCTTTCCTGCACGGATCCCGTTGTCTGCTCGGTCTGCGGCGGCACGATCGCGGCTTTGGGTCACGATTTCTCCGCATCCGTATGGCAGCATGATAATTACACCCATTGGAAGAAATGCGCCCGCTGTGATGAAAGAAACGAGGAGAACCCTCATGAGTGGGACAGCGGCAATGTGACCGCACCGTCTACCTGCATGACGGAGGGCAACAGAGTATTTACCTGCGACGAATGCGGCGCGACAAAAAACGAGCCGATTCAGGCGAGCGGTCACAGCTGGGATCAGGCATGGCAGCACAATGCGACGCATCATTGGCATGAGTGCCTCAACGCCGATTGCGATGTAAAGGATAACGATTCCGCAAAGGACGGATACGGTGCGCACGCCGGCGGTACGGCTGCCTGCACCGCCGAGGCAATATGCGAGTACTGTCATCAGTCTTACGGAGAAAAGGATCCCGCCAACCATGAGGGCGGTACGCAGGAGTGGACAATAAGAACCGCTTACGTTCACGAGCAAAAATGGAGCTGTTGCGGCGCCGTTATCGTGGCGAGCGAAGACCACGAGTGGTCGGACGGCGTGTGCAGCGAGTGCGGATATGCGTGCCTGCACGACGATGCGGACAAAAACCATATCTGCGATATTTGCAGCAAAGTGATTTCTAATCACAAAGATGCGAACAATAACCATGTCTGTGACTATTGCGATAAGGCGATTTCCAATCATGAGGACGCAGATAAAGATCATGTCTGCGACTACTGCGATAAGGCGATCTCCAATCATGAGGACGCAGATAAAGATCATGTCTGCGACTATTGCATAAAAATTATCTCTAACCACGATGACGCAGACAAAAACCACATTTGCGACTACTGCGGAAAGACGATCTCCAATCACGAAGATGCGGATAAAGACCACGTCTGTGACTTCTGCGATAAGGTGATCTCCAATCACATCGGCGGCACGGCGACTTGCCATACCAAGGCGATCTGCGAGATTTGCCGTAACGGGTACGGCGAATTTGACGAAACAAACCACGACGGCGGAACGGTTATCCGCGATGCCGTCACGGTGACCTGTACCGAAAACGGCTATACCGGAGACACCTATTGCACCGGATGCGATAAGCTGCTTGAACACGGAGAGGTGATCGAGGCGGACGGTCATGCGGGCGGCAAAGCGACCTGTACCGAAAAGGCGGTGTGCGATCTCTGCGGTAAAAGCTACGGCGAAACCGACCCCGACGGACATGACAAGCTCGTACACATCGACGCGAAGGCGGCTACCGAGGACAGCGAAGGCAATATCGAATATTGGCACTGCGAAGTCTGCGGCAAATATTACGCCGATGCCGAAGCATCGCAGGAGATAGCAGAGGCGGATACCGTAACGAAAAAGCTGACTCCGAAGACTGCGGATATCACCCCCGCAAAGGATGCGTCCGACGTGAAAGCGCCCGGAACGGGAGATACAACTTCCGCCGTAATGGCTACAGCGCTTCTGATGAGCGCTATGGCGGCTGCGGCATCGGTATTCTCGGGCAAAAAGAAAAAACACTCGGAAAGATAAATAACCGAATATAATGAAGCAAAGCGGCTCCCGAAAACGGGAGCCGCTTTGCTTTTGCGACGTGGAAGAATTTGCGGAAAAAACGCCGACCGCGATGCTTCGTCGCACGTTACGGATGCAAAAATCCGGTCGGCGCGCTCGGGTGCATGCCCGCGATGAATTGCCGCCCCCGAGAATACCGTGCGAGGAACGATCAAAAAAGACCTGCACGCAGAACGCAGACCGGACAGAGAAGGGGAAAAGAAAACTCCCCCGCCGAAGCGGGGGAGAAAATTATGATTTTCCGAAAAGCGCTCAGAGCATTGCAGCTGCTGCCTTATCAACGTAGATAGAGCAGTTCGGATGAAGCTGAAGAATGGATGCGGGAACATCTGCGGTGACTCTGCCGTAAACGGTGTCGTGGATCGCCTGAGCCTTGTTTGCACCGTAAGCGATGAGCACGATCTTGCGTGCGTTCATGATTCCCTTCATGCCGAGGGTGACCGCATATTCCGGAACAGCCATGGGGTCTCCGCCGAAGAAGCGTGCGTTCGCCTCGCGGGTAGCCATGGTGATCTTCTGCTTGTGGGTGAGAGAATCGATGGCTCCGCCGGGCTCGTTGAAGCCGATGTGGCCGTTTCCGCCGATTCCGAGAAGCTGGAAGTCGATTCCGCCTGCTGCGATGATCTTCTCATCGTACTTTGCTGCGGTAGCCTCATCGAGGTCGCTTCCGTCGCAGGGGAGATTGGTGTTGGCAATATCGATGTCAACATGGTTGAAAAGATTGTCGTTCATGAAGTAACGGTATGACTGCTCATGAGCGGGGTTGAGACCTACATACTCATCAAGGTTGAACGTCTTTACATCCTTGAAGGAAACACGTCCTTCCGCGCATGCTGCGGAAAGTGCGCGGTAGGTGGGAACGGGGGTGCTTCCGGTGGGAAGTCCGAGAACGCTGTTCGGCTTTGCGCTGATCTGCGCAATGATCGCATCGGCTGCTGCGCGGCCTGCGAATTCTTCGTTTTCAAATACTTTGACTATCATTTTGCAAACCTTCTTTGTTTATATTTTTCCGCTCGCTCCCGAGCGGGGATATACTTTTTCGGAGACCGTTCAGATTCCCGCAAGCGCGGCGCCTATTACTGCGGCATCGGGACCTGCCGTGGGAAGCGCAATCAGTGTTTTGTTGACCGAATTGCGCGCATACTGTTCCTTGTGTACGAGCTCGGAAAATTCCTTCAGAAGCTCGTCGCCGCCGAGCTCGGCAACACGTCCGCCGACCACGATAACATTGGGCTGGAACAGGTTCATTACATTGGTGATGCCGCACGCGAGGTAGGAAACATACTGCGCGTGATCCTTGCCTTTGTTGAGGTATTCGTCAAGCGAAACATATGCTTCAAAGCATCCGCAGTTTCCGCAGGCGCATTTTTTGCCGCCGCGCTGTACGGTGGTGTGGGCAATGTCCGCTGCGAGACCGTTCGCGCCGATGTACGGCTTGCCGCCGATAAGAAGACCGAAGCCGACCTTTTCGTCAAGCTCCACATAAGCGATCGAATAGAGGGCGCCGTATGTCTGAATCTGCTCGCAGATCGCAAGAGCATTCGCTCTTTTTACGGAAACAAGCTTCTTTACGGGAAGGTACTTGAGGATTGCCGAGAGATCGGTTTTCTTCCCGAGAACCGAATCGTATGCGATATTGTCTTTGACCGCGGAATCAACGGTGACTCCGACATAGTCGATATCATCTGCGGTAAGAGATACTTCATTGAGAAGCGAGACTGCCGCTTCGGCAGCAGTGCGGAGGGTGTTTTCGGCACTGTCGAGGATCGGAGAAAAAGTCTTCCCGAGAAGCTCTGCGCGCCGATCGTAACGTACTGCACCTACGGTAATGCCGTTTTTTGAAATTTCGATTCCTATGGAATTCATAAAATCACCTTTCTTTCACGGTAACTTGGCTTTATGTATTTTAACACAAATGCCGATATAAATAAAGAGGTTTCACAAAAAATCTTGTATTTTTTTGATTTGTTTGCTATAATTGAATGATGAACGGACTTTCCGGCGGTTTCGGAAGGCATTTTCGGAAAAATCCGTGAAAAAACGTAAAAAATTGCATGCTTTAAAAGGGGGAATATGCAATGAAATACATAAAGAACGGCCGTATCGTGATGCCCGACAGGATAATCGACGGCAAGACGCTCGCTTACGACGGGCAGATTTCCGGATATATCAACGCCGGAGATATCCCGGAGGGAGCGGAGGTCATAGACGCACAGGGAAATTACGTTTGTCCCGGATTTGTGGATATCCATATTCACGGCTATCTCAACGAAGACACGTCCGACGGAAATCCCGAGGGAATCCGTAAGATGGCATACGGCATTGCCGAAAACGGAGTTACGTCATTTCTTCCCACGACAATGACGGTATCCGAGGAGGAGATCGTCGCCGCTCTCAACGCGGTGCGCAGCCTGAAGAAGGAATCCGATACATGGGGCGGTGCGGAAATTCTCGGCGTACATGCCGAGGGTCCGTTTATCAATCCGTCGAAGAAGGGCGCACAGAAGGAAGAGTGCATTCAGAAGCCGAATGCGAAATTCCTTCTCGACAATGCGGACATAATCCGTCATGTGACTCTCGCTCCGGAAATGGATGAGGGACATGAGGCGATAAAGGAAGTCGCACGCAATTCCGATATTCTCATTTCCATGGGACATACCGCAGCCGGATACGAAGAGGCGGTTTCGGCGGTCGCCGACGGCGTAAGCCACGCAACACATCTCTTCAATGCGATGACGCCTCTTGCGCACCGCGATCCCGGCGTGGTCGGCGCGGCTTTCGCAACCGACGTTACGGTCGAGCTTATCTGCGATACATTCCATATTCACCCCGGCGTGTTCGGAACGGTAGCAAAGCTGAAGCCGGGCAAACTCTGCCTCATCACCGACTGCACGCGCGCGGGAGGCATGCCCGACGGCGAGTATTCCCTCGGCGGACAGCCCATATACCTCAAAGGAATCGAATGCCGTCTTGCCGACGGAACTATCGCAGGCTCGGTGCTCAAAATGAACATCGCGGTACGCAATGTGCTTGAGCACACCAACCTCAGCGTTCCCGAGGTCGTAGCCGCGGCAAGCCTGACGCCCGCACACGCGATAAAGGCATACAACAAAGGCTCGCTCAAGGTCGGATGCGACGCGGACATTGTAATAGCTGATGAAAAATTCAATATAAAGAGAACTATCAAGAAAGGTAACACCATTTATGAAGCTTAAGGTAAACGCACCGCTTGACCCCGGGTTTGCCCCCATGGTCATGGAATTTCGGGCATTTGAGGAGGCTGCCGAAAAGAGCGGCGGCAAGAAGATCGTAATCGGAATCGAACGCAACAAGGGATATATCTCGACATACGAGATGACCGTGTTCGAGGACGGCTGCGGACATGACGACGATAACTTTGCAATGGCGGAGCGTATAGTGAAAACTCTGCTTTGGGCGCGCGGCGGATACAAGATCATAATCGCCGGCTCCGACGTGATCGGCGGAAAGATCAAGGAGGCTTACGATTTCGGCGGACTGCGCGATTTCGACCGAGGATTTATGGCGCGTGTTTACGAGCGCCCCTTCGAGGTGGAATCCGTTCCGCTTGACAAGGCTCCGAAGGATCATGAGGCTGCCGAGCCCGTCGGACGCCATCTCGAGGGCTGCCGCATCGGATTCGATGCAGGCGGAAGCGACCGCAAGGTCAGCGCCGTGATCGACGGCGAGCCCGTATATTCCGAAGAGGTCGTATGGTTCCCCAAGACGAATTCCGATCCTTCGTATCATTATCAGGGCATCCTCGACGCAATGAAGACCGCCGCATCACATATGCCGCGCGTTGACGGCATCGGCGTATCCTCCGCCGGAGTTTACGTTGACAACAAGATCATGATAGCGTCGCTCTTCCTCAAGGTGTCTGACGAGGATTTCGAGAAGCACGTCAAGCATATGTATACCGATGTCGCCGAGGAGCTCGGACGCGAGCTCGGATGCAAGATTCCCGTTGAGGTCGCAAACGACGGCGACGTCACCGCGCTTGCGGGTGCAATGAGCCTCGAGGATACCGGAGTGCTCGGCATCGCCATGGGCACGAGCGAAGCGGGCGGATACGTTGATACCGCCGGAAATATCACGGGCTGGATCAACGAGCTTGCTTTCGTTCCCGTGGACTTCAATAAGGAAGCAATGGTTGATGAGTGGTCCGGCGATTACGGATGCGGCGTCAAGTATTTCTCGCAGGACAGCGTTATAAAGCTTGCTCCCGCGGCAGGAATAGAGCTTGATCCCGAAGCAAGTCCCGCAGAAAAGCTGAAGGCTGTACAGGCTCTTATGGCAGAGGGTCATGAGGGCGCGCGCAGGATATACGAAACGATAGGCGTTTACTTCGGATACGCAGTCGCATACTATGCGATGTTCTACGATATCAAGCATGTCCTTCTTCTCGGACGTGTTTCCTCCGGTGAAGGCGGAAATATCATCCTTGATTTTGCTAATAAGACGCTCAAAGCCGAATTTCCCGAGCTTGCCGAGAAGATCAGCGTCTCGCTTCCCGACGAGAAGAGTCGCCGCGTAGGACAATCCGTTGCCGCGGCAAGCCTTCCCAATATAAACTGAAAGGCGGATTTACATAAATGATTCAGATAATCGTAACGCTCGGAGCATTTGCGGTATTTTGCATTGCGTTCTTCTTCATGAGACTTTTCGGAGTTGAGTGGACCATGGAGCAGCCGCTCTCCCGCTGTGTCGGATATATGGTTGCATCACTTGTCGCACTCGGCGGATACATCGCGTACAGAGTTTACAGACATAAGCACCCCAAGGAAGAAAAGCCCGACGAAAACACGGAACACGACGTATACGACAAGTATTGATCCGCAGAAATAACGGCGGCAGGAAAGATCGGTGTGCCGCGATGTGCGCCGGAAGCCCCCCGCGTCCCGTTATTACAAAGGCGTTAAAGCAGAGCTGCCCGCATCGTAAAGATGACGGCGGCTTTGTTTTTGAAATTATATTTTCAAAAAGTTGATTAAAGTATTGATTTTGAGATTTCATTGAGATATAATGAATTCGGATGCGACTTAGTTTGCAAAAAGCTGTCATCGCGCTATCGCATGACGGCAGACAAAATCGGATCGATCCGTGTATACTGCGGACGAACAAAACAATCAAGTAAGGTAGGTAAAAATCATGAAATTTCCGGTAGGAGTGCAGCTCTTTTCGGTGCGTGACAACTGCGCAGCGGACCTTCGCGGAACTTTGAAGAAAATCGCGGAGATGGGATACGACGGCGTTGAGCCATATACTCTTTACAATTATACTCCCGAGGAGTTCAAGGCGATTCTCGATGAATTCGGACTGAAGGCAATGTCTACTCATGCCCCCGTCCAGGAGTTTGAGAATCCCGACAACGGCGGAATCGACGCGGTTGCCGAGAAATATGCGAAGATCGGCTGCGACTATGTTGCGCTTCCGTATATTTTCGGCGATACATATCCCAACGGTCCCAAGGCGGACGAGGGATTCAAGAGCATCGAGAACGTTGCCGACGCCTGCATGAAGTACGGTATGCCGCTTCTCTATCACAACCATGAGAGCGAGCTTGAATTCTGCGACGACGGTCAGATGATCCTCGATAAGCTTTACAGCCTCCACGACGCGAAGAAATTCCAGGCGGAGTTTGACCTCGGCTGGCTTTCAAACGGCGGTGTCGATCCCGTAGAGTATATCAACAAGTATTCCGGCCGCGTTCCCTGCGTCCATATGAAGGATTTCGGATACGCCGGAAAGGTTCCGGAAAAGGTTTGCCGTGCTGTCGGAATCGAGTACAAGGACAGCGACGAGAGCTCGGAGTTCGAGTTCAGATCGGTCGGTAAGGGACTTCTTCCCGTGAAGAGAATCCTCGAGGCTGCCGAGAAGGCGGGAACCCGTTATATAATCGTAGAGCAGGATAACCCCACTCCCGGCGTCGATATCATGGACAGCATTGCCGAGAGCGTGAAGTATCTTAAATCCGTTATGGATTGAGGAGGAAAATAAAATGTCCGATAAGAAGATCAGAGTAGGAATAATCGGTACCGGATCGATCGCGGGGGCGCATCTCGGTCAGTACCTTAAGTTTGACGATGTGGAGATCGTCGCAGGCGCCGACATAATCCCCGGAAAAGCGGACGATTTCTTCGCACCTCACGAGCAGATCCATGCAAGAACTTATACGAACCATCTCGAAATGCTCGAGAAGGAAGACCTCGATGTTGTAAGCGTCTGCACCTACAACCGCGAGCATTGCCGCTGCACGATCGACGCGCTTGAGCACGGATGCGACGTTCTTCTCGAGAAGCCGATGAGCGTAACGCTTGATGAGGCTGTCGAGATGAGACGCGCCGAGAAGCGCACCGGGAAATTCATTTCCGTCGGCTTCCAGCCCCGCTTTGACGCAAACATGAGAATGATCAAGAGCATCTGTGAGTCCGGTACTCTCGGTGAGATCTACTATATCCAGACCGGAGGAGGCCGCCGCCGCGGTATTCCGGGACGTACTTTTATCGAGGATAAGACCGCAGGTATCGGCGCACTCGGTGATATCGGATGCTATTCTCTCGATATGGTGCTCAACGCCATCGGATATCCGAAGCCGCTTACCGTATCCGGCTACACCTCCGATTTCTTTGGGAAGAACCCCAAGTATACTCCTCTTCCGGATGCAGAGAGATTCAGCGTTGACGATTTCGCTGCAGCATTCGTTCGTCTTGAGGGCGGCATAATCCTCGACTTCCGCATTTCGTGGGCAATGCATCCCGACACCCCTGGTGACACCATAATCTTCGGTAAGGAAGGCGCACTCCGCATTCCTTCTACGGATTGCTGGAACGGCTCCGTCGGCGGTCCCATGACTCTGTATCATGACGTGTGCGGCGCACGCACCGAGACCAAAATACCGATCTTCGGCTCCGGCGACCTCTTTGAGCAGAAGGTGAGATCCTTCCTCGACGCTTCCGTAAATCACACCGAATCCCCCGTCCCGACTTCGCAGATCATCATCAACCAGGCGATCATCGACGGTATCTGCCGTTCCGCAAAGATCGGCAAGGAGATCGAGATCGAAATTCCCGAGGTTTGATTTTTTTCGACCATACGGGCGCTTGCCTGAAAATAACGGACATCAGTCCCGCTGCGCTTCATGCAGAGCGGGACTTTTGTATTCCGTGCGGTATCCGTGAAAAACGCGCTGAAGCCGAATCGCGCCTGCGACGCATGAAATACGGGCAATATTGACACGGACGGCACGCGGTGATATAATCAATATAGAAATATCTTCCCGACGGAAAAGGAAAGCGTGCATCCGATAAGCGCTGTTTTATGCGGTTTGCTGCGTGACCGACAGACACTTTTCGGGAAAATGCGAAAAGATCGGACTGCGAAAGGAAACACTGTGAATTCATATAAAAATCTGCCCGAAGGATACGAAGCCGTACGCGAGATCGACGCGGTGGGAAATAAGCGCGTTGCCGTAGGACTGAATGCAGCCGCACTTCTTATATCGGCGCTTTCCGGAACCTTACTGTATTTTCTGAGATTCCGCCGCTTCACTTTTACCGTAGACGAGATTAATTTCGGCGCTTATCTGCTGTTTACGCTCGGACTCCTTCTGTCGATGTTTGTATATCTTGTTCTCCATGAGCTTGTGCACGGCATCGTATATAAACTCATGACCCGCGAAAAACTTACCTTCGGGATAAGCTTTTCCTGCGCCTACTGCGGCGTCCCCGATGTGTTCGTTACAAAAAAGACCGCACTTTCGGCTCTTGTCGCTCCGTTTGCCGTTTTCACGGTCGCTTTTGCTCTGCCGATCGCTTTTGTCGGCGACTATGCCGCGCTCTTTCTTTCGTTTCTGCTTGTGCTTCATCTCGGGGGATGCTCGGGCGATCTTTACGATATGATCCTGCTCTTGTTCGTGATTAAAGGCGACGTCTTGATGAAGGATACCGGACCGAAGCAGACCTTCTACGTTCGTCGCGGCTGAGCTTTCTTGCAATTATGCAAGGCGTCCCATGCGGACGGAGAAATGTGATATACTGAGACTCGGAGAAACCTGAGATACAGCCGCGGATAGCGGTATGTGCGGAACTGCAATATTATAAACCGTTTTCACGAAAAACATAACGACGGCGCACGGCGCCGCGACGGAGGTGCGGAATGGACTTTAACTTAAAAGGCAAAAGGTCCCTTCTTGCCGCCGTTTTGTTTTTTGCTGTCGTGACGGCTTTTTTCTATGCCGTTATAGCCGGAACCATGCCGAAATACAAAGCGGTATCGGGGAGCGAACAGCTTTCGCAGACCGACCTTTCAAGGGAATGCGTTTCGCTCGGACTTTCTTCCGGAGAATACTATACGGGAAGGCTGTATACTTCGGAGGACTTCGAAAACGGTGCTGTAGCACAGGGGAATCCCGACGCAAAATACGGGACATTCAGGGTCGTTGTGCCGCTTGAGGCGGGGAAGGTGTACGGAATAACGGGGCAGACCGCCACATATGCCCAAAGGGTGTATGTGAACGGAGAGCTCCTTTCCGAAGTCGGAAGGGTCAGCGAAAACGCCGCGGATTTCGTCCCCAAGACCGATAACTATACGGTGTATTTTCGCCCCGACTCCGACACTGCCGAAATTATCGTGCAGAATGCATGGTTCAATCATGTATCCGGAGCTTTACAAAAGATAAGCCTCGGAGAGCAGAATGTCATATCCGCAAGCGAGCGCGCCCGGACGATGTGCGACGGGCTTACCGTCGGCGTAATGCTTGCCATGGCGATATTCTTTTTCGGGATGTTTCTTTTTTACTCGAAACAGCGCGGACTGCTTTGGTTTTCGCTGTCGTCCTTCTGCGCTGCCGTGCATTACCTGATCTACGAAAGCAAGCAGATCGCGGTGCTCTTTCCGAAGCTCGATTGGTACGTCGGGCATAAGATCGAGTATATAACGAATTTTTCGTATTTCGTGTTTATTGCGATGTTCGCCTGCGCAATACTCAGACTGCGTTTTCCGAAGCCTCTTCGTATATTCTCGTTTGCGCTTTACGGCGCGGTATCCCTTTACTACATCGTATCCCCCTCGACCTTCTACACAAGGTATATCGTCCCCGTGAGCGGCGCGGTGATCGCGTACTGCCTGTTTATATCGGTGTTTATCACGGCGGTGTCGCTGAAAAAGCATCTTCTGTGCCGTATTGACAGAGTTATCGCCTGCGCGACGGTGCTCATCACTGCTGCGGTATACATCGTTGAAGCGCTGACGTATTTC
>OLPR01002144.1_pt1 | contig 15060 bp, 13 predicted proteins | sample 1672761 | NCBI WGS metagenome assembly OLPR01 (sample SAMEA3136721, study PRJEB25190) | human gut metagenome | biome: human gut; feature: human-associated habitat; material: faeces | place: Austria | collected 2013 | reverse complement strand
GGCGAAAAAGGAGATCGACGCTTTGAACGCAAAGCTCGCCGGAGGCAAGCTCGATGAGATCATCGGCAGCGCCGAAAATCTCGGAGGCGTGCGTTTTGCGTGCGCCGACCTCGGCGAGACCTCGATCGATTCCGTCCGTTCTCTCGGAGACAAGATCAAGGAGCAGTACCCCGACACGGCGGCGATATTTGCCGTCCGGCTCGGCGGAAAGCTCAATCTTCTGGCGTTCTGCGGCAAAGCCGCGGTGTCCTCGGGCGCTCACGCCGGAAATATCGTAAAAGCCGCAGCGGCAGTCTGCGGAGGACGCGGTGGCGGACGTCCCGACAGCGCTCAGGCTGGCGCATCGGACAGCTCAAAGCTCACCGAAGCATTTGAAGAGGCTAAAAACATTCTCACCGAAGCCGTTAAATAAATAAAAGCTATTGACAAATCGCGCGCTTTCGGATATAATATTAAGGCAAGCGGATACGAGAAGGCCCCGCTTGCTACGGAGAAGTACTCAAGAGGCCGAAGAGGCGCCCCTGCTAAGGGTGTAGGTCGGGTAACCGGCGCGAGAGTTCAAATCTCTCCTTCTCCGCCATAAGTCCACCGTAATTTTGATAGAATTACGGTGGACTTTTTCTATGCCCGAAAACCGCTTGAAATCAAGACTTTTGCCGTTTTTGAGCATAAACGAACCCCGCTGCAGAGCAATTCTGCGACGGGGTTTTGTGCGTTTTAGGAGGATTGTAGCTTTCTGTGGCGTTGTAATCGTTAAACGGCTGGGGTAATCGTTGAATTACTGGAGTATTCGTTAAACTACCGAGGTAATCGTTAAACAGCCGAGTTCTGATAATACTCCTTATGAGAAAATCGGCGATGAAGTGCGGTCGCTGGCGGATGAGGTACCGTTTGACATTCCCGATTCGTGGGAATGGGTGCGGCTGGGAAGCGCCTTTGCAATCGAAATGGGACAGTCTCCAGCCGGTAACACTGTTTCAGGAAATTGCTCTGGAACCGAGTTCCACCAAGGAAAAGTATTCTTTGGCGAAAAGTATATTAAGGCTTCGGACCAATACACTTCTTCGCCGACCAAATTCGCTCCAAAAAACTCAGTGCTTTTATGTGTGCGCGCTCCTGTTGGTAAAGTTAATATTACAGACAGGGGGCTTTGTATCGGCAGAGGTTTGTGTGCAATTATTCCTCTTGCAGGAATGCCGTTACTATTCGCATATTACCTATTGGCCGCATACGAGAATATCTTTGTAAAACAAGCAACAGGTACCACCTTTGTCGCTATTACAGCTGAAACGGTAAAAAACCAGCTCATTCCCATGCCGCCTCTTGCCGAACAACAGCGAATTGCTGATTTGATTGAAAGACTTATTCCGTATGTCGATGAGTACGGCAAAGCGGAGTCGGCCGTAGATCAGCTGAATGGCCACTTCTCCGAAGCCCTTAAGAAGTCAATACTGCAAGAGGCAGTGCAGGGCAAGCTGGTACCGCAAGACCCGTCCGACGAGCCTGCAGAGGCTCTGCTGGAGCGTATCCGGGCGGAAAAGCAGCGGCTCATCAAGGAAGGCAAAATCAAAAAGGACAAGCACGAATCTGTCATTTTCAGACGGGATAATTCTCATTATGAAAAGCGTGGCTCAGAAGAGGTCTGTATCGACGAGGAGATCCCGTTTGAGATTCCCAGCGGATGGAGTTGGTCGAGGCTTGGGACTTGTTTGGATGTACGGGATGGAACACACGATACTCCTCGCTATGTATCCGAGGGAGTCCCGCTCGTTACAAGTAAAAATCTCTCCAATGGGCGGATAGATTTCTCCACCGCCAAACTGATTTCCAAACAGGACAGCGATGCGATTAACCAACGCTCAAAGGTCGATAGCGGCGACATTATGTATGCGATGATTGGGAGCATCGGGAACCCAGTTTTATACCGAGGAGCCGATGAGTTTAGTATCAAAAACATGGCGCTATTTAAATGTGTCCCCGACGGGATGTATATGGAGTATGTGTACTGGTTTCTCGTGTTGGCACAAGAGGATATGAAAAAAGCTGCCTCTGGTGGTGTTCAGTCATTTGTGTCCCTCGGTTATCTGAGAAACTATCTTATCCCCGTTCCACCAATCGTAGAGCAAAAGCGAATTTGTTACGCCATCGAGCAGGTTCTACCATTGCTGGCTGCTTTGTAAAGTTCTCATTATGAGAAGTTGGACGGTGTGGAGCGCTGTATCGACGAGGAACTGCCCTTTGAGATACCGGAATCCTGGGCGTGGGTGCGGCTCGGTGCTGTTTTGGAAATAGCAAGAGGAGGTTCGCCCCGACCTATTCAGCAATATCTTACAACCGAGCCGAACGGGATAAACTGGATCAAAATCGGCGATACGGATAAAGGCGGAAAGTACATTTACAAAACGAAGGAAAAAATCCGCCCGGAGGGGGTTGTAAAAAGTCGTATGGTTCATAGTGGCGACTTTTTACTCACAAACTCAATGAGTTTCGGACGCCCCTATATTCTCAAAACTGACGGTTGTATCCACGACGGTTGGCTCGTTTTGTCGAATAGATTTGAATGCTACTCTGTAGATTTCCTTTACTACATTCTTTCATCGCCGTTTGCATACTACCAGTTCTGCGATAGCGTTAGTGGTGCCGTGGTAAAGAACTTGAACAGCGATAAAGTTGCAAATGCGCTCTTTCCGCTTCCTCCGCTCAGCGAACAGGTACGCATTGTCCAGCGGATTGAGGAATTACTTCCGCTGCTCAAAGAGCTGTAAAAGGAACACGGTATAATATCATAAAGGCGTAGTCCGTATCGAACAATGGGTTGGCACGATCCAGCATAGTCTTGAGCTGACCGCTGACGCAGTAATAGTAGACGGGCGTTGCGAACACCAGCACATTTGCGTCATGCATTTCGGCGGCAATTTCCACGGCATTATCTTGTATGACACAGTGTCCCAGCTTCAGACAGGCCAAGCAGCCCTTACAAAAGCCATATTGCTTTTCACGCAAATGCACAAGCTCGACCTGATTGCCTGCCTCCTGCGCACCTTTGGCAAAGGCTGCCGCCAAAGTCTCTGAATTTCCACCCTTGCGGGGGCTTGAAGAAAGAATCAACACTTTTTTACTCATTATGAAACACTCCTTGCACTTCGATTTCTTTTGTGTTATTATAATGATAACACCTAAACCTAACTTCAGGTCAAGATATTTTTTGAAAATTTTCGGAGGAATTTTTATGTATTCGATCGGACAGGTGGCGGAGATGTTCGGAATGCCCATCTCTACACTGCGCTATTATGATAAACAGGGACTTTTCCCGAACATGGAACGGGTATCCGGTATCCGTAAGTTCAGTGAAACCGAGATTGAGGCGCTTCGGGTTATTGAGTGCCTGAAAAAGGCGGGAATGGAGATTCGGGATATCAAGCAGTTCATGGATTGGTGTAAAGAGGGTCCTGCCACATATCCGCAGCGAAAGGAATTGTTTGAAACGCAGAAGGCGCATATGGAGGAGGAGATCACACGGATGAATCGCACTCTGGATATGCTGAAATTCAAATGCTGGTACTATGAACAGGCAATCCGAGACGGAAATGAGGAAAAACTCGCCGCCATGATTCCCGACGAGCTGCCGGAGGACATCCGTGCAATCTACGACAGCTCCCACGAAAAATAACACTCTCCCGCACCTGCACGGTAATTGAAGGGCAACACAAGAATGTATTGCACCCCCTAAAGCTGTGGTTGCACCCCCTCAAATCGAAAATGCACCCCCCTCTAAACCGTAATTGCACCCCCTTACCGGGTTTCTATCAAAATTAGAGTCATTTGCCACAAGCTCACCGTAATTCTATTAAAATTACGGTGAGCTTTTATTATTGTCAAAGGTTTTATTTTATGATATAATCGACTTGATAAAATGGATTTTGGCGGAGGGTACGGATATGAAAAGAGTGCTTATATTAAACGGCAATGGTACAGGGTTGGAAAGCTTCGCTATTCGAAGCGTTCTTGAATATTTTGGGTACATTGTAATTATGTACAACATAGGCAGACCGCAGGATTACTTTGATATATTCAGCGGGAAACAAAATTTTAACTATGACTATTTAATTATCGGGTGTCACGGTGACGACGGAAAGATAATCGTTCCGATTTTAGGAGAGAATGTCTATTATCAGAATGAGTGCAGGAATAATATCGGTTATGAAGAATTACAGGGATTAGTAAACATCACGGATAAAACCGTTATATGCACCGGATGCACCACGGGTGCAGGAGAACTGTACAAGGAGTTTAATCGAAATAACAATACCTTTGTCGCGCCGACGGATTACATCGAGGGCAGCAGCAGTCTATTGTTTATTGTGAATTTATTTTATCATTTGTCAAGCGGATCGAGTTTTAAAGACAGCTTTACCCGTGCCGGCAGTATCGACGGTGAAACCGAATTGTATGCCTTTTATTCTTAATGCTTTTTATTGCAAGGATGACATCTTCCTCTTCGCGGACGCTCGGCGCTACATTAAAGCTATCTCCCGACGTAATATTTGATTTTGCCTGCTTTATCCCACCGAAAAAAGCACCTGCAATTGCAGGTGCTTTTTTTGTTATCGTGTGATGCCTTCGGCGTGATCCGTTATCTGAAGTTGAACCAGACGCACATATTGCTTTCGCCTCTGTTTGCAAAAGACGCAAACGGGATCATTTTCAGCGTGAAATCTTCAAAATTTCCGGGATACTTTGAGTAAAGCGCGTCGTCGTCGGTTCTTCGGAATGCCTTTACTTTCACCGTGAATCCGTCGAATCTGTCGGAATACTCGTACTCTGCCGAGAAATTCTCATCGATAAAGATCGTGTGCAGATCTTCGGTGTTGTCGATCGCTTCCGCCGCGCATACATACGGTCCGCAGCAAACGGCGAGCTTGTCGCAGTCGGCATCCACGCGGGAGTTGCTCTGTACGGCAAACGGAGTTATCTCAAACTTGACCGTTATCTCCCCTTCGGGATTCTCGATCACGGCGTATCCGTTCTCGACGGTAAAGTCCGCATCTATATCGAATGATGCGCACCAGCCCGGAATTCTTACGCAGAGCTTTTTCACATTTTCCGAGCTCAGCCGGATCACATTGCTTTTCGGGAAATCCGTTGTTTGCGATATGTGCATATCGCCTATTTTCGCCTCAGAGCCCGCAAACTGATTGACATATACGGTATCACCCTCGTAGCCGTAGATATAGTCTCCGAGCGATGCGAGAACTCTGTTCAGGTTCGGCGGGCAGCAGGAGCATGAGAATACGGCGACACGGGTCGTGATGGCGAGATTCTTCCCCGAGAGCTTACGGCGTTCAAGATTTATTTCAAGCGGATTTTCATAGAAGAAGGATTTTCCGTCAAGCGACAGTCCAGAGATCATGCCGTTGTACAGGATTCTCTCTATTACGTCGGCGTACACGGGATCGTTTTCAAAGCGCATCATGCGGTGAGCGAAGAACATCAGGGCAATGGCTGCACAGGTCTCGGCATAAGCCAGGTCGTTGCTCAGGTCGTATGCATACGAAAAAGATTCTCCGGAACGTGCCGCACCGATTCCGCCGGTCACATACATTTTTCTGCCGACAATATCGTTGAAAAGCGCCTTGCAGGTATTATACAGCTCCTTGTCGTTTGTTTCATATGCGAAATCCGCCATTGCGGAATACAGATAGCAGGCTCTTACGCAGTGCCCTACGGCACCGGACTGCTCTCTTACGGGCAGATGGCTCTGATTGTACGGAGTTCCGTCACTGTCGAGAACACTTCTGCCGTTTATAAAGAACGCCGCAAGATCAAGGAATTTCTTTTTGCCGGTCGCGCGGTACATGCGGATCAGCGCAAGCTCGATCTCCTCATGACCGGGAGTTGAAAATGCGGCGGATTTTTCATCGACGAAAATCTTCTTTATGAAGTCCGCATATTTCTCCATGAGGAGCAGGAATCTGTCTTTTCCTGTGGCTTCGTAATAAGCTACGGCAGCTTCAAACAGATGCCCCGCGCAGTAAAGCTCATGCCAGTCCCTGTTCGAGAAACGCTTGTCCGGCTCGCATACGGTGAAGTAGATGTTGAAATATCCGCTGTCTTCCTGATGCGCCTCGATATCGTCAATGAGGCTTTCTACTTTTGCTTCAAGCTCCGGATCGCGCTCCTTCTGCAGTATGTAAGCCGCGCCCTCCATCCACTTGGCGACATCCGAATCCCAGAAGAAATGCGGCTGATTCGGCATGCCCGGCTTCCAATCGAATCGAAACGCACCGATTCTTCCGGTTTCGCTGAACCTGTCATATACGGCATCCATGGCGGCGTTTCTGTTGAGCAGCTGCTTTTCGTACAAAAATCCGCTTTTTAACGTGACATCCCTGTAGCTCACGGTTTGCATATTTTCATCCTCCGTTTTGCCTATTGACACAGGCTTTTTTATATAATATACTAAAACAGAGACGAAAAAACAAGTGAAAACAAATCGGAATAAAGTGAGAATTTCAGACATGATAACCTTGAACGAAAACGGAACGCTGAAATATGTTTCATCGGGGCTCTTTCAGTCCGACGGAAGCTGGATACACCCGCGTGTGACAATTGAAACATATGAAATTATTTTTATGTACGAAGGAACTGCCTATATCTGCGAGGACGGAACGGAGTATATTCTGCACCCGGACGACGTTCTTATCCTTGATCCCGGCAGAGAGCATTACGGCTTTCGCGTGTCGGAAGAGTACGTTTCTTTTTCGTGGCTTCACTTCAAAACTTCATGTGACAGATATAAAAATCTTCCGAAACATTTTCATGCATCAAATCCCGCAATGCCGAAAACGCTGTTCTCGCAGTGCATGCACATTGCGAATACTCCCGGATACGACCCGGTCTGCACCGACCTGTACACGGCGCTTTACATCGAAGAGATAATCTGCAACGGCAGCGCCGTGTCCGTTTCAAAGAACCGCCTTGCCGCGCAGGTGAAGGAATATGTAAATCTGAATATCGAAAAGGATTTGACGGTGCGCCTCGTTTCCGAGCATTTCGGATATCACGAAAACTATATCAGCAAGGTTTTCAAAGCGGCTTACGGCGTTCTGCTCAGCAGATATATCGTAAATCAGAGGCTCGCATACGCGCGCGCACTTCTCAATACCACGCTTTACACGGCGAATCAGATTTCCCGTCAGCTCTCCTTTAAAAGCGAAAATCACTTTGTAAAATTCTTCAAATATCACACGCACATTACGCCGTCGGAATACAGGAATTCGTACACGAACATCCATATAAACAAGGCGTAGCGCGCCGTGCGGCAGAAACGCCCGCGTCGGTTTGGGGGCGTTTTACGGCAGGAACACAGCCGGAGCTTTGTCATGTCATTGACCGAGAGGACTGCGACAGGAAGACAAGACGGAATCCGGTTATATTCCTAAAATATAAAAACCGTTATGCGCTTTTGCCCGAAATAACCACGCCGCCAGTACTTCATAATCTTCCGGCTTTTCTTTGTCGAGTTTCTCTATGACAGCTTCGGTCATGATCGGAGTATAATAATTGATACCGAATAAATCTACCGTTCCGGTCTTCATACCGTCAAGAGATGCCGGAAAGAGTAACCGCCCGCCGTAATTCGAGAAAATACGGCGGATTCTGCAAATCGGCGGTGAAAGGTTTTTCGGCGGTTTTGCGTATGGATTTGAAGCTTTACGACGATCAATGCTTTGCGGAGCAAAGCTGCCGCGTTTTTTCTGATATCTCTCTTATCTTTTATCCGGAAATGACGATTTGAGAGAAGAAGAAACGACGATCTTCTGTCTAAGATCGTCGTTTCTTTTCTGGTGGAGATAAGCGGGATCGAACCGCTGACCTCTTGAATGCCATTCAAGCGCTCTCCCGGCTGAGCTATACCCCCATATTATTGTAAATACTGCAATTGCCGCATTCTTGACCGTCCCCCCCGACATGCAGTCCGCCGCCGAAAGGACACGGAAAAATAACGTGCGGATTTATACAATAGTATTTACCGTGCGTCTGTCTCGGATAGCTTCATCGGAGTTTGACGCTATGCGGCAAACTCGAGGACACGGTAGGATAACGTACGGGTTCAAGCAATAGTATTTACCGTGTCCATTATACCTTATTTCGGCGGCGCTGTCAATACCGAAATTACAGCGGAGGCGAAGCAGTCTGCGATTTTTTTGCATGCTTAAGCAGCTTTGTGAGAATCGCTCCCGTGAGGCAGTATATAATGAAGTAAACAATTATCCCGAGGGAGCCGTCCGAGAAGCCGAAAAACATAAAGATATATTCCGAGAAGAGCCCGTAAAAAGAAAACGCCGAGCCGAGAGAAATAAGCGGGAGCGCGATGAATCTTGTGAGATCCATACCGAGCCCGACGACGCGGCAAAGCTTGCTCACGGAAAGGGATGCGTTCACGGCTTCACTGACATATATTACGGCGATATATCCGAATATCCCCGCGCGCGGGACAAGAAATAGTACGAGAAACAGACTTGTCACCGCATCGGCAATGTTGACCTTTACGCAGTAGACCTGCTCGCCGAGTCCCTTGAGCATCGCGTCAACGGTGGTATCGAGGAACATCATCGGAAGCACCGGGGCGAGAAGCCTTATCATTCGCCCCGCCTCGGCGGAGGAATAAACCGACATTCCGAGCTCGTACCAAAAGGTCATGAATATCCCCGCCGCACCGATCCCGAAGAAAACGGTAGTGCTTATCACACGCCGCGCGGCGGACAGTGCGCGCCCCGATTCGCCGCGCTCCGCAAACGAGGTCATTTCCGGAACGAGCAGCGAGGTGAATGCGCCGACGACGGCATACGGAAACATGACGACGGGCAGCGCCATCGAATGGAGTATGCCGTATGACGAAAGCGCATCGGACGAGCTTTTCCCGAATCTGCGCAGCCCCCACGGCACTGCTGCGTGCTCAAGCATGACAAGACCCTGACGGATATATGCGCCGAGCGCGACCGGAATTGCAATATCGCATATTTCGCCAAAGACGGGAAAACGCGAAAAAAGCTTATGACGTGCCGCTTTATCCGAAGCGCGCGAAACGTTGTCTCTCTCGGCGGGATTTTTTATCTCAGAGGTGTCTTCAAGCCCATTCTTTACATTTGCAGAAAATATATTTCGACCGCGTTTGAGACGGCGCATATCCGCACGGTAGAAAAGATATGAAAAAGCAAGGGAAAACCCTTCGGACACGCTGCCTCCCGCAACGACCGCAAAGCACGCCCACTGAAGCCCGCGCGGAGCAAACAGAACAAGCATCGCAGTTATGAGAAGTATTTTGTTCGCCTGCTCCGCGATCATTACCGCAGCATTGCGCGAAACGCGGCGCGCTCCCGTAAAGTATCCGCACAGGGCAGTAGAAAGCGAAATTGCGGGAAGGCTGAGTGCGAGCGCTTTGAGCGACGGCACGGTACGCGCATCGCAGAGAAGCTTTTCGCCGATGATCCCGGAGCCGAAGAAGAGCGCCGCCCCGGCTGCCGTTCCGAAAAAAAGACTGTATGCGGCACAGGAACGCATTAGTTTTCGTGACTCGGAACGGATATTTTCTGCGTTTGCCGAAGATAATATCTTTGCCGTCAGTCTCGTTGAGGCAAGATTTATTCCGGAGCAGGCGAGCGTGACCGCAAACGAATAGACGCTCATTACAAGGGAAAAAAGCCCCATTCCCTCCGCGCCGACCTTCGTGCTGACATATGCGTTGAAGCTTACGGAAACGGCGCGCAGAAGAATGCTGACGCAGGCGAGATATGATGCGCTCACGACGAACCGTTTTATACCGTTCATAACGCCTCCGGAATGATTTACTGAGAAAAGTATATGCGGAAAAGAAAATAAAATGCCCGAGCGTCAAATCGTGGGAGAGCAGGTGCCGGTTAGACATCTGCCGAATTCGGCGGTTTTGAATCGCGCCGGGATTTGCGGAGGTGTTTCGGAGCACACCGCCGCTCGGAAGGCTGAGGATTGAATACAGGATGATGCTGTCGTAACCGTTCGGCAAAAAATCGACAAATTAAAAATTTTGTGCAAACTATATATTTACAAAATTCGACTTTTGTGATAGAATAAATCGGTTTACAATATACAACTTAATATCGGAGGGTAAAATCATGGCAAAACAAAAACTCCAGATCGGCGACGATGGCATCTACGACGCCCGTAAGCTCGGCGCGGGACGTATGCTTGTACTCGGTGTGCAGCATATGTTTGCAATGTTCGGAGCAACGGTGCTTGTTCCTCTTCTCACGGGACTTGACGTTGCGACCACACTTCTCATGGCGGGTCTCGGCACGCTTCTCTTCCACCTCATCACCAAGGGAAAGGTTCCCGCTTTTCTCGGATCGTCATTTGCTTTCCTCGGCGGCTATTCGGCAGTTGCTCCGCTGCTCGGCAAAGACGGAATGACTCAGGCACAGCTTTTGCCGTATGCATGTCTCGGCGTTGCGGCCGCCGGCCTCGTTTACCTCATTCTTGCACTTCTTATCAAGCTTGTCGGAACGAACAAGGTAATGCGTTTCTTCCCTCCGGTAGTTACCGGTCCGATCATCATTGCAATCGGTCTCGGACTTTCGGCATCTGCCGTTAATAACTGCTCGTCAAATTGGCCGCTTGCTTTCATCGCTCTTGCCCTTGTTATCGTGTTCAACATCTGGGGCAAGGGAATGCTCAAGATCGTCCCGATTCTTCTCGGCGTGTTCGGCGCTTACATAATCGCTCTTATCGTCGGAAACGGATTCGGTGTTGAAGGCTGGGCGATCGATTTCAGCGCCGTTGCCGAGGCAAAGTGGATCGGACTTCCCATTCACAAGAACAGCACCGTGCTCGGTGTTGACTGGAGCAAAACTTCGCTCATCTGGAGCTCGATAATCGCAATCGTTCCGATCTCCCTCGCAACCATGATGGAGCACATCGGAGACATCTGCGCGATCGGCGCAACCTGCGGAAAGAACTACGTCAAGGATCCCGGACTTCACAGAACGCTCATCGGCGACGGTCTTGCAACATCGATCGCATCGCTGTTCGGCGGACCTGCGAACACGACCTACGGTGAAAACACCGGCGTGCTTGCACTCTCCAAGGTTTACGATCCCCGCGTAATCCGCATCGCAGCATGCTTTGCAGCTCTTCTCTCCTTCTCTCCCAAATTCGCGGCGGTCATAAGCTCCATCCCCACTGCCGTTATCGGAGGAATCTCGTTCATTCTCTACGGAATGATCTCTGCGATCGGTGTTCGCAATGTCGTTGAATCCAAGGTTGATTTCTCGAAGTCGAGAAACGTCATAATCGCGGCTGTTATCCTTGTTTGCGCATTCGGTATCAAGTACAGCACCGGAATGGGATTTGACGCTGCAGCAGGCATTGACGGAGCACTTTCGTTCAATGTGTTCGGCGCATCGATCCACCTTTCGGGTCTTGCCGTCGCCGCTCTCGTCGGAATAATCCTCAACGCGATATTCCCCGGAAACGACTATATATTCGACGATGAGAACGGTGAAGAGACCGGAGTGGAGTTTAAGCTCTGAAAATCCGGAAAAAAGTGAAAAAGCACTTTACATTTGTCATCGGTTGATGTATAATAATAACATCCGGCAAACGCTGGATGACGGAGGCATAGCTCAGCTGGTTAGAGCGCACGGTTCACATCCGTGAGGTCGAGGGTTCGAGTCCCCCTGTCTCCACCAAAAATCCTCATTCGCAAGAATGAGGATTTTTACTTTTCATCTGATTTTTCCGTTTTTCTGCTTTATGTCGCATCTGCTCCGCACGTCATAGCCTTGCACTGCGCTTGAGCGGTATTTCTTTTCGGAAAAACAAATTATTCTTTTTCGAATTTCTGCATTGCAACCCGAATGTGCTTTTTGTGCTTTTCGGTGTGGCTTTTCTGTGTAGTTTGTTGATTATTTGTGTTTTAAGTCCAAGAATCGGGACAGTAATATGTTGTTTTGGCAAAGATAAACAAATCGACTGTCAAAATTTGTTTAATACGCCACTTTTCAAATTGGGCGCTTTGTGGTATCATTCATTATATAGTATAGGAGCAGTGCGCCCGTTTGAGTGAAACGGGACCGGCTGACGTTATCAGACGAACAGTTTTATTGGAGGTACATCTCGTGGCGGGTGTTATATTGAAAGGTATCGGTAAGGTTTATCCCGGCGGCGTTCGCGCAGTTACCGATTTCAACCTGAAAATCAAAAATAAAGAATTTATCGTTTTCGTAGGACCTTCCGGTTGCGGTAAATCGACAACGTTGAGAATGATCGCGGGACTTGAAGAGATCAGCGAAGGCGAGCTTTACATAGACGACAGACTTGTCAACGACATTCCTCCCAAGGACAGAGATATAGCGATGGTTTTCCAGAACTACGCTCTTTATCCGCACATGACCGTTTTTGAGAACATGGCGTTCGGTCTTAAACTCCGCAAGTTCTCGAAAGAGGAAATCAAAAGAAGAGTTGACGAAGCCGCAAGAATCCTTGACATCTCTCACTTGCTTGAAAGACGTCCGAAGGCTCTTTCGGGCGGTCAGAGACAGCGTGTTGCACTCGGACGTGCGATAGTTCGTGAACCCAAAGTATTCTTGCTTGACGAACCTCTTTCCAACCTTGACGCAAAACTCCGTGCCCAGATGAGAACGGAAATATCCAAACTTCACCTGAGACTCGGAACAACGTTTATATACGTTACGCACGACCAGACGGAGGCTATGACGATGGCTTCCCGTATTGTCGTAATGAAAGACGGATTTATCCAGCAGTGCGACACACCGCAGAATCTTTACGACCTGCCGTGCAATATGTTCGTTGCGGGATTCATCGGTTCTCCGCAGATGAACTTCATTGAAGCAAAACTGACGAGAAGAGGCGAAGACGTCTTCGTCAACTTCGGTGAGTTTGCCCTGAAACTTCCGCGTGAGAAAGTTATGACCGAGAACTACGAAAAACTCATGTCTTACGGCGGTAAGCAGGTTATTCTCGGTATCAGACCCGAAGCGGTTCACGATGAGGATATGTATCTTGAAAGATTTGCCGATTCCACGATAACCGCCAACGTTGAAGTAACGGAAATGATGGGTGCGGAAACCTACCTGTTCCTTGATGTCAACGATACCAAGATTACCGCAAGAGTTGCTCCCACAACGCTTGCGCGTCCCGGCGATACCATAAAGATATGCTTCGAGATGCAGAAGATTCATCTTTTCGACATCGACACCGAAGAGACGATCATTAACTGATATAAAGGCGATCATTTGATCTTGCGCATGGCGCGCAAACGGTTCCACACAATGTTTTATTGCATTATCAAGAATTAGATAACGAGGGACATTCCGGAGAGTAAAAATCTGCGGGGTGTTCCTCGTATGCTTTAATATAAAAATATGTGGAAATTTTGTGAAAGGAATGGATAAAAAAAGTGACGGAAAAGGTTCGGTTTTCGAAAGTCAGAGATGAATATGTTCCGTACATTTCCGCCGCTGCAAGTTCTTATCCCGAATACCTGCGCGAAGATCTTTTTCAGGAGGGTATGATAGGTCTTTATCTTGCCTGCCTGTCCTTTGATTCCGAGCGTGGAGTGCCGTTTGACGCTTTTGCAAAAACCTGTATAAAAAACCGTATTGTGACCGCTTACCGTGCATTGAAAACGGATGGCAAAACCGACGCCTTGACGGACGAGATAGCCGTTGAAGACGCTGACGTTATTTCAAGTGTCGATTTGCAGACTTTTTTCAGGAACTTGCGAAAAAATCTCTCCGACCTTGAAAATAAAGTCCTTGACGAATATCTTTTGGAAAAAAGATACTGCGAAATTGCCGAAAAACTCGGTGTCGGCGAAAAAGCCGTTGAAAATGCGGTGCAGCGGATACGCAAGAAGATAAAAAAACATTACGAAAACACGGAAAATTGAATCTACATAAATAATATTCGTCAATTCCCGTCATATACCGTTCTTTGAATATTCCGACTCTTGTGCGGAGAGAAAAACCGTATATATGCCCAACTTAAAGGCGTTGAAAAGACTGCTGACTTCATGTCAGAAGGACATTACCGCCGTTTGCCTCCTTTCGGCTCGCACACCCGAAAGAATGCGCGACGGTATGAAATGTTTGAATTACCTCGGTTCTCGGTCGTCTTCTGCGAATCGGTGTGAATCCGATTTAGGGCAATAATTTTTTAAGTGAGGATTTCTCGAAATGTACGAAGATAAGGAATTAGTTTGCAAAGATTGCGGTAAAACATTTGTTTTTTCTGCCGGTGAGCAGGAGTTCTATGCTGAAAAAGGATTCCAGAACGAGCCCCAGAGATGCAAAGAGTGCAGAGCTGCAAAGAAAAACGCTGCAAAAGGCGCAAGAGAGTATTTTGATACTACCTGTGCAAGATGCGGCGGCCCTGCAAGAGTACCGTTCCAGCCCAGAGAGGACAAACCGGTATATTGCAGCGAGTGCTTTGCGAAGATGAAGGAAGAGAACGCCGACTGATTTTCGGGTATTCGGAAGACTGAGTTGCCGAGTGTGCGGGCAATAAACGATCTTTTTGCGAACGCGGCGGTTCGCACTGCCGCGTTCGATTCATCCGGCGAAGACCTAATCGGCGTATCTGCGTCCGTTTTCGGGCGCCGATCGCCTGTTCCCGAGGGGCGCCGCCGAGGTGCCCCGCATCTTTTTGTATATAGCAAGATGCTTTTTTGAATTTCACAGCCTCTGCAAAGCGAAGCGCGGGTATGAGGCTTTATTGTGTTGTTCGGGAATATTTTGAATAATGGGTATGCAAAAAAGCCCGGACCGCAAAAAATGCTGAAAAATACAAAAAAGCAAATGTCTAAAAGATAAATATAACGACCCAAAACAGCGATTTTTTGCTTTTTAAAAAATAATGGTTAATTCGCCTTTTTTGCTGCGAGCGAATATCATCAGCCATGGATTCGATTTACCCGTTCTGAACCTTTTTTCCTATCCCCCTCCTTCGTTTCGGATATTTTTTTTCAGGCGGCACGTTGTCAGCCTGACAAATATAATTGAT
>OLPR01002140.1_pt1 | contig 15069 bp, 19 predicted proteins | sample 1672761 | NCBI WGS metagenome assembly OLPR01 (sample SAMEA3136721, study PRJEB25190) | human gut metagenome | biome: human gut; feature: human-associated habitat; material: faeces | place: Austria | collected 2013 | reverse complement strand
AGACAGGGCACTTGAAATCAGGGGTCATGGGGCCTTCATGAATATAGCCGCAGACAGAGCATTTCCATTTTTCCATTTTCTTTTCCTCCGTTTTTTCATTGAATTGAATGGTATGTAACAGGGATTCCACCGCATCCGTCGGGATGCCGGGATATGCTTTGATACGCTCCAGGAACGCCTTGGTGTTGCCACTCTGGGGGAGCATGAAGCCTGCTTCCCGGCACAGGTCCTCCGCCATCAGCCGGGAGGATTTTTCCACGGCCACGCTCAGGGCATCTGGTAGCTGAGAAGCAATGCTCTCGGCTTGAGCCTTACTCTGTACCAGACCCCGCAGGGCTTCCACTACCTTGTCCTCCTTGGGCTGCTGCACAGGAAGGGTCTTGGGAACCATAGAAATGGCCGAGGACGGACAGGCTTCGGCACAGGCACCGCAGCCGATACACTTTTCAGGATCAATGATGCTGTTCTCTGTATCCGTGGCCCCGCTGGGACAGACATAGAGACACAGGCAGTCCTTGGTGCACAGGCGAAGATTTCTCACCGCGTATTTTTCAGCCATCATCAAGCCCTCCCTTCCACTTTTTCAAATTTCCAGCTGGGCACCTTGCATACCGGACAAAGATCCGGAGCCGCGTTGCCCACATAGACAAAGCCGCAGACCGTGCAGACCCAGACGCCGGTATTCTCCAGCATCTTTTCCCCTTCGGTTTTGTAGCGTGTCAGCAGGGATTGGAGCATCCGGGTGACTTTTTCGCTCCAGACCTGACACCGCAGGGCACCCCGATCTGGCTTTTCCGCGGATACCGCGTTGCCATAAGGATAACCCACCGAGAGATCGTTTTCGATGAGCTCCAGCAACTTTGCGGTGCTGGCTTCCTGCACCGGTTCCGCCTTGGATCGGAAGAACTCTGCCAGCTTTCGGAAGTCCTCCGCCTGCTGGGGCAGATACTGCTTTTCGCAGCCACGGGCCAGATTGGAGCAGATGATGCTCATTTCCATGGGAGAGAGTTCCTTGTCCACATGGGGCTTTTCAAGGACCTCCTGGGACGCTGTTTTTTCTTCTTTGGGTTTGAAAGCGTCTTTGCCTGCTTTACAGACAGGACACTTCCAATCGGCAGGTAGGTCTTCCCACTTGCCACCGACAGCTTCATCGTGGATATATCCACAAATGCCGCAAACATATTGTTTCATAGGTTTTACCGCCTCCTTTATCTATATTTTATCAAATCACGACACATATTCCGTGACTTAATCACCTATTTCAGTCGCAGGAGTGATGGCCGCAGCCGTGGGAACCGCAAGAGTGACCTTCCCCATGGTGGTCGTGATGATCACACCGGACATTGGGGTTGAAGTCCAGCTCGCCTGCTGCCAGTGCTTCTGCTGCTGCATCAGCGTTGCCGGAAACACCACCATAAAGCCGGATACCCACATCGCTCAGTGCCATCCGGGCACCGCCGCCAATACCGCCGCAGATCAGGGCATCCACCTTCAGTGCACTCAGGACGCCTGCCAGTGCACCATGTCCGCTGCCGCCAGCATCCACAACCTCAGACGAAATGATTTTTCCATCTTCCACATCGTAGATTTTAAACTGTTCGGTGTGACCGAAGTGCTGAAAGATTTCTCCGTTTTCATAAGTGACTGCAATTCTCATAATATTATCTCCTTTCGGTTTTTCGTGCATCGGATGGTTTTTTTGCTGATAGCAATTTCTGCACCCGTAGGCTGCGCTGTTTCCGCTGCAGAGTGTAAAATCCCCTCCCTCGATTCGCAGAGGAAGTCCCTCAACCAGCGCATCGGCCAGTTTTTTGCGGGCAGCTGCATAAATCTGCTGAACCGTTGTTCTGGCAATACGCATATATTCTCCGCATTGCTCCTGAGAAAAACCTTCACGGTCAATCAGGCGAATGGATTCATACTCATCCACATTCAGGACAATGGGAGTCAGTTCCTCGCCGCCACGAACCGGAACAAAACCATCATTATCCGGCAAACAACAAACTTTTCTGCATTTTCTCGGTCTTGGCATAGATTCACCTCCGTATTCTTTGCGGCATATGCCATTTATACGACCATTGTACATCTCCTTTTCCTATATGTCAACGGAATTATTGACATATGCCATAAATTATTTTATACTATGTGTATTCAAGGAGGTGTACCCATGGATTTTTCATCCTATTTTCCAATTTGGAACAAACTGACACCGACCCAGCAGCAGATTTTGGAGCGAAATGCAGTTTTACGAAAAGTGGACAAAGGGACTGTGATTCACAACGGAACTGTGGAGTGTACCGGTCTTCTGCTGGTAAGAAGCGGACAGCTTCGTGCCTATATTCTTTCCGATGAAGGACGGGAGATTAGCCTCTATCGTTTGTTTGATCGGGATATTTGCCTGTTTTCCGCCTCCTGTATGATGAACAGCATTCAGTTTGAGATCACCATTGAGGCGCAGAAGGATACCACGATGTGGGTTATTTCTGCTGACACTTATCAGCGCATTATGAAAGAGTCTGCTGTGGTAGCTAATTTTACCAACGAAATTATGGCTACCCGTTTTTCTGAGGTTATGTGGCTCATGGAGCAGATCATGTGGAAAAGCTTTGATAAAAGGCTGGCAGAATTTCTGCTGGAGGAATGCAGCTTAGAGGAAACAAACATCCTCAAGATTACCCATGAAACCATTGCGGGCCACATGGGCACCGCCCGTGAGGTAGTTACCCGAATGCTTCGCTATTTCCAGAACGAGGGTATGGTGAAGCTGGCGCGGGGCACCGTGGAGATTTGTGAAGAAAGGAGATTGCAGGAACTTTCTGATAAATAGAAGACCTGTATCGTTGATGATGAAAATCGTATTGCTCACCGCCCTCGGCGTAGGGGGCGCGACCATTTTTGGAAGTCTCATTGGCTTTGTCTTTCGGAATATCTCCCACAAATTCTCCGACATAGTGCTGTCCTTTGCGGCAGGTGTTATGCTGTCTGCGGCTGTACTGGGACTGATTCTGCCATCTCTCAATTATGGCGGAACCCATGGGATCCTCGTTTCCATCATCGGGATCTTTACTGGGGCGGTGTGCCTGAATCTCATTGATAAGCTGGTTCCCCACCTGCATAAGCTGGTGGGAACCGATACGGAAACACACCACAGCACCAACCTTGACAAGGTATTGCTGTTTGTCACGGCCATCGCGATCCATAACCTGCCGGAGGGGATTGCCGCCGGTGTCAGCTTTGGAAGTGAAGACACGGCGCAGGCGATGATGATCGCTTTCGGTATCGCCCTGCAGAACATCCCCGAAGGCATGGTGATCATTGCGCCCATGCTGGCAGCAGGCGTATCCCCGGTAAAAACCTTTGTCTGCGCCATGGTGACCGGGCTGATCGAAGTCGTCGGTACGCTTCTGGGATATTGGGCCGTAAGCATTGCTTCGGCCATTCTCCCCTTTGCTCTGGCCTTTGCGGGAGGAACCATGCTCTATGTCATCAGTGATGAAATGATTCCCGAAACCCATGCCCACGGCAGCGAGACCGGAGCAACCTATGCGCTCCTGACCGGATTCTGTGTGATGCTGGTCAGTGATTTCTTTTTGGGGTAAAGTGTGATTCAGATGTTTGAAATGTTTGCTGCAGTCAGAGGATGAAAATCCGCCGCATCTCTACCAAAATTGTTGGAGAGATGCGGCGGTTGTTTATTTGTCCATGCCGCAGGCCGTAGCCGATTCAATGAGACAGCGATCATTGGTCACAGCATCATAGAACCGGAAGCCGCCGGAGAAGTTATAGCAGTCAAAGCCGTTTCCGGCCAGGATACGACAGGCAATGTAGCTGCGCAGACCGCTCTGACAGATGACGTAGACAGGCTTACGCTTGTCCAGCTCACCCAGCCGCTCCCGCAGCTCGTCCACCGGGATGTTAAAGAAGCCGTCAATGTGTCCGTGTGCGAATTCTTCCACAGTGCGGGTGTCCAACAGAGTTACGCTTCCGTCACGAGGAAGACGATCTGCATCTTCCAGATGCCATTGTTTCAGAACACCGTTTGCGATATTCTCAACCATAAAGCCAGCCATATTTACCGGGTCTTTCGCAGAGGAATAAGGCGGTGCGTAGGCCAGATCCAGATCCTTCAGTTCCGTGGCTTTCATTCCTGCCCGGATAGCGGTGGCCAGCACATCAATGCGCTTATCCACACCTTCATAGCCTACGATCTGCGCACCCAGCAGGCGATAAGTCGCCTTTTCAAAGACCACCTTCATTGTCATGACTTTCCCGCCGGGGTAGTAACCTGCATGGCTCATGGGCGACAGGATAACCGTATCAACATCCAGCCCTGTTTTTCTGGCGTTGGTCTCATTTACGCCGGTAGTAGCGGCAGTCATGCCGAAGATCTTGATGACACTGCTGCCTTGGGAGCCGGTATAATGGCTGTCTCCGCCACAGATGTTGTCCGCAGCGATTCGTCCCTGTTTATTGGCAGGGCCAGCCAAAGAGATCAGAGCATCCTGCCCGGTGACGAAGTGCTTCACCTGCACCGCATCGCCCACGGCATAGATGTCGGAAATGGAGGTTTCCATTCGGTCATTGACCACAATACTTCCTTTAATGCCCAGTTCCAACCCGGCATCCTTTGCAAGGGTGGTTTCGGGAGAAACACCAATGGCCAGGATTACCATATCCGCATGGAGAGGCTGTTCGTCTTTCAGCAGCACATCCACGCCGCCGTCCCTTTCCTCAAACCCTTCTACGGTATGACCAAGTGCCAGCTTTACACCGTGCTTGCGCATTTCATTATGGATGAAAGAAGCCATATCGGCATCAAAGGGATTCATAAGCTGTTTTGGACGCTGGACAATGGTGACATCCATCCCCAGCTCTCTCAGGTTTTCTGCCAGCTCCAATCCAATGAAGCCACCACCTGCCAGTACAGCGGATTTGGGATGGTTTACATTGATGTAATCCTTGATGCAGAAGGTATCTTCAACAGTGCGCAGGGTAAACAGCTTATCAAGACCTACACCGGGAAGCCGGGGCTGGGTAGGCTTGGCTCCGGGAGAGAGAATCAGCTTGTCATAGCTCTCCTCGAACTCCTCACCGGTTTCCAGATTTTTCACGGAAACGGTTTTTTCTTCAGGATGAATCGCTGTGACCTCATGGCGCACCTTCATGTTCACACGGAACCGGGAGAAGAAGCTTTCCGGGGTCTGGAGGGTCAGATCCGACCGATCGGTAATCACATCACCGATATAGTATGGCAGACCACAGTTGGCATAGGAGATATACCCCGAGCGCTCAAAAACTACGATTTCTGCCTGCTCATTCAGTCTGCGAATACGGGCGGCAGCGGTAGCACCGCCTGCCACACCGCCTACAATGACAACTTTCATATTATCGTTCTACCTTTCCTGCATAAGCAGAAATTCCGCCTATGTTTTTCACGTTGGTATAACCCAGCTGCTGCAAAACAGCAGCTGCCTGGCGGCTTCTTGCACCACTGAGACAGTGCACAAAGATGGGGGTAGCTTTATTGTCAATCATGCCAGCCACTTTGTCAATGGACTGCAAAGGAACATTTTTACTGCCGGGGATATGCCCCTGCCGGTATTCGTCGGGGGTGCGAACATCCAGCAGGACTGCGCCATCCGTAGTGCTATATTCTTTGACACCCTGATTGATGTCAGGGCCTTTCAGGAAATCGAAGAAACTCATCTTTGCACCTCCTTACAGCATGGCGAGAATCTGAGCCTTAGGTCTGGCACCGGTGACTTGATTGACAATCTTTCCGTTCTTCATAACCACCAGAGTGGGTATGCTCATCACACCGAACTGCATAGCCAGTTCCTGTTCCTCATCCACATTTATTTTAACAACCTTGATATCGGAGCGCTCCTTGGCAATCTCCTCTACCAGAGGAACTACCATGCGGCAAGGACCACACCAGGGAGCCCAGAAATCCATCAGGACGGGCTTGTCCGAGTTCAAAACCTCTTGATTGAAATTGTTTTTATTAACACTGATAGCAGACATATTTAAGTCCTCCTGTTTTCTTTTTTATGGCTTTATTATATCCAGTAGTCGTTCCTTGTTCTGTGATTTTATCACTTATCGCCGGTGACTGTTTCACCGGGCCAACTATTAATTCCGCCGATCTCAATGATATTGGTGTAGCCCAGTTTCACCAGTTTTTCAGATGCCTGCTTACTCCGATTACCGCTGCGGCAGTATACCAGAATCAGCTGATCTTTATCCGGCAGTTCAGTGATATCCTCTGTGCCAATGGATTCGTTGGCAATATTGATAGCACCGGGAATATGCTTTTCGCTATATTCCTGAGCAGTACGAACATCGAGGATGATGTATCCGGTTTCCTCCTCCATCATCGTAATAGCTTCCTCCATAGTAATCTGTCGATAGGTTTTTTCAGCGGATTGCGTTGCACAACCAGAGAGAAGCAGTAAAGTCATTAAAATGGGAATGATTCTTTTCATGTGTATACCTCCATATTTTGAAGATAGGGCAGCCGTTTCCAGCTGCCCTGTTTCATTTTTTATGTTCTTGCCATTCCGTCTACACTGAGCACAACGCCCGTGATATAGGATGCTTCGTCAGATGCCAGGAACACAAATGCATTGGCAATATCCTCCGGCTGACCCAGGCGGCGCAGAGGGATCTGCTTGATGAGCGGATCAATTACTTCCTTGGGAACAGCCTTCATCATATCGGTCAGGGTAATACCGGGAGCGACCGCATTCACTCGAATACCCTTCGGACCCAATTCTCGGGCAAGGGAAACCGTCAGGCCATTGACAGCAAATTTGGATGCGGGATAAGCAAAGCCACTGGGCTGGCCGTAAATGCTGACCATTGAGGAGGTGGAGAGAATAACACCTTGACCTTTTGCAATCATGCACTCACTGGCGGCTCTTGTAGCATTGAACACGCCTTTTACATTCAGATCCATAACCTTATCAAAGGTTTCCTCCGTATACTCGGTAAAGGGAGTGCTTTCGGATATACCGGCATTGTTCACCAGAATATCAATGCAACCGTATTTTGAGGCAGCTTCACGGAACGCATTGCGGACAGATTCCAAATTGGACAGGTTAGGACTGATTCCCGCAACTGTTGCATCAGGGTACTTTTCTTTCAGCTGCGCAACCGCTTTGTCAGCAGAACCTTGTGAGCTTGCGGTCAGGATTACCGTAGCACCTTCCTTCAAAAATTTGTCTGCGGTAGCGTAGCCAATGCCACGGCTGCCTCCGGTGATGATTGCAACTTTATCTTTCAGTCTCATAAGAATACCTCCTTGTGTTTTGTATTTATAGTATAACCTGTTTCGGAGGCGCTCTCCGTGATAAAATCACATTTTTCCAAGAAGGAATGATAGAAAAATCATGCCCGTGCATAAATAAAAAGTCACAGTCACGCTCCGATTTGAAGTGTAGACTGTGGTTTTTATTGTACAGGTTCTGCACTTTCAGCCATCTTGATGATTTCGGAATCATCAATTTTGCTTTGAGTGTATTCCAGAACATAAGTGACTTCCGGAGAATAAGTCCAACAGAGAAATGCCGTGTCATCTTTCTTGTAAAGAGCGCCCGGCCAGTCCTGAATCATCATTTCCTCACAGCTGTCCATACCATCAACAAAATGCATCGAGGTGAGAATGTAACTACGGATAGCGAAATATGGGGGAGGGTGTCAACCAAAATATCTCGACAAACAGCCGACAAAAAATGACAGCCAGCGAAATGCTGGCTGCCTGTTCGGGCACAAAATGGGAACGGCCCGGGAAACGCATAGTCAGTCGAGAATCTCCATGAGTCGGCCGCAGCAGAAGGGGATGACCTCGCCTTTTTTGACGTGAACGGTCTTGTTGCACGTCTGACAGTAAACATCCGTGTCATACGGCGCACGAACGGCAGGAATTGCGCCAAGTTCTTCTTTGGAAAGACCTTCAATGTGGAACATTGCGGTTCTGTCCTCACTGGGAATGTAGGTGCCCATTGGTTCAAGGCGCTTCGTCTTGCCGATACAGTTGGACATCTTGATCCAGAGCGCCTCCAGCTCTGTTTTTTCTGCGGGATTCTCCGGGGTGAACTCAACAATATCCTGATTGATTCGAATTTTCATAATAGTTGATCTCCTTTTCTTAGCCGCTCATCAGACCGGAGATGACGCCCATGATCTTATCATGGCAGCCGCCGCAGCCGGTGGAACAGCTTGTGATTTTTTGTACTTCTTGAAATTCGCGCTCGACGTCGGAAAAGCGGTTCGTCTGCGCAAGTGCGCGGTCAATATCCGCGAGCGTGACGTGCTTGCAGTGGCAAAGCTCTGCGTTCTCTTTGTATTCCATCGCCGGTCAGACCTCCGCAAATGCGGACTTGTCCAGACCGCAGTCAGGGCAAACCCAATCCTCAGGGATTTCTTCAAACGGTGTGCCGGGGGCAATGCCATTCTCGGGATCGCCGACGGCCGGATCATAGACGTAGCCGCAGGGACATTCGTATTTCATGCTTGAATCCTCCAAAACAATAATGATTATCATTACTGATTATAAAATACCATAACTTTCCCGATTTGTCAAGAGGGAACTTGCAAAAGCAGCGCATCCTGATGGAAGCGCTGCTTTTGCTGCAAGGGAGACATGGGAACAGATCGTGAAATGGATGCGGATAGGGTTGAGCAAAGGGGATGCGAGGGAGCAGGACAGGCGCGGGACAGACAGACCGAAGGGGATTGGGAGCAGGCGTGGCGAGAGGATGTTTCCGCTTTGACATAGCTGATATAATGTCATGTTTCTCTCATGTAATAATTCATCCAATCGTGCGTGCGTATTCAATGTCCTTTCACTCCTATCAAAAAAAGCAGGATAAACTTTTGATGATAGTATCATATCACAAACGTTGTCCAATAAACAGGACTTATAAGACTCGCCCCACAATTCGGAACTCCAGTTCCGGTGAAGCTGGCTTCGGTGCATATGCCTTGTTGTAAGACACCATAACCGGCTGCATCCGCCGCACGCCGTCGCTGTCAAGGTAGGTTTCCAGATCATCCGGCTCCTGTTCGGCGTATGCCTTGATATAGCCTTGTCCATCGTAAATCATGACACCAACTTCGCCGGTACGGAGTGTCTCACACTGCTGCACCCAGACGATCTGGCCGTCATGATAGACAGGCTCCATGCTGTCGCCAGACACCCGAACGCCAAATTCCGCACCATCTGGGATGCTGCTCTCCGGAAAGCTGACCATTTCGAAGTTTCCCTCGTCCAGAAACGCGCCTGTACCAGCGGATACCGGCAGGTCGCTGACCGGCATATCCAGATAGCGGATCTCCAGCACTGGCGGTACCTCCCGATACTTCCCGGATGCAATCAGATCCTCACGATACTCTTTCACTTTTCGACGCCCCTCTGCGTTCAGCAGGGGGCGTTTTGTATTGCTCACAAAATAATCAAAGCCATCCTCCAGATGCAGCGCAGCACAGACGGCCAAAAGCTGATACGCACTTGGAATCGATATACCCTTTTCCCACTTGTTCACCGCAACGCGCCCAATGTCCACGCCATATCCCATTAAGATCTGACTGAGCTGCTCCAAGCTCAATTTCATGCTTTTTCGCGCAGCACGAATCTGGTTGCCAATATAATTGCACTCACGGTCTTTTGCCGCATTGTAGTCCAGCAGATTTGCCTGATACGCAGCCAAGTGTTTCATTCCTGTTGTCATGATGTATTCCTCCAATTTGGGATGTTCTCATTATAGCCGTCGCAGGTATGCTTGTCAATGAAATGTTCTCGTGTGTTTACAAATGCGTCATTGACGGTTCTTTATAGCGTCTATATAATAAAACCATCGTCAATCCCATAACCTCTGGAACACGCGCCTCCACTCCTTGGGCGTGTCTGTCGAAGCCTCTCCAGACAGATCTGTTCCAATAAAGGATTGTCAGCATACAGAATCGAAGTCAAACATGGAATCAGGAAAGAGAGGTACGCATGAAACAAGCAGTAAATTGTGCAGTGAAAACGGATCGGGCGATCAGATGCCCAATCTGCCAAAGAGGACGGCTTCTCAACGCCGCCGAGCATACAGACCTTCGCAGCTTGCGCCTGTTCCGTCCGGAGCAGGCAGACCGCGCGCAATGGTTCTCCAAATGCCCGAAGTGCGGGCAGCAAATCGGGATCGCAATCTGCCCGGTTGAAGTAATCATCTAAACTGCAATTCAAAAACCAAATACTATGATACCAGTCAAGCGCACCAACCGCCCACCTTAGAATGTGGGAACGCCGCGTTCGGAGCCTTACGGTAAGCTGTTCAGCTTTCCGTAGGGCTTCTTTTTTGCGTTTATGCCCTTTTCGCTGAATAGCGGAAAGGGCATACATGCGCAGATGGTCTGAGAGCACAGCGAAATATCCGTAGCTTCATCTCGAAATTTTACAAAATTTTGAGATTGGAGCTTACGAATGTACAACTGGAAAGATACGCGGAATTACAGACGCTTCCGCGACGAAAACGGCAATGTCATTGCCAACATCATTTACGTTGACGGCGAGGAAGTCGCCGTTTCAGATGAAGTTTATGAAGCCTACGCAAGTATGGACCGCAGAGAACGGTATCTCATGGATGAATCAGACACGCCGCAGGATCTCTCCTTTGAACGATGTGTGGAAGATTGTGTTCCTTTTGAACTGTTGCATGAAAACGGCTGCGGCAGTTTGGAAGAAGATCTGGAGAGGAAAGAAATGCTTTGTATTCTTCACAAAGCGCTTCAATCGATTCCCGCAGAGGAACAGGAATTCATCCGTGAACTGTTCTTCCTGCATCGTACAACACGAGAACTTGCGCAGAAATATGGTGTTTCACAGCCAGCCATTGTCAAGCGCAAGCAGCGTGTGCTATCGACTTTGAAAAAATATTTTGAAAATTTCTGATTTCGTGGTTATCAAGGGGTCGTTTTTTCGGGAGGGATAGTGAGGGGATTCGAAACGCCCCTCACTGGACCTTGAAAAGTGAATACCAGCAACGCGGATCACACCGCAGGTTGGGAAACGCGCACGGCGCGCGCGACGACCCGGAAGCAGCGAGCTTCCGGCGAGCGAGAAACGCGCCGTGGGCAGCCTTGGCAGGCTGCATCATGCCGCCCAACCTGTTTGGACACACAACGTCTAGCCTGCACGTAAGACAGGCTGCCATGCGCTGGGGTTGAAAGCAGTAAAGACCCCAGTCACAGGCTGTGAGAGCTGCCAGGCTCTGTCTGCGCTGTTCCCCATCGCCGGGGTGCGAGCTGCAAATACGGCGGAACAAACTTTTCAAGATAGGATGAAAGAATCATGATCAACGAACTTACCAGAAAAAACGCACATACCGAACTCGACCACATCTTCAAAACCATTCTCCCCGCGCACGGCATGACGGAGCGGCCGGAACAGATCCGTCTCAGCCACACCATGCTGGACGCCATGTTTGAAAACCGCATCGCACTGAGCGACGCCGGGACCGGCATTGGCAAGACGTATGCCTACCTGACCGCTGCCATTGTGTACAGCCACAGCAGATTGGTAGACGGGCTTCCGTTCCAGCCGGTCATCATTGCAACCTCCAGCATCGCCCTCCAGAACGCCATTGTGCGGGAGTATCTGCCGTTCCTGTCGGATGCGCTGTCGGACGATCCGCATATCACAACACCCATTCTTGCCGCCTTGCGCAAGGGCAAGAGTCACTATGTCTGTGACGAGCGGCTGCGCCAGCACCTGCAGCAGCGCCCGAACGGGAAAAACGTCATGCAGAAGAAAGAACTTTATTCCCTGCGGGATGTTCTGGATCTGGATGAAACGCAGAAACTCAGCAGCTTTGACCGTGAGCGTGTCTGCGTTCCGCAGTTTTGTGACTGCAAGCACCCAGACTGCCGCTATCGTCGGCACCTGACCGAGTGTGGGCAGAAACGGTATCTGTTCCAGATCTGCAACCAGAATCTCTGGCTGGCAGACTGTATGCACCGGGAAAGCGGCTTGAAGCCCATCCTCCCGGACGCCTGCACGGTCATTGTGGATGAAGCACACAAGCTGCCGGAAACAGCGCGGGAAATGTTTGGAACGACCTTAACGGCCGGAGAGATCCGCAGCGCAGTCGTTCGGCTGAAGCAGGACGGATACGCGCTGGCAGCAGACCGGCTGTTTTCTGCTTCTTCCACACTTCTGCAAAAGATGGCAGAGCTGTCGCCGGAGTGCCCTGTTGAGCTGCTCCATGATGATCTCAGCAGAGTCCTTTCTACGCTGTTTTTGATCGGCAGAAAGCTGTCTGCCTTTCTGGAACCTGCCACCAAGCGGGCGCTGGAGCAGCTCACCGACAAGGTCGTTCTGTTTCTTCGGCCCAAGACAGACGCCATCCGCTACACCGCAGAGGATGACGACGGCAAGCTCATGCTGTGCAGCGTTCCAGCGGATATCACATCCAGAATGCAGAACACGGTCTGGAGCAAACAGATCCCACTCCTACTTACCTCCGGAACGCTTGCCATTGGCAGCAGCTTTCGCCGGTTTCAGGACGAATGCGGGCTGTCCGGCAATCCAAGAGTCACAGAAGCGGTTGCCGTATCACCCTTTGACTACGCCGCAAATTGCAGATTATTTTTTCCGCAGCGGCCGCCTCGCTTTTCCGAGGACGAGCGGTATCCCCAAACTGTTGCCCGGCAGATTCTATACCTGCTGCAAGCGGCGAACGGACACGCCCTTGTTCTTTTCACCTCTTACAAGGATATGTCCACTGTCTGTGAATGTCTCTACCGGCTCAAAAGCGGCATTCCAATCTTCGTCATGCGCAGGAACCACCCGCAGATCCTGCGGCAATTCAAGAGCACCCCCGGAGCCGTCCTCTTGGCAACCGGAGCTGCGTGGGAGGGCATGGACTTTCCCGGCGACTGTGTGTCGCTGCTCATCATTCCCCGGCTGCCGTTTGCATTCCCGGACGCCATCCACGAGCATGAAAAGAAAAACTATCCTGCTCTGCATGATTTCATTCGGAGCGTCATCGTGCCGGAAATGCAGATCAAGCTCAAGCAGGGCTTTGGACGCGCCATCCGCACGGAAACGGACACCTGCGTGGTTGCCATCTTGGATGAGCGATGCAGCGCCAAAGGCCGCTACCGACAGGATGTATTGGACGCGCTGCCGGAAATGCCGATCTTGACAGAGGTATCCGATATCCGACAATTCCTCTGCGCGGTCAAGCCGCAGAGCTATTTTGAAGCGGCGGCATAATCAAATTCGTAAAAACAAAAAGGAGAAGCATCATGTATAAACGGAAAACAAAGCTCAGCCCCATTCACATCAGCCTCATTGCGCTGGCCATCCTGGTGGTCATTGCTGTAATTGTCACATTCGCCGTCAAAAAGGACGAGCCGAAGGAGCCTGCCGCGCAGAGTGGCATCGTCTATGACGACTCCGCCATTGAAGGCGGCTGGGAGACGCTCTCGCAGGAGGAAATCGAGCAGCGTCTCAACGACAAAGTGCAGGCTGGCATGATCAACATCAGCTGCAACACCGCACCGTATTTCAAAGACGGCAAAAGTGAAGGCAACGTCATGCTGGTCAATGAGCTGAACAACCTTTACCCACAGAAGGTGGAGTTCTATCGCAATGACACGGGCGAAAAGATCTACGAGTCCAAGGCCATTGCGGTCGGCAGCAAGATCGAGCATGCAGCGCTCGACGTCGAACTACCTGCGGGCGAGTACGAATGTACCGCCTACTTTTCCAACTTAGATCCTGACTCCGGCGCAACCTTGGGCGTTGCCGGAGCCATCATCCATATCACCATCCAAAACTAACACAATGTAAAGGAGAACCAACTATGAAGAACATGAAGAAACTCGTATCCCTGCTCCTCGCTGTCTGCCTCATGGCAAGTCTCGCCATTGGCGCGTCCGCTGCCGAACCCACCACGGTAGACGTCTCCGGCGGCACCGGTACCTCCAGCGTCAGCCTGTCTTCCACCTCGGACGGCACCCTCGACGGCGAACCTGCTGCAACCAAGATGAACGTCACCATCCCGACCATCCTCCCCATTGCAGTCGGCACGGACGGCACGGTCACGACGGCCACCGACATCCGCATCACCAACAATTCCTATGGCGCGGTCAAGGTTGACAACGTCAAGGTCGAAGCCGGTACCGGCTGGAAGCTGACCGCGTTCGGCAGCAAGGACAGCCTTGCCAAGGTCAAGGTGGACAGCAACATGATCGGCTTCAAGCTCGCGCTTGGAGGCGGCGCGGAGCAGCTCACCAATGCCGAGAATGCGGCTTCCCAGACCCTCATTGACGGTGCCATCGAAGGCTGCTATATGTCCGGCAACGGCGACCAGAGCGCAAACTCCATCGGCATCGCGTATGACGCCATCGTCAGCCCGGTCTCCGAAGCTGTCGTCAACGCTTCCGTTGCGTCCGTTCTGTTCGTGATCTGCTGGGATGCGGTCTAAGCCGCACCCATCCATCGCCGGGGGAACCTGCTTCCCCCGGCAGCTTTTATCATAGGAGGGATTCACTTTGAAAACAAAACGAATTCTTGCGCTGTTTCTGGCTGTCGTGACCTGCCTGTCTCTTGCCGCTTCCGCATCCGCGGCGAGCATTTCAGATTTTAAGGATGTGGACACCAAAGCGTGGTACGCCGAAGCCGTGTCTGCGGCTGTAGATAACGGCTTGCTTTACGGTAAATCCAGGACGCAGCTTGACCCCAACGGGCTGCTGACCCGTGCGGAAATGGCTGCCATTACAAACCGGTCTTTTGGCTGTTACAAAACAGCGGACATTTCTGCGTACAAGGACGTTGCAAAATCCAAGTGGTACTACAAAGATGTCGCACTCGCCGTCCAGATGGGAACGTATAACGGTGTTTCCTCCACCAGCATGCAGCCGGATCGGGCCATCACTCGTCAGGAGGCCATTGCAGTTGTGGCAAGAGCCTTGCAGCTCAATCTTGACGATTACGCCAAGACGGATCTGTCCAAGTTTGCGGATGCGAAGGAAGTGTCCGGATGGGCGTTGCCGTACATGAAAGCAATGGTCGCAGCC
>OLPR01002139.1_pt1 | contig 15070 bp, 17 predicted proteins | sample 1672761 | NCBI WGS metagenome assembly OLPR01 (sample SAMEA3136721, study PRJEB25190) | human gut metagenome | biome: human gut; feature: human-associated habitat; material: faeces | place: Austria | collected 2013 | reverse complement strand
TGGGGCGGCGTGGACCGCAGCAGGCCGGTACCCTGCTCCAGAATGGTCTGGCGCATGAGTCGGGCCCAGACGGTAAAGGGAAAGTCCTCGGCGGCGATGGAGTTGGTGGCCAGATCCAGGAACCAGACAGGCTCGCGGGGCGGAGGCGGCTGCTCCGGGGACGCAGGGACGACCGCAGGCGACGGCAGCACGGCGCTGACGAAATAGCCCTTCTTCTCCACACCGGTGAGGTAGCCCTCGGCCATCAGCTGTTCGTAGGCATTCTTTACGGTGATGACGCTGACCTCCAGATGGGCGGCCAGGGCGCGTTTGCTGGGCAGCTTCTCCCCTGCCGCCAGACGGCCGGAGAGGATGTCCGCCTTCACCCGGCGGTAGAGCTGCTCATACAGGCTGAGGCCCGCCTGTTTGTCCAGGGTATAGGTGAGCACGGGGCCGTCCCTCCCTTCATCTGGTATTAACAAGTAAAATCAAAATGGATATTTTAATCATACCAGTTACTACTATAATACAAATCGTCAACGAAAGCAAGGGCTTTTTCAACAGCTACCCTCTCACCCCCCCTGTGGCGGTCCCCGTTTCCCTGCGGGGCGGGGGCCGCCTCCCATAGCAGAAAGAAAAAATCCTCGTAAAGGAGAATGTGGTATGTCCGATAAGAAGATCAAATCTATGGTAATGGCGGCGGTCATGGCCGCGCTGACGTATGTGGCCACCACGGTCATCAAGATCCCCGCGCCCACCGGTGGGTATGTCCACATCGGCGACGGGCTGGTGCTGCTGTGCGGCTGGATCCTGGGGCCTTGGTGGGGCGGCGCGGCGGCTGGTATCGGCTCCATGCTGGTGGACCTGCTGGGCGGATATATGTCCTTCGTGCCCGGCACGCTGATCATCAAGTTCCTGGACGCCATGGCGGCAGCGCTGATCGTGAAGGCTCTGGGCCGCAAGACCTACAGCTATGTGGTGGGCGGACTTGCCGGCGAGGCCATCATGGTGGCGGGCTACTTCGTCTATGAGGCGCTGGCCCTGCAGCTGGGCATGGGCGCGGCAGCCGGTGTGCTGGCCAATGTGGGCCAGGGCGCCGTGGGACTGGTCATTGCGCTGGTGCTGATGGCGCTGCTGAAGGGCAGCAAGGCTCTGGACAAGCTGGCCGTACAGTGGTAAACTATATACGGTGAAAGAAACGGCTGCGGCGGGGCTTTTGCCCTGCCGCAGCTGCGCACAGAAAGGAAGGATATACTATGGCAGGTATCGTGCATGAGGTAGAGAACAGAGATCTGCTGGCGCAGGTGCGGCAGCAGGCCGCGGCGGCGGCACAGGAGCTGGCGGAGGCCGCCCATCTGCATAGGGGCCAGATCGTGGTGGTGGGATGCAGCACCAGCGAGGTGGTGGGCAAGAAGGTGGGCAGCTGGTCCACGCCGGAGGTGGCAGACGCCATTTTCGCGGGGCTGCACAGTGTATTCGGCCCCATGGGCGTGTACATCGCCGCCCAGTGCTGTGAGCACCTGAACCGGGCCATCATCGTGGAGCATGAGGCCGTGCCCACGCTGGATATCGTGAATGTGGTGCCCCAGCCCAAGGCGGGCAGTTCCTTCGCCACGGCCACCTATAAGGCCTGCGCCCACCCGGTGGCGGTAGAGGAGATCAAAGCCGACGCGGGACTGGACATCGGCGGGACGCTGATCGGTATGCACCTGAAGAAGGTGGCGGTGCCGGTGCGTCTGGCGCAGAACCACATCGGCGACGCCATTCTGCTGGCGGCACGGACGCGGCCCAAGTTTATCGGCGGCGACCGGGCGCACTATGACGAGGCGCTGAAGGAAGGCTATCCGGAATTCTGAAAATTCTGCAGCAGCAAACAAAAAGCAGCGCTTTGCGCTGCTTTTTGTTTGTTATGTGATCGGGAACGCGAGCTTCAGCGCCAGGAACACGGCGATCGCCACCGGTACGGCGATGAGGAAGCGCTTACAGTTTTTGCGGGCACGCTGGGACAGCGCCTCGTCCTCCTCGTTTTTCCAGCGGACATAGCTCCAGCCGGCACCCAGAAGGCACAGAACGGGGACGAAATACAGGCCGATCGACGCGACGTAAGGCATAGGTCATCCTCCCTTTTTTTGTGCTTACAGTATACAGGAAACGGGAGGAAAGGTCAAGGAAAAGACTTGCGGGGACAAAAAAGAGACGCCCGAGGGCGTCTCTTTTTTATATTGTGCTGGGTCCGATCACTTGGCGGCCTTGGCAGCCTTGATGGACTCGATCAGCTCGGGAACGACCTTGAACAGATCGCCGACGATACCGTAGTCAGCCACCTCGAAGATGGGGGCGGTGTCGTTCTTGTTCACGGCGATGATGCACTCGGAGTCCTGCATACCAGCCTTGTGCTGGATGGCGCCGGAGATACCCAGGGCAACATAGACCTTGGGATGGACGGTCTTACCGGTCTGGCCGACCTGATGGTCAGCGGAGATCCAGCCGGCGTCCACGCAGGCGCGGGAGGAACCCACGACGCCGCCCAGGACCTCAGCCAGCTCCTCGGCCAGCTTGATGCCGCCCTCCACGTCCTTGGAGATACCACGGCCAACGGACACGATGAAGTCAGCGCCGATCAGGTCGACCAGCTTCTTGGCGGCCTTGACGGTCTCGGTGACCTCGGTGTGGATGTCAGCAGCAGCCAGCTCAAAAGCGGGATGCAGGATCTCCACGTTCTTCTTGCACTCGCGCTTCTTCATAACGCCGGGGCGAACGGTCGCCATAGCGGGGCGGAAGCGGGGGCAGATGATGGACGCCATCAGGTGACCGCCGAAAGCGGGACGGGTCATCTTCAGGTCGCGGGACACATCGTGGGGCTCACGGTTGATCATCACGGTGCCCAGCTTCTCGATGCGCTCCTCGGGCAGGGTGGAAGCTTCGCGCAGGAAACCCTTGTAGTTGGGCATGTCGATGTCCAGGTGGGTGCAGTCCGCGCACAGACCGGTGTGCAGGCGAGCCGCGCAGCGGGGGGCCAGGTCACGGCCGATGTTGGAGGCGCCGAACAGCAGCACCTCGGGCTTCAGCTCCTCAACGGCCTCCACGATCACCTTGGTGTAGGCATCGGTGGTGAAGTCCTTTAGCAGGGGGGAGTTGTACACGTACACCTTGTCGGCGCCGTACTCGCCCAGCTCGGCGGCGATGCCGTCAACGTTGTCGCCCAGCAGGATGCCGCACAGCTCGACACCCAGCTCATTGGCCAGCTTCCGGCCCTCGGAGATCAGTTCGAAGGTGGTGGGCATCATCACGCCCTGGCGCTGCTCGCAGAACACCCATACGTTCTTGAAGGCAGCGGTATCAGCACTATTAAAAGCCATTTTCTTTTCTCCTTCCTTAGATGATGTGCTTGGCGGCCAGGATGCCGGCCAGCTTGTCGGTGGTAGCCTTGTCAGCGCCCTCGAGCATCATGCCCGCGCCCTTCTGAGGAGGCGTGAAGGAGGTCAGAATATTGGTGGGAGAACCGGCCAGACCGATGGTGCTCTTGTCGATCAGGGGGTGATCCTTCAGGGTCTCGTAGGTCATAGTGACCAGAGGCTTGCTGTAGCACTCGAACGCGCCGCCCACGGACAGGTAACGCGGGGTGTTCAGCTCCTTGATGCAGGTGATCATGCAGGGAGTCTTGACCTTGATGGTCATGTAGCCGTCCTCCAGCATGCGCTTGACGGTCAGGGTGTCGCCGTCCTTGGTGATCTCGCCGGCATAGGTGACCTGGGGCAGGTGCAGCTTCTCAGCGATCTGGGGACCCACCTGCGCGGTATCACCGTCGATGGCCTGACGGCCAGCCAGGATGATGTCGTCCTTCTCGATGCCGTAGGTATCGATAGCGGCAGCGATGATCTGGGAGGTAGCGTAGGTATCGGAACCGCCGAACTCACGGGCGGTGACCAGAACACCCTCGTCCACGCCCATGGCCATCAGCTCACGCAGCATACCCTCTGCGGGAGGAGGACCCATGGTGAACGCCACGACCTTGCAGCCCAGCTCGTCCTTCAGGGACAGGGCGGCCTCGACGGCATTCAGATCGTCGGGGTTGATGATGGTCTGCATGGACGCACGGTCCAGAGTGCCATCGGGATTGACGGCCACCTTACCGGAGGTATCGGGGACCTGCTTAACAGTTACGAGAATTTTCATTTTCCTTTTACCTCCTACCTTACTTCACGCCCAGATTGCTGGCGATGACCATGCGCTGGACCTCGCTGGTGCCCTCGTAGATCTCGGTGATCTTGGCATCACGCATCATGCGCTCCACGGGATACTCACGGGTGTAGCCGTAACCGCCGAACAGCTGGACGGCGCGGCGGGTCACATCGGAAGCGGCCTCGGCGGCGAACAGCTTGGCCATGGCGGCGTCCATGGAGTAAGGCTCGTGGTTCTGCTTCTTCATAGCGGCGGAGTAGACCAGGAACTGCGCGGCCTGCATACGGGTGTGCATCTCAGCCAGCTGGAACTGGGTGTTCTGGAACTGGGAGATGCGCTTGCCGAACTGAACGCGCTCCTTGGTGTACTTGATGGCTTCCTCGACAGCGCCCTCGCCCAGGCCCAGGGCCTGAGAGGCGATACCGATACGGCCGCCGTCCAGGGTCTTCATGGCGATCTTGAAGCCCTCGCCCTTCTTACCCAGCATACGGTCCTTGGGAATGACGCAATCCTCGAAGATCAGGTCGCAGGTAGAGCTGCCGCGAATACCCATCTTCTTCTCGTGCTTGCCCTGAGAGAAGCCCTTGTCGTCCTTCTCCACGATGAACGCGGAGATCTCCTTCATGCTGCGGCCGCGCTTGTCAACGGTCTTGCCGGTGACGGCGATGACCACGAAGGTGTCAGCTACGTTGCCGTTGGTGATGAAGCACTTGGAGCCGTTCAGAATGTAGTTCTCGCCGGACTCGTCCAGCACGGCGGTGGTCTGCTGGCCCTGGGCGTCGGTACCGGCGCCGGGCTCGGTCAGGCCGAAAGCGCCGATCTTCTTGCCGGAGCACAGGTCGGGCAGATACTTCATCTTCTGCTCCTCGGTGCCGTTCTCGAAGATGGGGGCGGCGCACAGGGAGGTGTGGGCGGAAACGATAACAGCAGTGGTACCGCAGACCTTGGCCAGCTCCTCGACGCACATGGCGTAGGAGAGCACATCAGCGCCAGCGCCGCCGTACTCCTTGGGGAAGTAAATGCCCATCATGCCCAGCTTGGCCATCTTCTCGACGGTCTCCATGGGGAAGCGCTCTTCCTCGTCGATCTCAGCGGCCAGGGGCTTGACCTCGTTCTCCGCGAAATCGCGGTACATCTTGCGAACGAGCAGCTGTTCCTTCGTCAGATGGAAATCCATACTTTTTTCTCCTTTTTCTGATTTTACTTGTTGTAGTTGAAGAAGCCTTCGCCGGACTTAATACCCAATTTGCCCGCACGAACCATCTTCCGGATCAGCACGTTTGCGCGATACTTGCTATCGTGAGTCTCGTTGAACAGCACGTCCATAATGTTCAGCACCACGTCCCAGCCGATGAGGTCGCCCAGATGCAGGGGGCCCATGGGATGGTTGCAGCCCAGCTGCATAGCAATATCGATATCTTCCGCGGAGGCAACGCCTTCCTGCAGAACGCAAACGCCCTCGTTGCAGTAGGGGATCAGGATCTTATTGACCACAAAGCCGGGGGCCTCGTTGACCACCACGGGGGTCTTGCCGATCTCCACAGACAGGTTCTTGATATAGTCCACCAGGTCGGCGGGGGTGTTGCCGCCGGCGATGACCTCCACCAGCTTCATGGCGGGCACGGGGTTGAAGAAGTGCATACCGATCAGGTGATGCTTCAGGCCCTGGCCCATCTCGGTGATGGACAGAGAGGAGGTGTTGGAGGCGAAGACGGCCTCGTCCTTGCAGATGGCGTCCAGCTTGCCCAGCAGTTCCTTCTTGACGGCCATGTTCTCGGCCACGCACTCGATGACCAGATCGGCATCGGCGGCAGCGTCAAACTCCTCGACCAGAACGCGGCTCATGATATCGTCCGCGGCTTCCTGGGTCATCTTGCCCTTGGCGACCTTCTTGTTCAGGGAGGCGGCCAGCTTGTCCTTATGACGCTGTGCGCTGGCGGTGCTGGAAGCATACATCAGGGCGGTGTGGCCCTTCGCTGCGAAAACCTGGGCAATGCCGCTGCCCATCGTACCGGCGCCGAATACTGCTACTTTCATGATAGTTCCTCCTACTTAAATTTTTACATGAATTGCTTAATTATCAGGCGGTGTGCCTGTCAATTAACTTACTTGTTCTGATAGGGCTCGTGCTTGCGCTTCTCCAGGAAGGCGGACATACCCTCGATCTGGTCGGCAGACTGGAAGCAGCTGCCGAAGAGCTTTTCCTCGATGACGACGGCCTTGTCCATGTCCACCTGAAGGCCCTCGTTGATGGCCTGCTTGCAGGCGCGGACGGCAATAGGCGCGTTCTTGGCGATGGTCTCGGCCAGCTTCTCGGCGGCGGGCAGCAGCTCGTCCAGGGGATAGACGGCGTTGACCAGGCCGATGCGGTAGGCCTCGTCAGCCTTGATATTCTTGGCGGTATAGATCAGCTGCTTGGCCATGCCGGGGCTGACCAGGCGGGCCAGACGCTGGGTGCCGCCGAAGCCGGGGGTGATGCCCAGGCCGGTCTCGGGCTGACCGAAGACCGCGGTGTCGGCGCAAATACGGATATCGCAGGCCATGCTCAGCTCGCAGCCGCCGCCCAGGGCGAAGCCGTTGACCGCGGCGATGGTGGGGATGGGCAGCGTCTCGATGGCACGGAAAACGTTGTTGCCGTGCTTGCCGAAGGCCTCGCCGCCCTCTTTGGTCAGGGTGCTCATCTCGCCGATGTCGGCGCCGGCCACGAAGGCCTTTTCACCGCTGCCGGTGATGACCAGAGCGCGGATATCCGCGTCCGCCTTTACGGCGGAAACCAGCTCGTCCAGGTCGGTCAGGACCTCGGAATTCAGCGCGTTCAGCGCCTTGGGACGGTTGATGGTCGCCACGGCGATGAGGCCCTTCTTTTCCAGCAGAATGTTGGTCATATCAAGTTCCTCCTTATGGTTCCTTTCCGTGGGCGCAGCGCCCGGAAACGGCACGGGGCCGGCAGGTGGGCATACGCCTCCTCATACATATCACATTATAGTTGCCCGTTAGAAATTTATCAAGTCCAACCCACCGGCTTTTTACTTTTTTAGCGGTTTCCACAAAAGTGGACACCGGAATTTGCACACTTTTTCGGGCAGGAGCGCAGCAAACAGGGATATCAGGGAAAAACGTGCTTGTATCCCGGCGCAAGATGGGGTATGATGGGAGAAAATCGTAAAATGGCGAGGACATGAATATGCGGATGCGGAAGAAAAAAAATCTGGCGCCCCGGATGGAAGCCTGCGGCGCGTACCTGATCCGGGACCCGTTCGCCCTGCGGGGGCGCTGGCGGGAGCTGATGCCGGAGGCACGGGAGCTGCGGGTGGAGCTGGGCTGCGGCAAGGGCGGCTTCACCGTGGGGACCGCGGCGGCAGAGCCGGAGGTACTGCTGATCGCCGTGGAAAAGGTTCCGGACGCCATGGTGGTGGCCATGGAGAAGGCGCGGGACGCGGCGCTGCGGAACGTGTGGTTCGTAGACGGAGATGCGGCGCTGCTGCCGGATATGTTCGCCGACGGGGAGATCGACCGGCTGTACATCAACTTCTGCGACCCGTGGCCCAAGAGCAACCAGAAAAAACGGCGGCTGACCCACGGGAACTTTCTTAAAAAGTATCGGCAGGTGCTGGCCGAGGGAGGACAGATCCACTTCAAGACCGACAACGACAAGCTGTTTGAGTGGTCGCTGGAGGAGATCCCACAGTTTGGGTTCACGCTGTCGGAGGTGACGCGGGATCTGCACGCGGACGGGCCGGTGGGCGTGATGACCGACTATGAGCGCAAGTTCTACGGCGAGGGCAAGAGCATCAACCGGTGCGTGGCCACTATGGTGGAATGGACGGAGCCGGAGATAGAGGACGTCCCCTCCCCTGCTGAGTAAACAGAAAAGGCACCCCTGACGGGGTGCCTCTTCTGTTATTTCACACGGCGCCGGGGTAAGACACCGCGGAAAACGGTGTCAGTCCTCGCGCTTTTTGCCCACAAACGCCACGCCGGCGGCGGAGGTCAGCGCCATGCCGACATACAGAGCAATGCCCGCGTCGAAGGTCTTGGGGCTGCCCTTGGTGTCGGTGGTCTTGGTGTCGGTGGTGGGCTGGTAGTAGTAATAGCCGGAAGACTGGGGAACGGTGTAACCATCGCGTTCGTTGCTAATGTCCTTACCATTGACGAACACCACAGTGTCATATTCAGGATACACGGTGACGCCAGCAGGAACGCCCATCAATGTAACAGTTCCCTTCACGATCCACAGCTGCTGACCAGCAGACAGGTTGTTTGCCACATTCTGGATCGTTCCTGCGCCCACATAGTATGTACGGTTGTTGGACGTACCTTCGTTGAACGTGAACGCAACGGGGGTGTTGTCCGCAGTGTAGGCACTCACATCACTGGAGAAAGTACCGCCGGTGACGGCAACAGGCTTTGCGGCCTCGATACTTTCTTCAACCTGAATACCGCCAACCACATTGCCGCCAGCAACATTCAGCTTAACGTCGTCGCCGCCCTTGTTCTCAGGATCACTTGCAGCAATTGCCTTACCATTACTTGCTGCCTTGATGTTACCGCTATTCACATTAACAGTAATGCCCTGGTTCGTGGTATGCTCGGCAACAATCAACGCTGCGCCGCTTGCCGTTGTTCCGTTTCCGTTTGCAATGGGTGCGGAATAAGTGCCCGTAGATTCAACGGTACCGCCATTTATATTCAACACACCTGCACGAATTTCAATGCCAGCATCACCCTTGACACATGCTCCGTTGTTAATATCAGTAATGCCATTACCAGCCAAATACAGCGCATGACCAGCAACATCGATAGTGCCATTTACGGTAACCTTGTTTGTGTTCGTAGTAATAGTTCCGTTAATGGTAGCGCCGTTGTCACCGGTAATCTTGCCGTTGATAGTCAGTTCTGCCTCATCACAATCGTTATAAAGGCCAACAGCAAACACGCTGCCAGTTGCCCCTGCGCTCTTCGCTGCATTGACGATCACATCATTTTCCAGCGCTAATTTCGCCCCGCCGTTCAGCCACATTACGCAAATGGAGGCCGATCCGTTGTAGGTCACATCAATCGTACCATTCTTAAAGGTGACAGGAGAATAAATGTCAAACAGCAGGCTGGAACCACTAATCGTTTTCCCACCCAGATCAATGACAAGATTTACTCCGCTCTTCTTGATTTCCACACTCTCGTTCAGGACAACATTGTCGGTCAGCGTAATCGTGTTATTCTCTGCCGTAGCAGCGCCGATTGCCGTTTTCAGCGTCTCGGCATTACTTACACTTGCCGGATTTGCGGCCCAGCTGACGCTGCACAGCCCTATGGCCATGACCAGCGCCAGAATGGTTGCTAATACTTTTTTCATTGTTCATTCCCCTTATGGTAGTAGATTTCCGCAGGTGCGCTCGTTTTAATGGTTATTAAAACGCGAATGCAGAGGTACCTCTGCGGATAGTCAAATTATAGCACAGCTGCACCGTTTGTCCAGCCTTTTTATGGAAATTTTACACATTTTTTCTGTTACCGGAAATAAAAACAGGAAAATTTGGCAGGAAATGGAAGTTGGGGGCCGCTGCGGCGGGGCGAGGGCGTTTTTTGACGCTGCGGGGCGTCGGGGACGCCGCCCCCTACAGGGGAAGGCTAACTGGGCGTGTCATCCTACACTGCAAGCCCCGCAAGGGGAAGACTTTAGGGTTACTTTTTTCTATAAACCTATTGACATTGTAGGGTTTATGTGCTACCATGCACTTACCTACAAAAAAGATATGTTAAAGGAGTGATCCTATGCAGGTCTATGCAGATAATGCGGCCACCACGCGGATGAGCGACAAGGCCGTGGCGGCTATGACGCCCTATTTCCAGCAGTTTTACGGCAATCCCTCCAGCCTGCACACCGTGGGCCAGCAGGCCGCGGAGGCGCTGGCGGACGCACGGCGGCGGGTAGCGGACTGTCTCGGGTGCAGCTTTAAGGAGATCACGTTCACCTCCGGCGGCAGCGAGGCCGACAACCAGGCCATCGTCTCGGCGGCGCGGATCGGTGAGCGAAAGGGCAAGAAGCACATCATCTCCACCGCCTTCGAGCACCACGCGGTGCTGCACACACTGAAGAAGCTGGAAAAAGAGGGCTTCGAGGTGACGCTGCTGGACGTGGGTCCCACAGGCACCATCACCCCCCAGCAGGTGGCGGAGGCCATCCGGGAGAACACTTGTCTGGTGACCATCATGTACGCCAACAACGAGATCGGCTCTATCCTGCCCATCCCGGAGATCGGCAAGGTGTGCCACGAGAAGGGCGTGCTGTTCCACACCGACGCGGTGCAGGCGGCGGGCCACCTGCACATCAACGTGAAGGAGCAGAACATCGACATGCTGTCCCTGTCCGGCCACAAGTTCCACGGCCCCAAGGGCGTGGGCGTGCTGTATACCCGCCAGGGCATCCCCCTGACGAATATCATCGAGGGCGGCGCGCAGGAACGCGGCAAGCGGGCCGGCACGGAGAACATCCCCGGCATCATGGGTCTGGCGGCGGCGCTGGAGGAGTCCTGCGGGCACATCGACGAGGACACCGCCCGGCTGACAAAGCTGCGGGACAAGCTGATCGCGGGACTGAGTAAGATCCCCCACAGCGCGCTGAACGGCGACCCGGTGCACCGGCTGCCCACCAACGTGAACTTCTGCTTCGAGGGCATCGAGGGCGAGAGCCTTCTGCTGCTGCTGGATCAGGCGGGCATCTGCGCCAGCTCGGGCAGTGCCTGCACCAGCGGGTCCCTGGACCCCAGCCATGTGCTGCTGGCCATCGGCCGTCCCCACGAGGTGGCCCACGGCTCCCTGCGGCTGAGCCTGTGCCACGACACCACGGAGGAGCAGGTGGACTATATTCTGGAGAAGGTGCCCGGCATCGTGGCGTATCTGCGGGATATGTCCCCCATGTGGAAGGACCTGGAGTCCGGCAAGCGGACATTCATTCTGTAATGTAAAGGAGCGTTGATTATGGCTTTGTATACCGATACCGTGATGGACCACTTCCTGCACCCCCGGAACGTGGGTGAGATCGCCGACGCCGACGGCGTGGGCGAGGTGGGCAACGCCAAGTGCGGCGACATCATGAAGATGTACCTGAAGATCAACGATAACGTCATCGAGGACGCCAAGTTCGAGACCTTTGGCTGCGGCAGCGCCATCGCCTCCAGCTCTATGGCCACCGAGCTCATCAAGGGCAAGACCATCGACGAGGCCCTGGCCGTCACCAACAAGCAGGTGGTGGATGCCCTGGGTGGTCTGCCCGCCTATAAGCTGCACTGCAGCGTGCTGGCGGAGGAGTCCATCAAGTCCGCCGTCAAGAACTACTATGACCGCAACAACATCACCTATGACAAGAGCAAATTCCCCGACTGCGACGACTGTGAAGCCTGCCGCATGGTGTGAGACAGCAAAAAAACGAACCCCTTCGTGAAGGGGTTCGTTTTTTTGCTGTTTTACTTCCACAGGCTGCACAGCAGGTCGGTGTAGGCGCTGGGATCGTCGATGGGCAGACCGGCGATCAGGCAAGCCTGATTGTACAGGATCTGGGCGTACTTCTTGGCCTTCTCCGGCTCCACGATGCGGGCCGTCTCGAAGGCCAGGAACGCGGGGTGATCCACGTTGACCTCCAGGATGCGCTTGGCCTTCATGTTCAGGTCGGGCTGCACGGCGGTGAAGTACTTCTCCATCTCGAAGGTGATGCCCTCGCCACTGGACAGGCACACAGGGTGGGTCTTCAGCTTGGTACTGGCCTTGACCTCCGTCACCTTGTCGCCCAGGGCCTCCTTGATGAAGGTGAAGGCCTCCTTGTAGTGCTCGGTCTCGTCGGGCTTCTTCTCGTCGTCCAGCTCCAGCTCGCCGTCCACCACGCTGCGGAAGGGCTTGTCCCGGTACTTGCCGAACATATCGGGGATGAAGCCGTCGGTGTTGTCGGTGAAGTACAGCATCTCATAGTCGTGCTCCTTCACCAGCTCCGTCTGGGGCAGGTGGTCGATGGCGTCCACGCTCTCGCCGGTGGCGTAGTAGATGAACTTCTGGCTCTCCGGCATGCGGTCCACATACTCGTCCAGGGTCACCAGCTTCTTCTCCTTGGAGGAGTAGAACAGCAGCAGATCCTGCACCTTCTCCTTGTTGGCACCGTAGTTGTCCAGGGCGCACAGCTTCAGCTGGCGGCCATAGCTGCGGTAGATGGTCTCGTAGCTCTCACGCTCGTCCTTCAGCATCCACAGCAGCTCCGCCTTGATCTTCTTCTCCAGATTGGTGGCGATGACCTTCAGCTGGCGGTCATGCTGCAAAAGCTCACGGGAGATGTTCAGGCTCAGGTCGGGGGAGTCCACCACGCCCCGGACGAAGTTGAAGTACTCCGGCAGCAGGTCGGCGCAGTGATCCATGATCATAACGCCGGAGCTGTACAGCTGCAGGCCGGGCTTGAAATCCTCGGTAAAGTACTGGTTGGGCATGCGGGAGGGGATGAACAGCAGGGCCTTATAGGTCACCGCGCCCTCCACCGAGGCGGTGATCACCGACTGGGGCGGGGCCATCTCACCGAAGCGCTCCTGATAGAACTTGTCGTACTCCTCCTTGGTGACCTCGCTCTTCTTCCGCTGCCACAGGGGCACCATGGAGTTCAGGGTCTCGTAGACGAAATCCTCCTCGTACTCCGGCTTATCCTCGGGGCAGCCCTCCTTCAGCTTGGGATGGGGCATCAGCATCCGGATGGGGAAGCGGATGTAGTCGCTGTACTTCTTCACCAGCTTATAGAGGGGATACTCCCGCAGGTACTGGCTGTACTCGTCCTTCTCCTCCTCGCTGTCGGGCTTGATGTGCATGATGATATCGGTGCCCACGGTGTCCTTTTCGCAGGGCTCGATGGTGTAGCCGTCCACGCCGGTGGACTGCCAGCGGTACGCCTGATCGCAGCCGTACTTCTTGGTGATGACGGTGATCTCGTCGGCCACCATGAAGGCGGAGTAGAAGCCCACGCCGAACTGGCCGATGATATCGGTGTCGGTGGTCTCCTTGCCCTCCAGCTCGCCCTTGAACTGGAGGCTGCCGCTGTTGGCGATGACGCCCAGATTGTTCTCCAGGTCGCTCTCGTCCATGCCGATGCCGTTATCGCTGACGGTCAGGGTGCGGTTGGCCTTGTCGATGGTCAGGGTGATCTGGAAGTCCTCCCGCTTCAGGCCCACCTTCTCGTCGGTCAGGCTGAGATAGCACAGCTTGTCGATGGCATCGGAGGCGTTGGAGATGATCTCACGGAGGAAGATCTCCTTGTGGGTGTAGATGGAGTTGATCATCATGTCCAGCAGACGCTTGGACTCGGCTTTGAATTCTATCTTGCTCATGGTTTTGTCCTTTCTATGGGGATGGGAGGCGCGGCAGCGCCTCCCTTGGGTATATGCGATTGGCGGACGGCATGACATTTCGTAGGGGGGCGGCGTCCTCGATACCCCGCCGGTTTGTAGAAATGCCATCGTAATACGGACGGGCCGTCGAGGACGCCGGCCCCTACAACGGTTTACCGCACGATCATGCGGCCGTCCCTGTGTTATTCCCCGTCCTTTTTCTTCTCGTTGGCGCGGGTGATGAACCAGCCCACGGCGGTCAGGGCGGTCATGGTGCCGTAAATGACGGCCAGGGCCTTACCCAAGGCAGACAGCCCCGGCAGCACTTTTCCGGCGGCCTTGGCGGCCTTCTCCCCCGCGTTGGCGATGGTTTTCGCGGTTTTCATGCTGGCCATGGCGCACCTCACTTATGGGCCTTGTACCAGTCCACCACGGGAGCCAGCGCCTCGGCGCTGACGGCGGAGGCGCCCTTCTTGGCCATATCATAGGTCAGCTGCTGGGTCTCGTTCAGGGGCTTCTTGGCCTCCAGATTCTTGAGGATGTCCTTGCACTTGACCAGCATGATCCATTTGAAGGGGCCGTGGAGCTTCTTGATATCGAAGCCGCCCTGCAGAGCAAAGCAGTCCACCTCCTTGCCGAAGTCCCGCAGCAGCTGGTCGTGGAGCGCGTCGGCGGCGGCCTTAGTGCCGGGGCCCATGCCCACCCGCACCATGGCGCGGACGTCGAAGAACTTCATGGCCTTCCGCGCGCCCACGCACTTGTCGGCCATGACCCAGCCCAGATAGATGACCTGCTGGTCCGGCTGGGGATTGTGCATCTGGGAAATGTCGTTGACCGGCAGGCCGGTGGCCTCACCCAGCATTTTGGCGTACTGGGCGGTATAGCCGGAGTTGGACGCGTATACGATGGCAGAGATCATAGCTTTTCCTCCCTTGTTTCGGTTATTATTCTTATTTTTATTATAGCACTTTTGTCAACACCCGCGTCAGCGCATGAAGCGGTCTATGGCATCGTTGAGACTGTCGATGGCGGCGGTGTCGCCCTCCTCCACCGCGTCCACGATGCAGTGGGCGATGTGATCCTTCAGGATCACGCGGCCGGTGGAGTTCAGCGCCGAGATCACGGCGGACAGCTGCACCAGCACCTGAGAGCAGTCCTCCCCCCGCTCCACCATGCGGCGCACCGCGTCCAGATGGCCCTGGGCCCGGCTGAGACGGTTCAGCACCGCCTTGGTGTGGGCGTGGGAATGGGTGTGGCCGTGGCCGTCGCCATGGGTATGGGTGGTGCCGTCGGCGTGGGTGTGGGGTTCGTTGGACATGGGACATCGCTCCTTCACGGTGATTTGGAAAAAGGCCGCCGCAGTTGCGCCGCGGCAGCCTTATTCCTATGATACATCAATCTCTCCGATTTGACAAGTGTTTACGCCTTGGCCATGCCCTTCTGGCGGGCATACTCGGCAGCGCCCAGGGCGCCCATCAGCTGGGGATCGGTCTTCAGGTCAATGACCTTCAGCTTCAGCACATGCTCGATGGCCTGCTTCAGGCCCGCGTTCTTGG
>OLPR01002134.1_pt1 | contig 15092 bp, 15 predicted proteins | sample 1672761 | NCBI WGS metagenome assembly OLPR01 (sample SAMEA3136721, study PRJEB25190) | human gut metagenome | biome: human gut; feature: human-associated habitat; material: faeces | place: Austria | collected 2013 | reverse complement strand
CATATTTTTTTCAGTTTTTTTAAGTTATTCAGCTGGCGCTGGTGAAGAGTGATGAGGTGGTCGAGATTTCTAAAATAGTTGCCTATTTTCTGCTGTTCTTTGAGTTTTGGCATAATTAATTCTATATTAAGCATGGATTTTTGAACAAGTTTTTTCCTGCTTGAACCTGCTAACTGAACCCAATTTCGTATATCTTTATGTGCTAAAATGCTATATAAAAAATATGCACTTCCCAACGGACGCAACACATGTGCATGATTATTTACCCACGTTTTTCCACATATATACTGGGCAATTTCCTTTGTTCTAAAATCATCAAATGCATCTCCATCTTCCAATAATAAAACGAGTTCCTCATCAAATAAAAACTTATTTATATACCCTTGTATATTACCAGCTCCATAATATGGAATTTCTCCAGGAATTTTTTCTCTTTCTTCAGCGTTTATTGGAATTCGTTCGGAATCTAGGCATTGTGCTACTTCACCCAACTTACGCTGTTCCCACTCATCGGTATAACCTTTAAATCTGATCTTAGGTTTTCCCATAATTATACCCCCATCTTCTCGATCAAATCATTCAACAGCGACATTGTTGTTTCATCGGTTGACGTCAATTCTTTAAGAAGTGACACAAACTCTCCCTGCACCTGTTCCAGTTCATCATCAGTCTTTTTCATATCTGATAAGAGTGCGGATAAATCAACCTCTTCTTCTTTTTCAAAATTATCAACATACCGGGGAATATTAAGGTTAAAATCATTCTTTTCAATATCCTCAAAGCTGGCAAGATAAGCCTCTTTTTCTACTGTTTTTCTTTGACTATATAAATCAATCACAGCATTAATATGCTCATCGGTCATTTCATTTTGCTTCTTGCCTTTATTAAATTTCTTAGAAGCATCTATAAACAATACATCCCTGCCGTCTCTGTGTTTTTTCAGCACAATGATACAGGTAGGAATTGATGTATTATAAAACAGATTTGCAGGCAATCCGATCACGGCATATATATTTCCGGAACGAAGCAGTTTTTCTCTGATTTTGCCTTCTGCCGCACCACGGAAAAGGACTCCATGGGGCAGAACAATCGCCATTGTCCCATTACTTTTCAAATGATACAATCCATGAAGCAAAAATGCATAATCTGCTTTTGATTTTGGTGCCAATACACCGTAATCACTGAATCTTTCATCCTGTAAAAAGCCAGCTGTTGCACTCCAATTTGCTGAATATGGAGGATTCATAAGAACCATATTGAAATCAGTTTCCTCATCTGTAGGCCAATCTCCATCAAGAGTATCTCCATTATTCAAATGCTGGTTATTCGGATCAACCCCATGTAAAAACATGTTCATCCTTGCCAGATTATATGTGGATGTATTCATTTCCTGCCCGTAATATTTAATGTATCCAGGTGCGGATGAATACTTCTTTGCATTCAAAAGCAGTGAACCGGATCCCATACAAGGATCATATACAGACAATCCGGTTTTATCTTCCTGTCCCGCAATGGCAATTTTAGTTAATATTTTTGATACTGCCTGCGGTGTATAAAATTCTCCGGCTTTTTTTCCTGTTTCAGAGGCGAATTGTCCAATCAGAAATTCATAAGCATTTCCTAATATTTCTGCATCTGAATTAAGCAAATCTGCCTTATCAATTTCCTTAATCAGGCTGGCAACCGTATCACTTTGTTTTTGATCTCCTGTTCCCAGGCGGTTGGAATACAAATCAATATCAGCGAACAAATCTGCAAATATCTGATCACTCTGCTCAATATTATTAAATGCCTTCTGAAGCTGTTCACGATTAAACGAATTGTTTCTGGCTGCATCGGCAAAATAAGTATATGTAAGTTCAGGTTCAATCACGTAATGGTACTGATCTTGCATTTCTTTTTTCAGTTCTTCTGCATCTTCTCCTTTTAATTCTTCTACATAAGCATCCAATGCTTCCTTTAATGTTTGTGGACGGGCATCGCAAATCAGATCATATACTTTGATAAGAAATGAATCCGATAAATATTTATAAAATACAATGCCCAAAAGATAATTCTTATACTCATTTGCATCCATCTTGGAACGAAGTATATCTGCTCCACTCCATAATACACTAATTAAATCCTTGCTATTCTCCACCTCAGCCATTTTCTCTCCTCCATCATACGTTCATAAAATTTTTCTAAAACAAGTATAGCATATTTCTACTGAACATGTGCACTTTTAAGCTGTTTTCAAAATCACAGAAATTTCGGTTTTAGCTGTTTTTATTCTATCATAATCTGACTAGTTATTCTTCATATTTTTTCAGAACCACTTCGGACCTAAAATGAACCAACTACAATTTTATATAGCGGATTCTGTCTTTTTTCGCTATAATAAGGATGTTTTAATAAAATACTTACAAGGATGGGACTGACACACTACAGCCCCTTCAGAACGGAGGAAAAATGGAAATCGTATGTTTAGATCTGGAAGGTGTATTAGTACCGGAAATCTGGATCGCATTTGCCAAAGAGACCGGCATTCCTGAATTAGAGCGCACCACCAGAGATGAGCCGGATTATGATAAGCTTATGAAATATCGTATTGGGATTCTGAAAGAGCATGGCCTTGGCCTGAAAGAGATCCAGGAAACCATCGCAAAGATCGATCCGCTTCCCGGAGCAAAAGAATTTCTGGACAAGTTAAGAGAACTGACCCAGGTGATCATTATCAGTGATACTTTTTCCCAGTTTGCAGGACCTTTAATGAAAAAGCTGGGATATCCTACCATTTTCTGCAACTCTCTGGTAGTTGCCCCTGATGGTGAGATCCTTGATTTTAAAATGCGCTGCGAAAAATCAAAATATACTACTGTAAAAGCCCTTCAGTCTATCGGCTATGACACTATTGCCAGCGGAGACAGCCATAATGATCTGGGCATGATCCAGGCCAGCAAAGCAGGCTTCCTGTTTAAGAGCACAGATGCTATTAAGGCTGAATACCCGGACATTCCTGCTTTTGAGACTTATGATGAGCTTTATGATGCCATCAAAAAAGTAATCCAGTAAAAATATATAAATACGTCCTTTTAATGCTCTGTGCCAAGGAACAGGAACGCTTATTCTGTCAGCAGATGGATGATGCGCCCTTCCCTGTGCAGGATCTTCTGATCCTCCAGGCTTTTCAGCTCACGCATCATAGCACTTCTGTCCACTCCCAGGTACTGGGCCAGAGTTGTATAGGACATTGATATTGTAATATTTTTTTTATGCTTTTCAGCGGCTATGCAGTTCAGATAAGCAAGAAGCTTCTTCTGTGTAGTCGATCTGGAAAGCATATAGATCCGGTTTGTCTGCTGCCCGGCATGCAGGGCAGTCATCTGAAGCAGATTGCTGACCATCTGGCTGTGATGCCAGCAGGCTTTTTCGCATCGCTTGATCACATGTTCATAATCAATAAACATTACCCGCGCCATTTTTTGGGCACGCACATAATAATGCTGTGAATCCCCGGATAATAGAAAAGGTTCCCCAAAAACACTGTCCTTCTTCAATTCATCTATAATATATTCATTCCCATCTGCGTCGCAACAGTACAAAAGCGCCTGTCCCTCCATCATCAGCCCAATCTTTTTCATAACAGAAGAATATTCCATGATGGTTTCATTATTCTGATAGGTTGTTTCCCTTGCACAGAAGCAAACCCGCATCAACTCCTGCTCCTCTGGTGAAATTTTTGTAAAAAGTGTAATATGTTCCATGATATTCCTCCCTGGTTACAGTATATCATTCTTTTTTATAAAAAAATATAGATTTTGTTGCATTTGCAACAGCTTTTTTTCCTGTTTCAGGGTATACTTTCATCATCAGGAAACATAAAAAACAGAAACTCATAAAATTTTTAAGGCACATAAATATGAATCAAGAAATAAAAGTGAGGGCAAAAGCATGAAAATCACAGATAGCATTAAATATGTTGGCGTAAATGATCATCAGGTAGATCTTTTTGAAGGACAGTATGCTGTTCCTAATGGAATGGCATATAATTCCTATGTGATCCTTGACGACAAAATTGCAGTTATGGATACTGTAGATGCTAATTTCACCCATGAATGGCTGGATCATCTTCAGCAAGTACTGAACAACCGGAAGCCTGATTACCTGATCGTCCAGCATATGGAACCGGACCACGCTGCAAATGTAGCAAATTTTCTGAAAGTTTATCCAGATACTACCGTAGTTGCAAATGCGAAAACTTTCACCATGATCAAGAACTTCTTTGACCTGGATCTGGACGGTCAGAAGCTGGAAGTGAAAAACGGAGGCACTCTTTGCCTTGGTTCTCATAATCTTACTTTTGTTTTTGCTCCTATGGTTCACTGGCCGGAAGTAATGGTAACTTATGACAGCACAGACAAGGTTCTTTTCTCGGCAGATGGCTTTGGCAAATTCGGCGCCCTGGATGTGGATGAAGACTGGGATGACGAAGCAAGAAGATATTTTATTGGGATCGTAGGCAAATATGGCCCGCAGGTTCAGTCTCTTCTGAAGGTTGCCGCAACTTTGGATATACAGGTGATCTGTCCTCTTCACGGCCCGGTTCTTTCCCAGGATCTTGGTTATTATATCAGTCTTTATGACAAATGGTCCTCCTATACCCCTGAAGAAGAAGGAATTGTGATCGCTTACACTTCTGTTTATGGTCATACCAAAAAGGCAGTTGAAATCCTGACAGACAAACTGAAAAGCAAAGGCTGTCCCAAGGTTGTGGTTTATGATCTTGCAAGAGACGACATGTCTCTGGCTCTGTCTGACGCTTTTCGCTACAGCAAACTGGTTCTTGCAACTACCACCTATAATGCCAGTGTTTATCCATTTATGCATGACTATCTTACCCGCCTGGCTGAGCATAATTTCCAGAACCGTACCGTTGGTCTGATCGAGAATGGTTCCTGGGCTCCTCTGGCAGCAAAGGTGATGAAAGAGCTTCTTTCCGGATGCAAAAAGATCAACTGGCTGGATACTACAGTAAAGATTCTGTCTGCAGTAAATCAGGAAAATATAGATCAGCTGGAAGCTATGGCAACTGAGCTTTGCAAGGAATATATTGCCCAGAATGACCAGCTTGCCAACAAAAATGACCTGACTGCTTTATTCCGTATTGGCTACGGTCTATATGTAGTTACATCCAATGACGGTAAAAAGGATAACGGCCTGATTGTCAATACTGTCACACAGCTTACAGATACCCCCAACCGTGTGGCTGTAAATATTAATAAAGAAAATTATTCCCACCACATTATCAAACAGACCGGCGTCATGAATGTAAACTGCCTGTCTGTGGATGCACCATTCTCTGTTTTCCAGCAGTTTGGATTCCAGACAGGGCGAAGCGTGGACAAATTTGCAGGACAGAAAATCTGTCGCTCAGACAATGGTCTTGTTTTCCTGGATAAATATATTAATGCTTTTATGTCCTTGAAAGTAGAGCAATACGTAGATCTTGGCACTCACGGAATGTTCATCTGTCAGGTAACTGAAGCACGTGTTATGAGTGATCAGGATACTATGACTTATACTTATTATCAGAAACATGTAAAACCTCAGCCTGAGACAGAGGGCAAAAAAGGCTTTGTTTGTAAAGTTTGCGGCTACATCTACGAAGGAGATGAGCTTCCGGAAGACTTCATCTGTCCGCTTTGCAAGCATGGTGCAATTGATTTCGAGCCGATTGGCTGATATTTCTTCTCTACTCTATCAGAAAAGTCCCATCCGGATGGCTCCATAGCCTGACGGATGGGACTTTTCATAATGAACATGATTAATATGTAATGATAATCGCAATTACCTTCATGGGAATATCTCCGGTATTTACAAGCTTGTGGGATTCTCCATGGGCTGTTACCACCAGATCACCTTTTTCCACTGCTTTCTCAACTCCATTATCTACTGCCATACCGGTTCCTTCAGTTATAATGTAATACTCAGATTCATTAATATGGGTATGCTCTCCAATGCTTCCTCCTACCGGAATCGTCATCTGAGACAGCAGACGACAGTTCTTAAAGTCAGTACAGTCTGCAAAATTAATAAAAGAAATATCTCCTTCGCCGCCTTTTAAATTACTCCGCACCGAAGTGGTCATATTTTCCTTCTTGTATACCATGATTTAATCCTCCTGAATTTTTGTAGTATATCGCTAAGAATGATCATAACCGTTCATCACCCTCATAGTTACGATGCCAAATACCGCATTATTTTACTTCTACTAACTCGATCCTGAAATTCAATTCTTTGCCTGCCATTTCATGATTGGCATCCAAAGTAATATTTGTCTCATCCTTTGCTGTTACTTTTACAGGAAATGGCTGGCCGTACTGATTAGACAGATATACCTGCTGGCCTACAGTCAGATCCTCTGAACCTGGAAGCTGTGCGATCTCAACTGTAAAAACAGCATCCGGATTAGGCATACCGTAAGCTTCTTCCGGCATCAGATGTACATCTACGATCTCTCCAACTTCCATGTCTGCCACTGCTGCATCAAAGCCTTTGATCATCTGGCCTGCTCCACATGTAAATTCCAAAGGTTCTCCCCGGTCATAAGAAGAATCAAACTGTGTACCATCATTAAAGGTTCCTCTGTAATGCGTTCTGCAGGTTTTTCCCACATTTTTACCTGTAATCGTCGGCTGTGAGCCACAGCTGCTGCAGCCACCACAGGAATGACCTGCTTCATGGCTTCCACAAGAATGGCCTTCCCCGTGATGATGGTCACAGTTGACACCTGCAGATGCCAGTTCGCCCTTCAGATAGCTTTCTACTGCCTGGTCAGCATCCCCGCTGGCACCTGAGCAAACTTCGATCCCTGCTTCTGCAAGAGCAGTCTGTGCTCCGCCTCCAAGGCCGCCACAGATCAGTACATTCACGCCCTGTTCTTCAAGAAGCACTGCAAGTGCCCCATGTCCTTTACCATCGGAGCTGATCACTTCACTGAATACCACTTTCTGATCCTCTGTCTCGTATACTTTAAAATTCTCTGTTTTTCCAAAATGCTGAAAAATGTTTCCGTTGTCATAAGTTACTGCAATTTTCATTTGAAACCTCCCATTTCGATGCATAGTTGTCTGTTTAGTATAGACCTTCTGCCTATGGAAAGCAAGGAAAACGTATCTGGTTTCTGCCTATGTATCTGGTTTTCTTCTGCCCTGCCCCTATTCTGCAGTGCCCGCCATAACCATATCAGAAATCGTATCTGACAACAGCACAGTTTTTCACTCCAAACGCTGCATATTCCTGATTGCTCATCTCATAAAAATAGGAGTTTACCACTCGTGCAATCCCATTGTGCGCAACCAGAATATATGTCTTCCTGTCAGCTTCCTTTTGAATCTCATCCAAAAGATTGTAAATCCTCTGTGCCAGCTGGAGCATTGACTCTCCGCCTTCATATCTGCAGCAGAAATCTTCCTTGGCTTTTTTAAATGCCAGACCATCACGGGCCGTTGATTCCCATTTGCCATAATTCTGCTCCTTCAGCCTTGGCTCCATCCTTCCTGGAATACCGGTGATCTCTGAGATATGCCGGGCAGTCTCTGCTGCCCGGATCAGTGGGGAATACAGGATCTCATCAGCCTGGATGCCCTGCTTCTTAAGCATTTTCCCTGTCTCAATTGCTTGCTGATGGCCCAGTTCTGTAAGTGCTATGTCAGTAGCACCACATATTTTATTTTCTACATTCCACACAGTCTGTCCGTGCCTTACAAAATATACACAACCCATTTTCTTCTTTTGTCATCCTGTTCTTTTATTTTCTGTATAGAAATCTTTTTCCCGCTGATACGCCACAGATCATAGAAAAAAACTTTTCACACAGCAGTTGGATTTATCGGATATAATGAACCCTGCTTTCCTCATAACGATCCTGCTGTTTTCTTTCTTCTGCCGGATAGCCACAGGGCACAATCGCAAAGGCATTCAGATTTTCCGGAAGATTCAGGATTTTTCTTACAGTTTCCATCCGGTCTGTGCCCGGTGCAATTCCCATCCATACAGCCCCAAGTCCAAGCTCATCTGCCTCTAACAGCAGGTTTTCTACAGAAGCACTCATATCAATATGGAAGTACTCCGGTGCAGCCCCCTCTGACCGATAACATGGAACAAATACCACCGGTGCATCTTTTGCACATTTTGTATAAGGTGAAGCCTGTGACAGCTGCTCAATAATGTTCTTATCGCTGACAACATAATTCTCCCATGGCTGCTGATTATGTGCGGATGGCGCAGCCATAGCCGCCCTTAACAGCTTCTCAATCTTTTCCTGATCTACTTCTTTATCCTGATATTTTCTGATACTCACTCTGTGAAAAATACTGTTCATCTTACTTTTCCTCCATATATAAAAATCTGTATTTTTCTGGTGTGAAAAAGCTCTTGCTGTGATCTCATTTTATCACAGAAGAGCTTTTCATGCATTATGAATAATACAAATCATGCCAAATAACCAAAATGAATATTCTCTTCCCCAATTGTTATTTCATCGTATCACCCATGCAATTCCTTATATTTCTTCAATACCCTGCTCAAACTTTCCGGAGTCATATTCAGATAGGATGCTATTTCTTTTTTGCTTACTTTATCCACAATTTCTGGATATGTTTCAACGAAATATTCATATCTTTGTAATGGATTATAGGAAAGTATCATCTTTTCATATTCATATTCTCTTATGGAGGAAATCCCCTGCATCCGTGTACAGGCCAGTGCTACATCTATACTTTCCCTTGACAGCCGGTAGATATCATCGGCTGAAGCGCTCACGATCTCACAGTCTGTCACCAGTTCAGTAGTCACAAAAGAAGTCATATTTTTGTCTATGTTCATGATTCCCACCAACGGCTCACCTGGAAGATATGCAAAGCAATGGATCTGTTTTTTCCCTTTACGGGTATCATAGTAGGCTTTCACGATTCCCCCTGTTTTATATAGAAAATGAATCCGTTCTACCTTATCATTTTCTTTTAACAGTATTGTTTTTGCTTTCAGACTTAATAATTCTGAATGCTCTGCCAGTTCTTGCACTGCTGTCTCTTCTCTGATCCCCATGATCCTCTGATAAAATGTTTTAAGTTCCTGTGTTTCGTTCAGTCCTTCCAACGCACCCTGATTTGTTTTGTATTTCCCGTTCACCATACTTTTGTTTCCTGTCATCAGCTCTTTTCTTTCAGTACCCTCCTCATAGTCTTAAGATATATAAAACATTATTTATAGTTTTATATATCTTACAAAGATTATAAAATTACTGCTCACTTTTACAATGATTTTCCCCTCAGTGAGCAGCCATCTTTATTATACATTATAGACTAATAAACTGCAATTTTTATTTTTTCATTTCCCTGCTGATCCATTCCATGATCACATCCACCACATACTCCTGCTCCTCCCACGTCAGTTCTCTTCCTTTTGGAATACGATGCCATTTTTCCAGACATCCTCTGCAGCAGGTAGCCGTTGCATGCTGAGCAACAAACACCGGATGACCTCGCATAGGGGTCTGCCTGCCATCATTTGGCAGATTGGCAGGTACCAGTCTTTTACTGATAAAATCAATTGCATGTTCCCGTACCTTAGCCATCCCTTTTTCTGACACATAATTCCTGTCGTTCGCCTTTAAGGAAAAACTGCTTCTGAATTTGGATTGAGAAAGGCGTTTCCACAAATCCCCTTCATAGACCGTTGGTGTCTCACATATCATGGAAGGTTGAATACCGCCTTTATAAACGATCATTTTTTCTTTGGAAGTTTTATCTGCAAACTGTGCTTCTTTGGATTCCCTGCTGTTTTCCTGCAGCCGCCTGGCCAAACATGTATTTCGCCCTGCAGTGGTTTCATTTTTGATAGCATAATATACAGCTTTTTTCTCCCCCACCAGCACCAGGATCTTTTTTGCCCTGGTCACACCTGTATAAAGGAGATTTCTTTGCAGCATCACAAAATGGCTCATAGTAAACGGCATAACCACAATAGGATACTCACTTCCCTGTGCCTTGTGAATGGTTACTGCATAGGCAAGGGAAAGCTCCTCCAGTTCTGTCACATCATAAACCACTTCACGATCGTCAAACAGAACCGTCAGTTCACGCTCTTCCATATCCACCTTGGTAATGGTGCCAATATCCCCGTTAAATACTTCTTTATCGTAATCGTTACGAATCTGCATCACCTTATCCTTAAGCCGATATTGTGTCCCACCTCGCCGTAAAAAGATCCTAGAGGGATTCATAGCCTCCTGCAGCACCTGGTTTAAATGAACCGCACCGCATTCTCCCCGCTGCATAGGTGTCAGCACCTGAATATCTGTAAATGGATCCATATGGTAATACCTGGGCAGATTCATTTTGCAATACTGGACAATGGTATCCACAACTTCCTGATTGGTTGTCTTTGAAGCAAAGAAAAAATCTGACTCCTTCCCGCCACGCATATCAATCGACTCCCCCCGGTTGATCCGATGAGCATTCATAATGATCCGGCTCCCCTGTGCCTGCCTGAAAATCTGTGTAAGACGCACCACAGGAACCCTTTGGGAAGCTATAATATCCCGAAGTACATTTCCAGCACCAACACTGGGCAGCTGATCTGTATCTCCAATCAGGATCAATGACATCTGTTCCGGCAATGCTTTTAAAAGATTGTACATCAGCATAATGTCGATCATGGAGCACTCATCCAGGATCAGCACATCTCCCTCAATAGGGTGCTCCTCATTCTTCTGATACCCTTCCGGCGGTTTATATTCTAACAGCCTGTGAATGGTCTTTGCCTCCATGCCGGCAGCCTCGCTCATTCTTTTTGCAGCTCGTCCTGTAGGTGCAGCCAGAATGATCTTACAGCCAGCCTGTTGATATGCTGAAATGATCCCCAGTGTTGTAGTGGTCTTGCCTGTGCCTGGCCCTCCTGTCAGCACCATTACTTTAGAAGAAATCGCCGTTTTAACTGCCAGCCATTGGGTCTCATCATAGGTGATTTTTGATGCATCCGCCACCTTGGATAAAATCCGTTCCGGATCTTCTCGCTTTGCGGCATCAGCCTTCATCAGACGGATCAGTCTTCTGGCACATCCGCTTTCAGCAAAATAATAAGGCGGCAAATAGATAGCTTCCTGTTCCTCTGCCTGGTCCCGGATCACATCGTTGGTACGCAGCATTTCATCCAAAGTGATCTCCAGCTCCGGTTCTTCTACCTCCAGAAGTTCTCCTGCTTTGCTGATCAGCTGCTCTCTTGTCGCATAGCAATGCCCTGCCTCTGCCAGCTTATTAAGAGTGTAAAAAATACCGCTGCGCAGACGGACAAATTTCCCCTTATCAATACCCATCTTCTGTGCAATGGAATCTGCTGTTTTAAACCCGATCCCCCAGATATCGTCAGCCAGGCGATATGGATTTTCTTTTACAATGGCGATGCTTTCACTTCCGTAGGTTTTAAAAATCTTTGTGGCATGTGAAGTGCTCACTTCATGGCTTTGAAGAAACAGCATAATGTTCTTGATCTCTTTCTGTTTCTGCCAGCTTGTTGTGATCCTGTCTACACGCACTTTCCCAATCCCTGGTATTTTCAGCAATTCCTCTGGTGTGTCCTCAATCACATTTAAAGTCTCTTTTCCGAATGTTTCAACGATCTTTTTTGCGAACTTTGGGCCAACCCCTTTCACCAGTCCGGAACCAAGATATTTCTCAATCCCGTAAACCGTTGCCGGAAGTGTTTCTTCAAATTTTTCTACAGAAAACTGTCTCCCATATCTGGCATCCACTTTCCACATACCTTCCAGTGAAAGAACCGAACCTACGTGAGTATCCGGCATAGTGCCAACCACTGTAACCAGATCACTGTAATCCTTCACTGCACATTTCAGCACTGTATAGCCGTTATTTTCATTCTGATATGTAATTCTCTCCACCACGCAGCGCAGATGCTCCATCTCATACCTCTTTTCTACACATCATTTCTGTCTCAGCTCAAGTATACATAAAAGCCCTTTCCATGATTCTGATTTTATCACAGAAAGAGCTTAACAGATATTACTTTTACTAATTTTGTTTTTACTTTGCTTTTACTGATTGTACCGATTGTACTGATATTTCTTTTGCTGATTTCTTTTATTGATTTTTTATGAATTTACTTTTTCTATACGCTTAGCTTCTTATCCATAATCCAGCCGCTGATCAGATAAAAAATCGCAGCAGCCAGGAAAGATACCGCTATATCAAGAGCAAAGGTAAGTTCTATACTATTCAGTTCCGGAAGCATATCCATACCCATTCCCAGAAGGGTGGTCAGGATAATGAAAATAATAAAGGCTATGATTCCACTAGCCTTCTTACCAGCAAGCACACTGGCAGATAAGATCACAGCTAAATCCGCACTTACAATACATGTGATCCAGCCGGCCAAAGCTGAGAAGAAGTTAAAAGCGATCACCCAGGGATCAATGGATATATTCATATTCATATCCAGGAACCTGTACAACATATCCCAAAGTTCTTTATAATTGCCTACGGCTATATCAATCACTGCCAGAACTGCAAAAAATACTCCTGTCAGCAAAATAGAAATTCCATTTTCCAAAATCTTGGCTCCAAGGATCTGATAACTGCTCCTTGGGGTAAGAAACAACATATAGCTTTGTTTCGTGTTCAGATCCCGCTGCAAAACATTTATGCTTTCCAGACCAATGTACAGGATTCCAGCGGTAGCACATAAGGTCAGCAACATAATCCCTATAAAAAGCAGGTTGTCTTTCTTCAAAAAAACGCCCAGTAAATATACAATTTCCACAACCATGGTAATGCATAATAAAATCAATTTTGAAAATGCGGTTTTACGAAATTCATATTTCATCAACTTTAACATACTGCCTCTCCTCCATGTCCATAAATTTCACGATACAGATCAGCTACAGATTTGTGTTGGCTGATACGTAATTCTTCTACCATACACTGCCGGATCAGATGCCCCTCCTTCATAAAAAGCACAGCGTCTGCCACACGCTCCAGTTCATCGATCAGGTGGCTGGAAATCACCATCGTCACATCTGGTTCAATGGACGCCAGAATCGTTCTCATAATCTCATCTCTTGCCAGAAGATCAATACCGTTCAATGGTTCATCCAACAGATAAATTTTCGCCTTTCGAGCCATAGTCACTGCTATTTTCAGCTTCGCCATCATACCGGAAGAAAGCTTTTTGGCTCTCATATCTTCGGTAAGTTCCATACTGATAATCAGTTGATGATATTTTTCCATAGAAAAATCATCAAAGAAATCCTCATAATATTTTCCCACATCTGCTACCGTCATCCAGCTGTAAAAGTAGGGTTCTGTGGACATATAGGCGATCTCTTTCTTGCTCTCGATGCCTATAGGCTGATTCTGGTAAAGAATCCCACCACTATTTGGCTTCACAAGTCCTGCTGCCATCTTCATCCAGGTGGTTTTCCCACTTCCGTTAGGACCCAGCATGGGATATACAAACCCTGCCTCCAGTTCCAAGGATACATGATCCACAGCAGTTTTTCTTCCATATGTTTTTGTTGCTTCTCTGCTTTCCAAAACCATTTTCATATTCTCCTCATCATTATTTTAACCGTGTCAAGTAAGCCCCTGTGGGGTTGCGAATATCCACTTGACTCCAAAAACGTCCAAACATTCATACTGCAAGATGCGCCGGTTTCATTTTTCATTTTCCAGAAAGGTGATAGCCTCATGCCTGGAATACCCAAGCTGCTCCATTCCCTCCAGAAAATCCCGTATTAATGTGCCTGCCATCTCTTTCTTAAGCATATCTATCTTCGCTGAATCTTCTGTAACAAAGGTTCCCATGCCTCGTCTGGTAAAGCATACACCCTCGCTTTCCAGTTCTTTATACACTCGACTGACTGTGTTAGGGTTGATAGTATATTCCACCGCCAGGTCACGTACAGATGGAAGCTTCGCTCCCGGGGGAAGCTTGCCTGTTACAATGTCCCGCTTGATCGCATTGGCTGTCTGAAGATAGATGGGCAATGTGGGATTATATTCCATAATATCCTCCTTGTGTATCGCTGTTATAGTTAGATAGTACACTATATCATTATGATTGTCAAGTTTTTTATATCTGTTTTTTATATCTTTTTTTACACCGGCATCTTTGCAAGTCGCATCCTCGCGGAGCGTTTTTGCATAATAGGAACATTACGGAGTAATCTCCTATTACATAAAAAAAGCCCTTTGAGAACAGGATTTCTCCCCTCTCAAAGAGCAAGTCATTCTTTTGTAATGGCTGTTTGCAGACCTTGCAGATCATCCATGTCAGGATGAGACAACGCACGGTCAAAATTGTCAATCAGCATATCAAGATTCGCCGGATGCTCCGGATTCTCTTTCATCCTCAGATAACGTTCCCTCACAGACTGTGGCATTTTCCCCTGACACATATATTCTCCGACAACAACATTGCTTGAATCAATGGACTGCCTGATTTGTCCCAGAATCTTCTGAAAATATACATCACTTCCACCAAAACCAGCTGTACCAAAAAGAAAAATCTTTTTATTTTTTAATTTGGATAACAATTCCAAAGTTTTATGATCCGCATTCCCTTTGTCTGTCCAAAATCCTACATACAGCAACTTTGATTGAGGTACCTGAGCTTCAATCGTGCCAAAATAATCACACTCATTCTTAGGCAGTGTTTCATGAATTACATCCGCAAGCTTCTTCGTATTACCTGTTAAGCTGCTGAATACTATCGAATAATTCTCTCTCTTCAAACCTTATCGTCTCCTTCTTAAAATGGTATTATAACATATGAACAGTATTCCCAAACTTTTCTGCAAAAGATCCTGCCAATCTGCTGTACCATATAAGTGTTCTTTTACTGTCTGTACTCTTTCACCGTCTTTATGTGCTATATACTCCATATAAACAGCACCTCCAATACAAAATGGGAGTTAAAATAAAAGTTGAAGCCCCATTGCGATGATCCACATATATGCACAAGTTTTTGGTATCATTAGTAATCCAACCTTTGGTTTTGTTTTACTGAATAAAGTTACTGGAAGATAACAGCCA
>OLPR01002133.1_pt1 | contig 15094 bp, 10 predicted proteins | sample 1672761 | NCBI WGS metagenome assembly OLPR01 (sample SAMEA3136721, study PRJEB25190) | human gut metagenome | biome: human gut; feature: human-associated habitat; material: faeces | place: Austria | collected 2013 | reverse complement strand
GGCTGCGTCATCATGCCGCAGGGAGTCATGCCGCCCTGCCAGTTGATCCAGAAGGCGCTGCGCCCGGCCCGGCAGGCCACACCCTCGCCGGGTGTACCGTCGCAGACATCATCCTCCGACGGCAGGGCGAGGCCCTGCTTCATGGCCTGGGCCCGCTGCCGGAACTGCTCCGGGGTCAGCCGCAACCGATCCCATTGGACGCTGTATTCCGCCGCCTGGCAGGCGGTGAACCGGTCGTTGCTGCCTACCAGCGCCTCGTCCCGCCGGATAGGCGGGAACATGTAGGTAGCCAGCTGCATGGGGGTACCCAGCTCCTGGGCGATGCGGTAAATTTCCGCCATATCCGCCACGTTGTACGGCGTCATGGACACGTTCAGCTTTACCCCCACGCCCAGCTCCCGCAGGGCCCGGATATTCTCCGTGACCCGGGCAAACATGGGACGGCCGCACAGCCGCTCGTAGGCGGCATCGCTGGCCCCGTAGAGGGTGATGTTGAAGCGGAACGGCGGCTCGTGCCGGAAAAAGTCCAGCCAGTCCCGGTCGATAAGGGACCCGTTGCTGTTCACCGACACCAACAGCCCCATTTTCTTCAGCTCCGTCAGCAAATAGCGGAAATCCTTGCGGATCAGCGGCTCGCCGCCGGTCAGCAGCAGGAACAGCATGCCCCGGCTGCGGGCCTCCTGGGCGATGGCCAGCCATTCGTCGGCAGTAAGCTCCCGGCCCCGGCGCTGCTGCTCCTCCGCCGTCAGGTGGACGTAGCACATTTTACAGTTGAAGTTGCACCGGGCCGTCAGCTCAAAATTCCCGGCCAGGGGCGTTCCGGACCGGCAGGCCCTGGCGTGCAGGTACGATGACAGCCGGGGCTCCGTGCTGCTGAATTCCATTTCAGGTCCTCCTTAATGCTTCTTCCAGCGCCCGGACGGCGCTCTCATCCGCCCGGCAGTCCAGCTGCCGGACGGGTACGTTGGTAACCAGCCGGGCCGCCAGCTCCGTCATCCGCGCGGCGGAGGCGGGGTCCCACTGGTGATAGGCGCACTGACTCAGCACCCGGGCAAAGGCCTCCTGGGGCCGGATATCCGTCACCCGGCTCTCCGGGGCCTGATGCAGCAGCACCACCGCCCGCAGCGGCGCAGTGACGTTCCGGCAGATGCCGGAGGTACCGGCATACATGACGCCGCTGACGGTCCCGGTGTCGGGCCGGACCAGGGCCCGGTCGCCATTGACGGTCTGCGCGGCCCCATAGCGCTGCCACAGGGCGGCCTGGGTGCTTTTTCCGATGCCGCTGGGGCCGGAGAACAGGATGCCCTCCCCCTGGCGGGTGACGATATAGGCGCTGTGCAGCACCAGCATCCCGGCATCCGCCAGGATGTCGAACAGCCCCGCCGACTCCAGCACCACCCGGGCCGACGCACCGGTCCGGTAGCTCTCGGCGAACACCAGGTCCGTATGGCCGGGGCGGGTCTCGGCGTAGGTGAACTGCGGCGTTCTGCCGGGAGCGCTGTAGCGCTGCAGGGTGCAGCGGGCGCTGCCGGTGTACCAGCGGTATAGCGGCCCCTGGCGCAGGGCGTTCTGAGGCGGGTCGGGTACCCGGTCGCTGAAGGTCAGTCGGACGGTATGGTCCGCCGGTTCTCCCGCCCCTACCCGGAAGGGCTCGCACATAGGCGAGTCCGCGATGGGCGAATCCGCCTCCAGGACGAAGGTCATGCCGCCGAAGCGGTACAGCTTACGGGGCATAGGTCACGAAAAGCAGGCGGCTGGAGTCCTGGCTGTAGTGCCCGGCGTAGCAGGTCCGGGTCTCGCCGGGGCCCAGGTCCGTCAGCCCGGCGCGATAGGTAATGCCCCCCAGCAGCAGGTCGCCGCTGGCGTTTTTGTAGTAGACATAGACCTGGGACATGGCGGCGTCGGAGCGGTTGGTAACGGTGATGCCGTTCTGGGATGCGGCCACCTCCAGCACGTCGTCGTGCATGGAGGGCGTCTCGCTGAAGGGGGCATAGGTGGTCACGGCGGCGGTAAGCTCCGCCGGTTTCTCCGGCAGGGTCTGGCGGCTGAGCTCCAGGGCCTGGACCGTCTCCCCAGGCAGCAGGGTGGTGATGTCAAATTCGTAGCACTCCCCGCCCCGGGTGAGGGTGATGTGGGCGTACTGCACGCCGGTGGAGCCGGTGTTCTTCACGCGGATGCAGAACACGTCGGACACGGTCTCGTCGCTGCCGTCCTCCACAAACAAGCCGGCGTAGCGCCCGGTGCTGACGATCTCCAGGTCATTGCCGATGGCCACGCCGTCCAGCTTGGAGGGCTCCGGGGCCAGGCCGTACTGGTCGGGCTGGGCGGGCTGCTTTTTACCGCACCCGGCGCACAGCAGCACCAGGGCCAGCAGCAGGGCGGCGCACTTGATGGTTCGTTTCATACATTGCTCCTTTGCAAAGAGCCCCGCCCCATGGGGGCAGGGCTCTTTCAGGGTGTTCAGTTGGGTCAGGAATTGAAGAGATTATTCCCCTCGGTAGGCTGATGATAGCAAATAGGATAGTCGCCACTGACCTTGGTCTTACAAAAGCTCATGGATTCCATAAAGATAACACCATAGGTGGGGTCTTCAAGTCCGCATGTGTTTCTGGAGTGCAAGTGAGTATCCACTCCGCAGCTGCTTGCCGTGGTGGAACTCAGCTCGAAGCTCTCGAAGCTGACGATGGGGGATACATAGGATTTCATGGTTTCGATTGCTCCTTTCTCAGAACCACCAGTTCCACCAGGTGGTGGGCTTCACCGTCAGGGTGGCGGTGACCGCTTCGCTGGCAGTTCCTTCCGCATTCACTGCGCAGACTGCGTAGTCCGTGGTCTGGGCGGGAGCGGTGATGGTGTAGGTGAATACATGATAGGTGACCTTGGGAGACCACCAGCCCCAGCCGGTGCGCTGGGTGCGGGTAGTATAGCTGGTGATGGCCTGGCCGTCCACCGTGATGCTTTCCACGTCCGCGGAGGTCTTCACCGTCAGGGTGGCCCGCTTACCGGCGCGGACCGCCCGGCCCCAATCGGCCTCAAAGGTCTCCGGGCTGAAGGTGGCCACCGGCGCGGTAAACAGAGCCCGCACCAGACTGACGGCGCTCTCCTGCTCCTGGGTATTCAGGGTGCCGAGGCTCACAGAACCCTTTGCAGAATAGGTGATCTTCAGATTGGTCAGGGACAGGATATTGCCGGTCGTGTTGGTGATGGTCACTTGATAATTATTATCACCGGTAGCCTGTGTGGTGATGTCATAGTACATCTCCGTGGCAGTGGAGAGCTTTTCCACGACCACACTGTCATTCACTTTCAGTTCCACAGTACCCTTGGGGGCCTTGGCGCCGATCTGTACGCTGGCAATCTTCCCAGTGTCGCCGGTCAGCTTGAAGGTAATGGCCTGACCCTTCATCAGGTAGACCTCGTTGTTGGGGCCGAGGTTGGTATACTGCTGAATGGTAGCATTTTTTTCACCGTCGATGAACAGAGCATTTGTTACTGTAACATCATTGCTCACCACTTCGTCATGGAGCTTGATGTACTGGGGATAGCCCTCGTTATCCTGGGTGTAGCCCGTATACTCACCCATGGGGTCATAGATGCGAACGGCATCCAGCCAGAAGCTGTACGCGCTGTTCCCAGTCTTATCGAAAAGGCTGTTGTAAAGCACACCAATGGTGACCTTGTACTCGCCGTAGGGAATACCGTTGACCTTCATGACGGGAATCTGATAGATAGCGTTGGAATCACCGGATGCAACAGTCCCCCACTCGCCACTTATCTCGTCATACTTGTAGCCGTAATAGTTGTTAACAAGGAAATTCTTTTTGTAGGTGGTGTCGGTGACACCCTCAACAGTCACCATAATCGCGCCGGAGGTGTTGTCCGTCAGGGAGATGATGTCGAAGCCGGTGCCCTTGAAGGTGAACTGAGCGGTGGGCCAAGCAAAGTTATCCTTATTATCGCCATTATAAGCCTCAAGCATGGCTGCGGTCACGGTGACCTTGTGGGCGGTGCCCATGGAGAGCATGGAGGAACTGTTGTAGGCAGCGTCTTTGCCGTAGATGCCGCTGCTGCCCAGCTGCTCCAGGGCCTGGGTGGCAGATTTCTGCTCATCAGTCGCAGTACCCACGATGCTCCACTTTGCGTCCTTAGCCGCGCCCTTGCCGTTCGTAAAGGCGGCCAGGCTGTCCTCGTAGTACACATTGCTGGCGGGGATGATGTAGACATTCTGCACTAACTTCTTGCCTTGCGTGTCCGTCACATAGATAGGAACATCTACTTTGGCATCCAGCGTCTTGGTCAGCGTATAGGTCACAATCTGATTGGCCATATCGATCTCGCCATTGCCGTAGTTGCCCTGACGTTTCGTCACATTCGGGTCCTTTTCATCGAAAGACACTGTGAACCCAGAAACGTTTTTAATTCCAAAATCACTAAACGGGATTTGAACCGGCAGGCCAAAGTCTACGACAAAGGTCTTACCCTCAGCCTGATTCAGGTTGTAGTACAGGCGCAAGGTTTTGCCATCCTTGGAAATGTCCGCCCGCGCATACTGATACAGGCCACTTGCATAAATGCCGTTGATTCCAGGAATTGTGGTAATGTCCTTCTTGAACTTCTGTTCCGTGCCAGCGGCATTGACAACATACGCATCATCTGACAGGTAATTCCCATCGCTCTCTTTGCTGCCATTCCACGGACCGTTGCGGCCGATTACTGTATTACCCAGCATCAGCTTGTCGGTGAACGTAGGCTCTGGGTCACCTTGATTGTACATCATCACAATCTGATAGCTATGGAACACGTTGTTGTTGGCGTTGAGGTCAATATACTGCACGTTCAGGTTGGTTTCCTTCTCGATAGGCTCCAGATAAATCAGCACCAGCTTGGCGGTATTCTTGGCAGACCAGGTGATGTTGCTGTTCTTGCCGTTGACCATGGGCGTGGTGCCGGAGGACTTGTTCCAGACCTCGGTCTCGTCATACCATTCCTTGCCGGCAGCGTTGGGCGTCTTGTTCCACTTGATAGTATCGCTGCTATACCACACATTAGCGGAGGTGTTGCTTTTGCGCGTACCGTCTGTCACCGTGATCTTGGAGATACTATAGTTGCTGTTGTTCACAGGAGCCACGATACCGATGTCACGACCACCCCAATAATTGAAAATGGTAGTAGACTTGCTGTACATTTCGCCCTCTGTAGGGGAAACTGTACCGTCGGGGTAGACCACAGCGATCGTCAAAGCAGCCTGGCCATTACCGCTGGATGTGTCGGGTGTCGTGCTGTCCGTGCCATAGCCCCAGTCCTTGACATAGGTGTCGATCTCCTTGGTGACCTCCGTCTTTTGCAGGTAATATGCCACCAGCTGGTCGCCAGCTTCAAAATAGTGCCACACACCGTCTGCGGTCTTGTACTGCCAAGCGCCGCCGTGATAGCGGATGTGGGTCAGGGTGGTGCCCTCCGCAGTCTGGTCAACGCTGGACGCAGCGGTCTGCTTGTGAGCTGCATCCAGCCGCATAGCCTGCCAGTAATAGACCGTTACAGTGTCGTCAAAGAAGGAGTTGGCCGGATTGGGGGCAAGGTCGGCAAGGGCAACGCCCTCATCGGTGATCACCCCATTTGTGGAGGTGGTGATCGTCTGGTATTGATTGGCGGCTGTCTGGCTTCCATCGTAGACCTTGTTGTTGGTAATCCAGTATTCCAGGTTGATGGAGGTACCTGTCAGGGCATTATCGGGGGCTTTTTCCGTGACATGGATATTATACTTCACGCCGCCGATGGTGACGGAGGTGTCGCCGGCAGATTTACCAGTGAAGGTGATGGTGCTGGAGGCGGGAACGGTCTCCGTGCCAGTTTGCTCATAAATACCCGTAACCGATGCATACCCATACCAACTATAACCGACTTGTGTGACATTGTTGTTACTGTTGGTAGTAGAATAGCCGTAGTAGTAGCGGTAGTTGCTGTAATATGCATATACCGGATGGTAGTTACCGTCAACCTCGTAGAAATAGTCCGTCTTTGTCCATTTGGTGTTGCTGCCAGCAAGCTTACTGTAGCTCACGGTTGCCTCGGTATAATGCGGCTTTGTGGTTTCATTCTGACCGGTGACGGTAACGGTGGCGATGGACTCGTCCGCGGTATGGTAGGTGCCGGCGAGGTTCACATCCTTCACGGTGACTGTCGCAGTGCCGCCGACTGCTACGTTGATGTCCGTAGGCGCGTCGGCAGAAAGCTGATAGATGCCCATAACGGAGAAATGGGGGGCAGTAAAGGTGAAGCTGCCGTTTTCCACCACACCGGTGAGTCCATCGGTAACTGTGCCGTCCGTATTCACCACAAAGCCGCGAACACGGGAGGTGTCCCAGCCACTGGGAGTCTTGAAGCTCACGGAAGCAGCTTCTGCATAATTGCCGCTTTCCGTGGTGGGGGTGACATCATAAGCCAGGACCTTGCCCTCGGCCGCCGTGTCAATGCTGGGAGCCGCAGCTTCCTTTACGGTCAGCCCCATCAGACCGGGTGCCGTCACGGACACGCCGGTGGTGTCATCCGTCTTGGTGACGTTCTTGACACCCTCCACCGGCTTAACCTTCGGCAGCACTTTGCCAAAGGCTGCGATGGTGTCCGCCGTCTTGTTGACAACGAAGGTGTCCGTCCCGGCGCCGGGATAGTCGCACCAAATGCAGAACATAGAACCGGCAGGATCATTGATGGTGCCGCCCTGGAAGGTTTTATAGTTAAAGCCGCTGGCTTTCTCGGGGCTGCACTGCCAGTCACTCTTACCCAGGACCCAGTAATAGTCGCCGTGGGTGTTGATCAGCTTGAAACCCTTGGCGGCGAGATTAGCCGCAGGCATGGGGGTATAGCTGCTCCAGCCATTGGACCAGTAGCAGATGAGGATGTCGGTGTCGAACGTACCGCTGGAGGTGTTGCTATTGAAGTAAATGCCGTCGTTGAAGGCCATGGGGGTCATACCGGCATCCTTGACCATCTTGGCAACAGCGTTGACATAGGTCACATAGTAGCTGTACTTGCCGGTGGACTGGAGGTTGCCGAAGCCCATGGAGCCAGTGGTATACTTGTCGTTGGCGTACTCGTCCGCACCCATGTTGAAGAGCTTGCAGCCCTTGCCCGCAAAGTAGCTGATGTACTTTTGCAGCAGGGCCTGGGTAAAGGCCACAGCGGTGGCGTTGGTCACGTCGATGGTACGGGCGGAGCCGCTATAGGAGCAGTCCGTCCCCGTCAGAGACGTGGCAGCGGACAGGATGGCGTCCATGTGGCCCGGGGTGTTGACACAGGGAATCACGCCCATGCCCTTGGAGGCGGCGTAGGCGATGATTTCGTCCATCTCGGACTGGGTCAGCTCATCCACGTTGAAGTTGTGATACGCCTCATTGCCAGCGTGGATGGCGGCAGACACCCGCTCGCTGCTGTACGTCGTCCCGTTTACCGTCAGGGACATGTCGTCCAGCAGGAAGCGCAGGCCATCGTTGCCCACGGCCAACTGGATATAGTTAAATCCAGCCGCCGACGCGTTGTCGATGATCTGCTTGATGCTGTTGACGCTGAAATACTTGCGGCCGCAGTCCAAGAACATGATATTGTACTCGTAGCCGGTGTCTTCCGCGTCGCCCACCTGGGCGCTGGCCGAGGTGGCGAATGCGGAGATGGGCAGCAGCCCGATCATCAGAATCACCGCCAGAATCAGCGACAGCAATCTCTTCCGCGGAGATCGTGTTTGCGTTTGGTTCATTTTGTTCATTCCTTTCCCTTGTATGTGATTTTCCATTGCCCTGTACGAGGGGCTGCGGAGACCTCCCCCGCACGTTTTCAGGCGCTCTGATTCAGAATCTATTTTAAGCCCTTCTTCGCGCTTTTGCAACAGTAAATTTGCCGATTCCGCAAGAAAATATAATCCTCCCTGCGTCATTTTCACGGCGGCGGAGCGAGAGGCGGCTTTTTTGCATAGAGTCGCGCCATCGGGCGCATAATAAGGCCGAACGCGGAAATTTTCCAACTATTTCTTGCAGGAGGAAACCATATGGTCAAGGATTTTATCGACACCAACGACTTTTCGGCGAAGGAGCTGCTGGACATGATCCAGCTGAGCCTGTCCATCAAGGACGCCATCCGGGGCGGCTATTACCCGCCGTTGATGAAAAACAGGAACCTGGGCATGATCTTTCAGCAGTCCTCCACCCGGACCCGGGTGTCCTTTGAGACGGCCATGAGCCAGCTGGGAGGCCACGCCCAGTATCTGGGCCCCGGCATGATCCAGCTGGGCGGACACGAGACCATCGGCGACACCGGACGGGTGCTGAGCTATCTGGTAGACGTGGTCATGGCCCGGGTCATTGAGCACCGCACCATCGTGGACCTGGCGGAGGCGTGCTCCATCCCGGTACTCAACGGCATGTCCGACTATAACCACCCCACCCAGGAGATCGGCGACCTGTGCACCATGGCGGAGAACCTGCCCCGGGGCAAGAAGCTGTCGGACTGCAAGGTGGTGTTCGTGGGCGACGGCACCCAGGTGTGCGCGTCCCTGGGCTTCATCACCACCCATCTGGGCATGAAATTCGTCCACTACGGCCCCAAGGGCCACCAGCTGACCGACGGCCATCAGGCCATCATGGAGCGCAATTGCCGGGAAAGCGGCGGCAGCTTCCTGGTCACCGACGACCGCAGTGCCGTCCGGGACGCGGACTTCATCTATACCGACGTGTGGTACGGCCTGTATGAAAACGAGATGCCCAAGGAGCAGCGGGTGGAGGTGTTCCACGACTATCAGGTGAACCGGGAGCTGATGAGCCTGGGGGCCATCGGGTGCAAGTTCCTGCACTGCCTGCCTGCCACCCGGGGTGAGGACGTCACCGACGAGGTGGCCGACTCCGCCGCATCCCTGTGCTGGGAGCAGGCCGGCAACCGCCTGACGGCCATGCGGGGCCTGCTGGTATACTTCACCCAGTGCCGCCAGAGGCACACGGAGCTGGAGATGGCTGCCGCCCGGGAGCAGCTGGAGCGCTTTATGGCGGACCGGGGCCTGAGCTGACATGGAAAAACGCAAATTTCGGCTGGCGGACCTGGTGCTGTCCGTCATCTGCGTGGTGTTTGTGGCGGAGGCCGCCGCGCCGGTGGCGTCCATCGGCAACAGCCAGTATTTCTGGTGGCTGTTCATGATCGCGGCGTTTCTGCTGCCCTATGGGCTCATCTCCTCGGAGCTGGGCACCGCCTTTCCCGGGGACGGCGGCCTGTACGACTGGATCCACACGGCGTGGCCCGACTCCCGCTGGGGCGCCCGGTCCTCGTGGTACTACTGGATCAACTTCCCTCTGTGGATGGCATCCCTGGCGGTGATGTGTCCGGAGCTGCTGGGGTATGTGTTCGGCTGGCAGCCGGGGCCGGTGTGGTCCCTGCTGATCCAGCTGGCGTTTATCTGGATCGTCACCGTGGTGGCCTTTTATCCGGTGTGCGACAGCATCATCATCCTGAACCTCAGCGCCGCCATCAAGATTCTGCTGGCGGTGACGGTGGGGGTGCTGGGCATCGTGTATGTGGCGAAAAATGGCTTTGTCAACGACATGACGGCCCGGACCTTCCTGCCGTCCTTCGACCTGGGCAGCCTGTCGTATATCTCCGTCATCATCTTCAACTTTCTGGGCTTTGAGGTGGTGTGCACCTATGCCGGCAGCATGGCGGACCCCCGGCGGCAGATCCCCCAGGCCATCGTTGCCGGCGGCATCGTCATTGCGGCCATTTACCTGTTTTCGGCCTTCGGCATCGGGGCCGCCGTGCCTACCCGGGACATCAGTGTGGACTCCGGCCTCATCGATGCCGTATCCCTGATGACCGGCGCCACCGGCGGCGTGCTGGTGGGCATTGTGGCCCTGCTGTTTCTGATAACGCTGTTCGGCAACATGATCTCCTGGTCCATGGGCGTCAATTCCACCGCCGCCTATGCCGCAGAGCGGGGAGATATGCCCGCCGTGTTCGCCCGGCGGCGGAAGGACAACCAGATGCCCGTGGGCTCGGCGCTGGTCAGCGGGATCGTAGCCTCGGCGGTGTGTCTGTTGGGAGCTGCCATCCAGGCGGTGAGCCCGGATTCCTCCCTGTTCTGGAGCTTCTTCGCCCTGAACCTGGTGATGCTGCTGCTGAGCTATCTGCCGGTGTTTCCGGCGTTTCTGGCCCTGCGGCAAAGGTTCCCGGATGCGGAGCGGCCCTTCCGGGTACCGGGAGGCGACGGCTTTCTCAAATGCCTGGCCTACGTCCCCATGGCGCTCATCGCCCTGTCCATCGTATTCACCGCCGTCCCCCTGTCCACGGACCGGGAGACGCTGGCCACCATTCTGCCCATTACCGTGGGCTCCATCATCAGTGTGCTGCTGGGCGAGCTGCTCATCGCCGTCCGGCGGCGGCATCACCCCATATCAGGAGGATAACAGCTATGGCAAAACGAATCACAGGAACCACGCCCCGGCAGGACGGGTATCGCATGCCCGGGGAATTTGAGGAGCAGAGCGGCGTATGGATGCTGTGGCCCCAGCGGCCCGATAACTGGCGCGGCGGAGCCAAGCCCGCCCAACAGGCATTCATTGACGTAGCCCGGGCCATCGCCCGGTTTGAGCCGGTGACGGTATGCGTGAATCCCGACCAGTTTCAGAATGCCCGGGCCCGCCTGCCGGAGGACGTGCGGGTGGTGGAGATGACCAGCAACGACGCCTGGGTCCGGGACTGCGGCCCTACCTTTGTGAAAAACGACCAGGGCGGTCTGCGGGCAGTGGACTGGACCTTCAACGCCTGGGGCGGCCTGTACGACGGGCTGTACTTTCCCTGGGATCAGGACGACCTGGTGGCCCGGAAGATCTGCGAGCTGGAGGGGGTGGACAGCTACCGCACCGACGATTTTGTGCTGGAGGGCGGGTCCATCCATGTGGACGGTCAGGGCACTGTGCTGACCACGGAGATGTGCCTGCTGTCCCCGGGACGGAACCCGGAGCTGAGCCGCCGGGATATTGAAGAAAAGCTCTGCGGCTATCTGGGGTGCGAGAAGGTCATCTGGCTGCGGGACGGTATCGACCCCGATGAGACCAACGGCCATATTGATGACGTGGCCTGCTTCGTGGCCCCGGGAGAGGTGGCGTGCATCTGGACCGAGGACCCGGAGAACCCCTTCTATCAGGCGGCCCAGGACGCCTTCCGCACCCTGAGCCAGGCCACCGATGCCAAGGGCCGCCGCCTGACGGTGCACAAGCTGTGCCTGACGAAAAAGCCCTGCTATCTGGAGGGGGCGGAGACCATCGACGCCGTGGAGGGCACCGCCCCCCGGGAAAACGGCGAGGTCAGCATCGCCTCGTATATGAACTTTCTCATCGTCAACGGGGCCGTTATTGCCCCCCAGTACGGCGACGAAAACGACCGGCTGGCCATCCAGCAGCTGCAGCAGATGTTCCCGGACCGCCAGATCGTGGGGGTCCAGACCCGGGAGATCGCCTTCGGCGGCGGCAACATCCACTGCATCACCCAGCAGCAGCCCAAGGCGTAACGCCGCCCAGGCGGCATAAACTTGCTCCCCCATGCGGACGGCAGCGTCCTGCATGGGGGAGTACATTTCTTTTTGCAGCGGGGTTCTATGCGTGGTATTCCGGGCCTCTGCCCTGGTAGATATCCTGCATTTCCCGGTCGATCTCGCTGATGGCGTCGGAGCACAGGCGCAGGCGCGCCGCGTCGTCAGGGGAAAAGTCCCGCTGCGACTTATAGCGCAGCTCATGCTCCAGGCTGGCCCACATGTCCATGGCAATGGTACGCAGCTGGATCTCCACCGGCAGATGCAGCGTTCCCTCAGAGATCACGATGGGCACATCGCAGATCAGGTGCAGGCTTCGGTAGCCGGACTCCTTGGGCTGCTGGATGTAGTCCACCTCCCGGATGATCTTGAAATTCTCATTGCGGGCCAGCAGACTGCGGAGATAGTAGATATCGTCCAGATAGTTGCAGATAACCCGGACGCCGGCTACGTCCTGGATGTGGGCATAGATATTGTCGATGGTGACCTCAAACCCCCGGCGCTTCAGCTTTTCCACGATGCTGTCCACGGTTTTGATGCGGTACTCGATATGGTGGATGGGAGAGTGGTCGTACAGGCTGGCAAATTCCTCGTCCAGGATCTCCAGCTGGGTGACGGCGACCTTCAGAGCGCTGCGATACAGGTGATTCACCCGTACCATGCCCTGGGCCAGCTCCTGCTGCTCCGGCGTGCCCCCCTGGGGAATGTGGATATCCTTCAGCCGGATGGTGCCGCTCTTCTCGATCATCATGAAAAAGATGCGCCTCCTTGTTCTCGTTTGATCCTTTGTTATGATTATAACATAGACCTATGACAGGAGTGTGAATAAAAAGCAAAATCTGCCGTAGAAAAATCCCGTCATTTTTCGTCATTTCGCCAAAGTCTGCCGTTTGCGCCGGGAGCCCTTTTGTGGTATCATAGGAAAAGCGAAAAAAAAGGGGGGACGGCGCATGCATATTCGTGAGCATCTGCGCACGGTGGGCCGCCACCGGCGGCTGGTGCGGCATTACTGCCTGCGGCTGGGGCTGGTGTGGCAGGGACTGACCCACGATCTGAGCAAATACAGCCCCACGGAGTTCTGGCGCAGCGCCAAATATTACCAGGGATACCGCAGTCCCAACGACCAGGAGCGCCTGGAAAACGGCGTAAGCCTGTCGTGGCTGCATCATAAGGGCCGCAACCGCCATCACTTTGAGTACTGGATCGACTACTGCCTGCGGCCGGACGGCAGCGTATACATGGGCGGGTGTAAAATGCCCAAGCGCTATGTGGCGGAGATGTTCTGCGACCGCATCGCTGCCTGCCGGGTGTACCAAGGGGAAAAATATACCGATGCATCGCCCTATGACTATTACCAGGGCTCCAAGGGGCACATTCTCATCAACCAGGAGACCAGCGACCTGCTGGACCGGTGGCTGCTGCTGCTGAAGAAGCAGGGCGAGGATGCGGCCTTCCCGCAGATCCGCCGGGAGCTGAAGGACCCGACGTATTAAGCTGCGGAGCAAGTCAAGCCATGATCCCCGCCTCCTGCACCGGCAAGGGCAAATCATAAAAATCGGCACCTGCTTTTTGAGGCAGGTGCCGATTTCTGTTACCGGATCATGCGCTTGAATTTTTGGCGTAAGTGGCGCAAGTTTGGCGTAAATCCGCTTTTGCGTATCCAAAAAACCAAGCAATTTCAACGGTTTGCGGCGTCTATTAATACATGCCGCCCATGCCGCCCATATCGGGAGCGGGGGCTGCGGGAGCCGCGGGCTGGGGCTTGTCGGCCACCAGGGACTCGGTGGTCAGCACCATGCCGGACACGCTGGCGGCGTTCTCCAGAGCGGAGCGGGTCACCTTGGCGGGATCCACGATACCGCTGGCGATCATGTCGCAGTACTCCTCCTTGTAGGCGTCGAAGCCGAAGCCGTTCTTGCCGGAGGTGCGGACCTTCTCCAGGATCACGGAGCCGTCCAGGCCGGCGTTGGCGGCAATCTGGCGGATGGGCTCCTCCAGAGCCTTGGCCACGATCTGCACGCCGGTCTTCTCGTCGCCCTCGGCATCGGCCAGCAGGGCGGTGACAGCGGGGATCACGTTGACAAAGATGGTGCCGCCGCCGGCCACAATGCCTTCCTCCACGGCAGCCTTGGTGGCGTTCAGGGCATCCTCAATGCGGAGCTTCTTCTCCTTCATCTCGGTCTCGGTAGCAGCACCCACCTTGATGACGGCCACGCCGCCGGCCATCTTGGCCAGACGCTCCTGCAGCTTCTCGCGGTCATACTCGCTGGTGGTGTTGTTGATCTGGGCGCGGATCTGGGCCACGCGGTCGGCAATGGCCTGCTTGTCGCCCATGCCGTCCACGATGATGGTGTTCTCCTTGGTGACCTTCACCTGGCGGGCACGGCCCAGCATATCCACGGTGGCATCCTTCAGGGTCAGGCCCAGCTCCTCGCTGATGACCTGGCCGCCGGTGAGGATGGCAATATCCTGGAGCATCTCCTTGCGGCGGTCGCCAAAGCCGGGAGCCTTGACGCACACCACATTCAGGGTGCCCCGCAGACGGTTGACGATCAGGGTGCTCAGAGCCTCGCCCTCCACGTCCTCGGCGATGATGAACAGCTTCTTGCCGGCCTGGACCAGCTGCTCCAGCAGAGGCAGGATGTCGGAGATCACGGAAATCTTCTTGTCGGTGATGAGGATATACGCGTCGTCGATGAGGGCCTCCATCTTGTCGGTGTCGGTGACCATGTAGGGGGTGATATAGCCCCGGTCGAACATCATGCCCTCCACCACCTCGGAGTAGGTCTCGGCGGTCTTGGACTCCTCAATGGTGATGACGCCGTCGGCGGAGACCTTCTCCATAGCCTCGGCGATGAGCTTGCCGATGAAGGCGTCGCCGGAGGAGACGGTGCCCACGCGGGCGATGTCGTCGGTGCCGTTGACCTTCTGGCTCTGCTCATGAATGGCGGCCACAGCAGCGTCCACGGCCTTGGCCATGCCCTTCTTCATAACGATGGGATTGGCGCCGGCGGCCAGGTTCTTCAGACCCTCGCGGATCATGGCCTGGGCCAGCAGGGTGGCGGTGGTGGTGCCGTCGCCGGCCACGTCGTTGGTCTTGGTGGACACCTCGCGCACCAGCTGCGCGCCCATGTTCTCAAACGGATCCTCCAGCTCGATCTCCTTGGCGATGGATACGCCGTCGTTGGTGATCAGCGGAGTGCCGAACTTCTTATCCAGCACCACGTTGCGGCCCTTGGGGCCCAGGGTAATCTTGACGGTATCGGCCAGCTGATTGACGCCGGACTCCAGAGCCTTGCGGGCTTCCTCCCCGCGCTTAATGATCTTAGCCATAATATTGCCTCCTAATTAAAAGCAGAAAGATTGATTTTGGAAATGACAGGGATGGGAGCGTTACTCGACGATGGCCAGAATGTCGGCCTGCTTGACGATGATATACTCCACGTCCTCCAGGGTGACCTTGGTGCCGGCATACTTGTCGGTAATGACCTTGTCGCCGGGCTTCACGGTCATGGTAACGGTCTTGCCGTCCAC
>OLPR01002132.1_pt1 | contig 15096 bp, 14 predicted proteins | sample 1672761 | NCBI WGS metagenome assembly OLPR01 (sample SAMEA3136721, study PRJEB25190) | human gut metagenome | biome: human gut; feature: human-associated habitat; material: faeces | place: Austria | collected 2013 | reverse complement strand
CGCGTGCGACCTGCTGCACCACCCGCTCGCCCATGCCGTAGATGAGCAGGTCGGCCTGGGCATCCAGTAAGATCGACCGGCGGACCTTATCCTCCCAGTAATCATAATGGGCGAAGCGGCGGAGGGAGGCCTCTAAGCCGCCGATGATGAGGGGGATGTCCCCCCAGACCTCCCGGACCTTGTTGCCGTAGACGATGGTGGCACGGTCGGGGCGCAGGCCGGCCTTGCGGCCGGGGGAGTAGGCGTCGTCATGGCGGCGCTTCCGGGCGGCGGTGTAGTGGGCGACCATGGAATCGATGTTGCCGCCGTTGACTAAGACCCCGTAGCGGGGCTTGCCCAGGGCGGTGAAGGAAGCTACGTTCTTCCAGTCCGGCTGGGCCAGGATCGCCACGCGAAAGCCCAGGTCCTCTAACACGCGGCTGATGATGGCGGTGCCGAAGGAAGGGTGGTCTACGTAGGCGTCGCCGGTGATGAGCAGAAAGTCGTAGTAGTACCACTCTCGGTCTAAGAGGTCCTCCTTAGAGATGGGGAGGAAATCGTGGATGGTTTTCACATCAGGTCCTCTCGGACGGTATAGCCGATGTCTTTCTGCATCCGGTACAGGGTGCCGTAGGCCCCGGCCTCGGTGCCGATGGTGTGGAAGCCGTACTTTTGGTAGAAGGCCAAGGCGCGGGCGTTCTGCTCGGAGCAGACCAGGCCCAGCTTGTCACAGTCCAGGGGGCGGCTGAGGCTCACGGCTTTGCCGATGAGCTGGATGCCGACGCCGTTGTTCCGCTGTTCGGGGGCCAGGTAGAGGAAGGAGATGTAGGCCTCGTGCGCCTCCTGGCCCCGGCGGGGGTCCAGCTGGAGCAGGCCTGCCCGACGGCTGCCCGCCATGGCGACGACCAGGCTCTTGGGGTTGGCCTTCCAGGAGTCATAGGCATCGTCCAGGAAGCCCGCGCCGTCATAGCGGTCTAAGTTGCCGTAGATGGTCTGCCAGGCGTCTTGGCGGCAGGCTAAGTAATAGTCACGGTCGGCCTGGGTGTCCAGGTTTAAGTGGTCGAACCAGAAATTTACGTCGGGCCGCTGGTCGTTTTTGTTCCACCAGCGCTGCTTGGCCAGGGTGGAGATTTCTTCGGAGAGGTGGGAGTTGTCGTCTTTATAGACCACGGTGACGTGACCGTTTTCAATTTCCAGCTTGGTCACGGCGGTGTTGTCGCTGTGGCCCATTTTGCGCATCTCCTCAGGGGGGATCCCCAGGAACTCGGCCACGGTGTTGCGGATGAGGGTGCCGTGGGCGAAGGCGGCGACGGTCTGGTCGGGGTGCTGGGCGGCGATGTCCAGGATGGCCTTGCAGCCCCGCACCCGAATTTCCGGGAAGGTCTCGCCGCCGGGGGCGCGGAAGTCCGGGGAGGTGGCGGAGAAAAGGGCCATGCGGGCGTGTTCCCGCCGGTCGATCCCGGCCCAGGAGTAGTCCTCCCACTGGCCCATGCTGATCTCCCGCAGGTCCGGGCGGGTGACGAGGGGCAGGCCCTTGGGGACGAAGAGGGCGCGGGCCGTGGTCATGGTGCGGAAGAGGTCGCTGGAATAGACGGCGTCGATGGGCACGTCAGCGAACCGGTCCCGCAGGGCTGCGATCTGGCGGTAGCCGTTGTCGGTGATGAGACTATTATATTGGCCGTGGATGCGGCGGTAGAGATTGCCCTCCGCCTCGGCGTGACGAATGAGATAGAGTGTGGTCATGGAATACCTCCGGGTACTCAAAAAATAAATCAGATGATAACACTTCATTATAACGAATCCCATAAATTTTAGCAACGGATTTTTCCGCCAATCGGGGCACACTAAGCACGTCTGCAACAGACAAAACCACGAAAAGGAGGAACGCCCTATGTGCTGCACCCATCCCTTCTGCGCCGGCATTGCCCTGGGCATGGCGGCGGGGGTCGCCGTCGGTATGCGCCTGAAGAGCCAGGAAAAGGAAGTCCGCCGCTCCCTGCGCCGCGCCGCCCGGACCCTGGAAAAGGCCATGGATGACCTGTCCCAACGCTGCTGAAACTTTTTTTGAAAAAATCCCAAAAAAGTGTTGACAAAGCGGCCCCCGTCTGGTATTATAACACTCGTCCCAAGCGAGCGGGCAACAGCCCAATGCCAAGGACGAAACGAATACGGGGGTATAGCTCAGCTGGGAGAGCGCTTGAATGGCATTCAAGAGGTCAGCGGTTCGATCCCGCTTATCTCCACCAAGACCTGGAATCTTCGGATTTCAGGTCTTTTTCTATATTCCTGTTCGATTTTGAGGAATAGGTGTTTTCTTGCAAATGTTTGCTATTTCTGATAAGATGCATAATACCTGAGTGGGTTGAGAAGAGAGGGGAGTGTTTCTATGCTGTACAACGTATACTGTGACGAAACCTGCCACTTAGAGCATGACGGCATCAATGTCATGGTGCTGGGGGCTGTATTTTGTCCGCAGGTGAAACTGCGGGAGATCAACCAACGGATTCGTCGGATCAAGGAACGTAATGGCGTGTCTCCGACCATGGAATTGAAGTGGACAAAGATTAGCCCTGCGAAGATCGACTTGTACAAAGATATTGTGAACTATTTCTTTGACGATGATGATTTGCATTTTCGAGCGGTCATTGTGCCGGACAAATCCAAATTGGACCATGCACGATTCCGTCAGAGCCATGATGACTGGTATTACAAAATGTACTTCGACATGCTGAAAGGTATCTTCAACCCCTTGGATCGCTATGAGGTCTATATCGACATTAAGGACACCAACTCCTACTGTAAGGCTCAGAAACTGAGAGAGGTCTCGTGCAACTCGCTGTATGACTTTTCTCGGAAAGTGATTCAGAGATTACAGCCGATTCGTTCTGAAGAGGTCCAGATCATGCAGCTGGTGGATATTTTGATTGGTGCGATGGGGTATGAGAATCGGCAGTTCCCAGAGGGCTTTCAAAAGAGTCAAGCCAAGCAGGAGGTCGTGTCGCTCATCAAGGAGCGCTCTGGTTACACACTGTCTAAGACGACGTTGCTGCGTGAGGAGAAACTGAATCTGTTGGTGTGGGCAGCAAAGGAGATACTATGATGCATGAGTGTTGGCTGCCTGAGCTGGAATATTTTGAGGACTACCAAAATTCTTGGGAGATTTATGAAAATGCGCTGTATGATATTTTCCGAGAGGACTTTGTGAACGATCGACCAGAGTTTGAAGGCCAATCTGTAAAGTTTCGTTGGCATCCCATCGAGTATGGAAAACCGGAGGCGTTTTTTCATCTGACCTGTCAGGACTATAGCAAGGCGGGGGAGCGAGTGCCTGACCTTCGACGCTGTGAACGGATACGCTGGGTAAGGGCCTTTATTGAAAACTATCATTGCGACCCCAGTTTGTGTGAAGACTGTGACGGCGTGAAAGTTTGGAGGGAACCATACAAAAGCAAGGAGCGCGTGCATATCCTGCTAGAGGAAGAGCGTTATCTTGTGATCTTGGAGCCTCGTCCTTCGTACTGCCTGCTTATTACAGCGTTTTATCTCCAGTATGACCATGCCCTGAGAAAACAGCGCAAGCATTATGAACAGTACAAATGACGGAATATAGGGTGCTTTTAGCAAGCCTTTTCCTGAAAATTCATTGACAATTTTGTTCCATCTGGCTATACTAATAATAGCTCATCTGCCATGTGTAGAAGGAGTTCCTGGAGACGTCTTGTTCGGCAAGGCGTCTTCTGCTTTCAGCAAAGAAAGAGTCTATTCACAGTTAAAAAGTTCTTATATTTTCACACAACAATATTGTTTGAACAAGATAAAAACGCAGGGAGTCGAGTGACTCTCTGCGTTTTTATCTTAGGTCGTTTCGTCAAAGAGAAGCAAGTCCTTCCGTTGGGCGGCGAGGGCTTTTAGGTCGTCGGTGAAGCCGGAGGCGCTGAAGAGGACGTACCAGACGGTGCGGTGGTCCCGCTCCCAGGGGACGGCGTCGGTCTTGGCGACCAAGTCCCAGAAGACGCGGGGGCCGACCGGCTCCTGCCAGTATTTGCACTCGCCGAGGATCAGGTTTTTGCCGTCTGGGTCCAGGGCGGCCAGGTCGATCTCGTGCTTGGCGTCCCAATAGCGGCCGAGCTTGGAGAAGTGGAAGGGCCAGGCGTTGGCAGCGTTGAGGTCCCACATGCGCTCCTGGCAGACGTCTTCATAGACGAAGGCGATGTGATTTTTCACCAGGCTCTTGCGAATTTTCTCTAGGACGAGGGCGCTGTGGCCGCTCTCGATGAAGCTCATATTGGGGTAGACGAAGGCGAACCAGAAGCGCAGGTAGTTGTCCCTGATCTTGTAGAGGCCCTTTTTGCTCCTCTCCGGGTTGGGTTCGGTGACGGGAACCTCCCGCGCTAAAATATCCAGGTCGATGAGGGTCTTGAGGTACTTGGTCAGGCTGGTGGACTTGACCTCCAAGGTGGCGGCGATGGCGGAGAGCTTTTGGTTTCCGGCGGCGATGGATTTGATGATGGAGAAGTAGCTGCCCACCTCGCTGACCTCCTGCTGCAAGAGAAAATGCGGCTCGTCGTAGAGGTAGCCGGAGCGGTTGAGGATATTGGCTTGGATGGCCTGGTAGAGGTCCTGGCTGCCGGAGAACAGCTCGATGTATTTGGGGACCCCGCCGGTGACGGCATACCACTCGATCAGCTCCCGGCGGCTCTTTTCGGGGAAGAATTCGTGGTAGTAGGCAAAGGGGATCTGCTTCAGGCGAATCTGCGCCGTCCGCCTGCCGTAGAGGGGACTGCTGTAAGAGAGGGTCTGAGACTCCATCATGGAGATGAGGGAGCCGCATAAGATTACCATGACAGACCTGTCTTTGAGAATTTCTTCCCAGATGCGCTGGAAGATGGAGGGGAACGCCGGGTTGGACTTGCCCAGATATTGAAACTCGTCCAGAACGATGACGGGCTTGCGGTCAAAGGGTTTATCCAGGATGGTGCGGAAGAGGATGTCCCAGCTTTTGACCTCTGCACTGCGGAGCAGGTCGTTGTTCAAAAACTCTGCGGTTTTTTCCTTGAAGACGGCCCGGTTTTGGGGTTCGGATTCCTCACTGGCCAGGAAGAAGAGCGCGGGCTTCTCCCGGATGAACTCGGAGATGAGGGTGGTCTTGCCCACTCTGCGCCGCCCGTACAGCACGACCAGGGCGCTGCCGGGGCGGTCATATTCGGCTTGCAGGGTTTGAAGCTCCTGCTCACGGTCTACAAAATGCTGCATGAGATCACCTCGCTGTTATACTTTCTATTATTATACCGCAGATTATTATAATCTCAAGTATAACTTTGCAAAGGGAAAGAAAGTTACTAATTTTGCTTCCAAACGTGTTAATTTTGCAAAAAGGTTGCAAGTGCGCAGGGAAATCTGCTATGCTGGTGGCAACGCGAGGAATTGCACGTCTTGCGTTGCCAATCAGCTGCGGAAAGCGCCAGCCCACCACCAAGCGGGGGATCTAGCACGGGATCATCTTGGGGGTGGGCTGGCGCATGTTTGCTTATTCAGCTTTGGGGGGCTTGCTGGGCTTATTCTGGCGGCGGTCGGCCTCGGCCTGGGCGCCCTCTTCGACCCAGAGATAGAAGTCCAGGCTGTCCATGTCGGTGAGGGGGCTGACGTGCTGGACGATGTCCTCCTCTTCCGGTGCTTCCTCCTCCGGCTCCTCGTCGGGGAACAGGCCTAGGGTGAGCAGATCGAAGGCGTCGTTGCTGTTCATGCCGCCGAGATGGGACAGCTCGTCTTTGATGTGATCCATAAAATTTACGTCCCTCCTGTGGGTCATGTCGTTTGTCTTAGTGTAGCATATCCGGGGGCATTTGTCTGCCCTTTCTTGGGGATCTGCAAGGTATTTTGGGCGAAAAGACCAAGAAGAGTGATTGGGTTTGTGGAAAAAGACGAAAAAAATTCCTTGACAAACCAAGAAAAATGCCATACAATCAGGAGCAACCAGAGATAGAGGCGCGTTTCGCCAAGAGTAACCGGTGCCAGATGCCTTGCAGGGCAGGGCCGGGGAAAGGGGCAGACGCCGAAGGCAGTCCTTGCTGCAAAGGGGGCTGTGCTGGGCGGGCAAACTAAGAGTTGCCCGACTGTCGCAAATGGGTATTTGCGGAGGGCTATCCTTGATACCGAGATGCTTCGGCAGTTTGCCGTAAGCGGATATGATGTTATCAAGCAGCTATCCCCGCATAGCTTGCTTGATTTTTTTTGTTGCCTTTTTTGAGGGGGACGGGAAGATCGGGCAGGAATCGACAAAAAGATTTCATTATGCAGGAGGAACTTACCATGAAGAACCAGAATCCTATTTTCAGAGGCATTGCTACCGCCCTTGTCACCCCCACCACCCCCGAAGGCATTGATTTTGACCGCTTCGGGACCCTGATCGACTGGCAGATCGCCCAGGGGATCAACGCCCTGGTCATCTGCGGCACCACCGGCGAAAGCTCCACCCTGACTGACGCCGAGCACCGCCGCGCCATCGCCTACGCCTGCGAGCGGGTCAACGGCCGGGTGCCCGTCATTGCCGGCACCGGCTCCAACGAGACCGACTACGCCGTGGAGCTGACCAAGAGCGCCTGCGCCGACGGCGCCGATGCCGTTCTGGTCGTGACCCCCTACTACAACAAGACCACCCAGCGCGGTCTGGTGACGATGTACAACACCATCGCCGACGCCAGCACCAAGCCGGTGATCCTCTATAACGTCCCTTCCCGCACCGGCATCGGCATCCAGCCTGAGACCTACGTGAAGCTGGCCGAGCACCCCAACATCGCCGCCATCAAGGAGGCCAACAGCGATATCTCCAAGATCGTTGAGACCTTCTCCCTGGTGGGCGACAAGCTGGACATCTACTCCGGCAACGACGACCAGATCGTGCCCATCCTGTCCATGGGCGGCATGGGCTGCATCTCCGTGCTGTCCAACGTGGTGCCCGCCGGGACCGTTGCCATCACAGATAAGTTCTTCGCCGGGGACGTGGCCGGGGCCGCCCAGTTACAGTGCAAGTACATGCCCCTGATCCGCTCCCTGTTCTGCGAGAGCAACCCCATCCCCGTGAAGGCCGCCATGGCTGCGATGGGCTACTGCGAGAACTTCCTGCGGCTGCCTCTGGTCCCCATGGAAGAGGACCACTACGAGACCATGATCCAGCGCATGCGTGCCCTGGGCATCAACGTCTAAGCTTTGCAGCGGAGAGAGGGAACGACTATGAATATCATCGTAAACGGTGCCGCCGGGCGTATGGGGCAGCAGGTCTGCCGCCTGGTCGAGGCTGAGGGCCATACGCTGGCCGCCGCCGTGGACCGCAGCGGCGGAGAGGGCTTTGTGTCCAGCCTGGCAGAGTACACCGGTCCCGCGGACGTGGTCATCGACTTTTCCAACCACGCCGGCGTGGGGGAGCTGGTAGATTACTGCGTGAGCCGGGGGCTGCCTCTGGTGGCCGCCACCACCGGCTACACGCCGGAGGAATTTGCCAAGCTCGAAGCGGGGGCCAAGAAGATCGCCATCTTCCAGTCCTATAACATGTCCGTGGGCGTGGCACTGCTGGCCCGGCTGGTGAAGCAGGCGGCGGCCATCTTCGGCGGCTGCGACGTGGAGATCGTGGAGGCCCACCATAACCGCAAGGCCGACGCCCCCAGCGGCACGGCCCTGATGCTGGCCGACGCGGTGAAGAGCCAGCGGCCCGACGCCGAGTACGTCTATGGCCGCTCCGGGCAGCACAAGCGCCAGCCCAACGAGATCGGCATCCACTCCCTGAGAATGGGCAACGTGGTCGGTGAGCATGAAGTGATCTTTGCCACCGACAACCAGACCATCACCCTGAAGCACCAGGCCCATGACCGGGCGCTGTTTGCCGAGGGAGCGCTGACGGCGGCGGGCTTCCTGGTGGGCCAGCCGGCTGGCTTCTACCACATGGACGATCTGCTGGGTCCGTGAGATACGACAACTGAGATACCTTATATAAATATAGAACGAGAAAGACGGGAACTGACCTATGCTGTATGATAACCTGGCTGTGAACGAACAAGGCCACCTGACCGTGGGCGGCCTGGACACCGTGGCCTTGGCCGAGGAATTTGGCGCCCCCCTGTACGTCCTGGACGAGGACAAGCTGCGGGAGAACTGCCGGACCTATGTCCAGGCGCTCCGGGAGAATATGCCGGAGGGCTCCTACCCTCTGTTTGCCGGAAAGGCCCTGTGCTTTAAGGGCCTCTACCCCGTGCTGAACGAGGAGGGGATGGGGGCAGATGTGGTCTCTCCGGGCGAGATCTACACGGCCCTGGCCGGTGGGTTCCCGGCGGAGAAGCTCTACTTCCACGGGAACAACAAGACCGACGAGGACATTGCCTATGCCCTGGACAGCCACGTGGGGTGCTTCATCGTGGACAACCACCAGGAGCTGGCCCGGCTGGACGAGGCCGCCGGGGCGCGGGGCATCCGCCAGAGGGTGCTGCTGCGGGTGACGCCGGGCATCGACCCCCATACCTTGCAGGCCATCAACACCGGACGCATCGACTGCCAGTTCGGTGTGCCCATCGAGACGGGGCAGGCGGCGCGGTTCGTTGCCGACGCGCTGGGCCGGAAGAACCTGATCGTCGAGGGCTTCCACAGCCACATCGGTTCCCAGATCTTTGAGGCGGAGCCGTTCTGCGATGCCGTCGATATTCTGCTGGACTTTGCCCAGGCCATGCGCCAGGCCCACGGCTTTGTGGCCGAAACGCTGAATTTGGGCGGCGGCTTTGGCGTGCGCTACCTGGAGAGCGACCCCGTGGTCGACATTCCGGGGAACATCCGGGCGCTGGCGGAGCATTTGCGGCAGGGGTGCGCGGAGAAAGACTACCCCGTGCCGAAGGTCCTGCTGGAGCCGGGGCGGAGCATCGTGGCCAATGCGGGCCTGACGCTGTACCGCGTGGGCGGTATCAAGACCATCGAGGGCTACCGGAGCTATGTCACGGTGAACGGCGGCATGACGGACAATCCCCGCTATGCCCTGTACAAGGCACCCTACACCGTCGTGCCCGCCAGCCGGATGAACGACGCACGGGACCTTACCTGCACCGTGGCCGGGCGCTGCTGTGAGAGCGGCGACCTCATTCAGGAGAACATCCAGCTGCCGGAGATGCAGCGGGACGATCTGCTGGCGGTGCTGACCACGGGGGCGTATAACTTTACCATGGCCTCCAACTACAACCGCCTGTGCCGTCCGGCGCTGGTGATGGTCCGCAATGGCAAGGCGCGGCTGGCCGTGCGGCGGCAGACCTTTGCCGACCTGGTAGCCTGTGACCTGTGATCGGATCGAATGTTATGTATTTATGTAAATGTAAATGAGCAACTGCCCCCGTTGGCTTGGGTTTCACCGAGCGGACGGGGGCAGTTGTTCGTTTGTCAGGTCCATGCCGTTTGCTTGGCCGACGCAGTAGTCAAAGAATTGGTCGGCGGCGGCCAAAAGATGAGGGGCCTTTTGGCGGACGATGTAGAAGTCACTGGTCTGGACGGGATCGGTGACGGGCAGGCGCTTCACGCCGGGGCGGTGGACCGGGGGAGTATCCGGCAGGACGGTGATCCCGAAGCCCTGGGCGACCAGCTCTAGGATAAAATTGGCGTCTTCCACCTCATAGGCGATGTGCCACCGGTCCCGGACGGGGGCAAAGAGGCGGTCCACCGGGTCCCGCTGACCGCTGAGCCAGGAGTAGGTGACGTGGGGGTAGGGGAGCGTCTCCTCCAGGGTGACGCTCTCCTGCTGGGCCAAGGGATGGTCCAGGGGGACGGCGGCGACCATGGGGCGGCTCTGGATGGCCGCATACTCTAGCTGGGGGTCGGAGAAGATCTTGGAGCAGAAGCCCAGGTCGGCCTCGCCCTCCAGGACGCTTTGGCAGACCTGGCTGGACATGCCGGTGGAAAAGGTGAAGTCACAGCCGGGGTGCGCTGCTTTGAACTGGCGGCACAGGCGGGTGACCAGGGGGACGAGAAGCAGGGGAATGGTCTGGATGCGGAGGGTGCCGATGCCCTCCCGGAGCATTTGGAAGCTGCGCAGACAGTTGTCCGCCAGGGTCACGATCTGCTGGGCCTGGGGGAGAAGAGCGGCGCCGTAGCGCCCCAGGGCGATGCCCCGGCCGCTTTTTTGGAAGAGGGGGGCGCCCAGCTCCTGCTCCAGGGCGGCCATGGCGTGGCTCAGGCCGGACTGGGAGATATTCAGGCGCTGGGCGGCGCGGCCGTAATGCATCTCCTGGGTGAGGACGAGGAAGTAGCGGAGATGGTCGATGTTCATGGTGAAAGAAACCCCCTTTTTGGGTTAGTATAGCACGATCCATGCGAAAAAGGAATGCGTGCTTGCATTTCTGAGAATTGATTTTTTCGGGGGCCGGGGGTTTAATGAATATGACAATATCAAAACGGAAGGAGCCAGTGTCATGGGCTTACGATTACATGTCTTGTATTTGGGGAAAATGGAGTTTCCGAAATTTCGTCTGGTGGACTGGAAGGATGAGAACGAGATGGTCGTGTCACCGGCGGTGTCGCTGCTCATCCAGCACCCCACCCTGGGCAACATCCTCTATGACACCGGCAACAGCGAGCATTTTGCCGCGCTGTACAGCGAGGAGATGCTGCACAACTACCCCGTGACCGAGTGCATCACCATCGAGGAGGCGCTGGCCGAGAAGGGTCTGAAGCCTGAGGACATCGACCTCCTCATCATCTCTCACCTGCACTTTGACCACGCGGGCGGCCTGAGCCACTTTGTGGGCACGAAGGCCATCCAAAACGTCATCGTCTCGGAGGCAGACCTGAAAGAGGCTTACTTCAGCGTCATGACCGGGAACCCCGGGGCCTACACCCGCGCCCTGTTTGACGTGGAGGGCATCCAGTTCAAACCCATCCACGAGACGACCAAGCTGGCGGACGACCTGACGCTGTTTATTCAGAAGTCCCACACCCCCGGTGTTATCGGCCTCATCCTGCACACCGAGAACCACGGAAACATCATCGCCACCAGCGACACCATTTACACCGCCCAGAGCTATCGCGAGCAGCTGCCCCCCGGCGGCACCATCAACAAGACCACGGATGAGTTTTTTGAGAACATCCACCGTATCCAGGCGCTGGAGAAGGAATATGACGCGACCCTGCTCTTCGGACACGACATTGACCAGATCACGGACTGGGCGAAGAAGAGCCCCATCGACTAAGCAAACCGCAACACAAACCTGAGATCACGAAGGTCCGACAACGACAGAACAGGAGGGTTTTTATGGCCACCAATCACACCCCCACCGCCGGGGCCGCCCTGGGCAATGAGCTGCGGGCGGGCACCGTTGCCAAGGTAGGCAGCACGAAGCGGATCCAGGAGCTGAACGGGATGCTCCACTCCAACCGCCCCAACGTGGACATCACCCGCGCCAGAGCGTACACGAAGGTGTACCGCGAGACGGAGGGGATGCCCAGCATGATGCGGCGGTACAAGGCTTCGGCAGAGGTCTACCGTTCCCTCAGCGACAACGTGTATGACTACGAGCAGCTGGTGGGCTGGCCCACCAAGCGCATCCGGGGGGCGAACTTCGCCATCGAGCTGCATGCCCACTGGTTGGCCAACGACCTGCCCAACCTGCGGGGGCGGACCTACGACCCCTTTGAGATCACGGACGAAGACTATCGAGAGCTGGAAGAGGATCTTCTGCCTTACTGGAAGGAGAAGACCATGGCCGTCCAGTGGGGCCATTACGTGGACCCCAAGGAATGGGACCGGGCGCAGTTTGGCGGCGTGTCTGACGTGTCCAACTACCTGTGCGCCAACGGCTCCCACTTCATCCCGTCCTGGACGGATGTGATCGAGCATGGGTTCGTGAAGTATTATGAAAAGGTCAAGGCGCTGCGGGCGGCCCTGGACCCCAACGACCCGGAATCTGTGGACAAGCGCATTTTCTACAACGGCATTATCGAGGTGCTGGAGGCCATTCGGGACTGGGGCGAGCGGATGTCCGCCGCCTGCGCCCGGAAAGCCGCCCAGGAAACAGACCCGGTGCGCAAGCAGGAGTTGGAGAAGATGGCGGAGATGATGACCCGCGTCCCCTGGGGGCCGGCCACCTCCTTCCATGATGCCTGCGAGACGGCCTGGGCTGTGTGCTTCTTCCTGTTCGTGGAAGGGGCGGGGCCGTCCATCACCTGGGGACGGTTCGACCAGTATATGTATCCGTACTACAAAGCGGACATCGAAAAGGGCATCCTGACGCCGGAGAGCGCCATGGAGCTGATCGAGGAGCTGTATGTGCGGGTGACCTCCAACGTGTGGTTCCAGTCCACCCAGATGGCCTATATCTTTGGCGGGTATTACCGCTATCCCCATTTGGATGTGGGTGGCCTGGACGAGAAGGGAAAGGATGCGTCCAACGAGCTTTCCTACCTGTGCCTGCGGGCGATGCGGTATGCGAAGACCACCTCTCCGGCGGTGTCGCTGATGCTGCACCAGAAAACGCCGGACGCTCTGCTGTACGAAGCCTGTGAGCTGGCGGCAGAGGGCATGGGGCACCCCTCCTTCTTCAACTGCGAAGGGCTGTATGAGATGCTGGAACACCGGGCCGGGGGCCTGGACGGACACTCCAACTACAACCGGCGGGATATCCTGAAATATGGTTCTCCCATCGGCTGTGTGGAGCCGGGGGCCGAGGGCTTGCAGTATGGCCACACGGACTCTGGCATCATTAACGTTGCCGGATGTATTTTTGCTGCGGTGACCAACGGCCAGAAAGCAGAAGGCGTGGACGGCACCTATTGCGGCCAGGTCGTGACCTATGAATCCGGGGCACCGGAGACGCTGACGACCTTCGAGGACTTCTATGCTGCCGTGAAGGGGCAGGTGAAGTACGCCATTGACGAGTGCCATGCCAACCTCTTGATCTGCGAGAAGATCCTGGCCGAGCAGTTCAATCTGCCGACCTTTACCGTGCTGCTGGACGGAGCGTTGGAGCGGGCCAAGGACGCCACGGCGGGGGGAGCCAAGGTGAACATTGGTCCCACGATGCAGATGGTCGGCTTTGCCACCATGGTGGACTCGGTGGCAGCCATTAAAAAAGTGGTCTATGTAGACAAAGAAGCCACGCTTTCCGAAGTGGCCGACGCCTGTAAGAAGAATTTCGTGGGCTATGAGGCCCTGCGGGCGAAGCTGCTGGCTGCGCCCAAGTATGGCAACGACGATGATTTTGCCGACGAGATCGCGGCCGACCTGTGGGAGTGGTTCGCCCACTGCACCATGCGCCTGAAGATGTACCGCGGGCACTACTGCGACGCGGCGGTGCAGATGGTGCAGTCCAACGTGGGCTACGGCGCGATGACCGGCGCCACCCCCAACGGACGGCTGGCGGGGATGCCCATCTCCGACACCATGTCCGCCACCCAGCAGGCCGACACCAACGGCCCCACGGCGGCGGCCCGGAGCTATGGCAAGCTGGACTTCCCGGCCTATACCAACGGAACCTTGCTGAACATGTGGATCAGCCAGAGCGAGCTGATGCAGTGATCGGACCGGAGATCGGAAAGGAGATCATCTTATGAATACCATTCGAGACATTCCTCTCAACTGCCCCGACGCCACCTATGTGCAGCCGGAGTATAAAGAGGCCGGGATGCGGAACTTCACCAATCTGGTGCGGACCATGCTCAACGACTATGGGGTGTACCACGTGCAGTTCAACACCATCAACAAGGCAACGCTGATCGACGCCAAGGCACACCCGGAAAACTATCCTACGCTGATGGTTCGTGTGGCGGGGTACAGCGTCTACTGGACTGACATTGCAGAGCGCGTGCAGGACGATATCATCAACCGCACAGAGCATACCTTCTGATTTTTCTTCTGATGCAGTTCCCGGAGTCGTTTGGCTCCGGGAAACTGCTATCTTGGGGAGGGCGTAACATGAGCGAGAAAACGGCCATTTTATTTGACATCGGGCGCTTTCGGAACACGGACGGGCCGGGCATCCGCACCATCCTGTTTTTTAAGGGATGTCCCCTGCGGTGCCGGTGGTGCAGCAATCCCTTTGGGCTGGCGGCCAGGCCCCAGCTGGCGGTGAACCGGGAGAAGTGTACCGGGTGCGGGATGTGCGAGAAGGTCTGTTCCCATGGGGTCAACACGGTGGTGCCGGGGGAACGGGTGACCGTAAACTTTTCTGCCTGCGTTCAGTGTGGGGCCTGCGTGACTTTGTGTGCAGCGAAGGCCCGGATGATCGCGGGGAAGGCGTATACGGCCCAGCAGCTCTACCGGGAGGCGGCGAAGGACGCGGCCTTTTATCGGAAGGGCGGGGGCGGCGTGACGCTCTCCGGCGGGGAAGTGCTGTTACAGCATGAGGTGGCGGCGGAGACACTGCGGCTTTGCCGGGCCAATTACATCAACACCTGTATTGAGACGTCGGCGTTTGCGCCCTGGGAGCAGCTTTGGGCGGTGGCGCAGCATTGCAACACCGTGTTTGTCGATTTGAAGGCGATGGACAGCGGGAAGCACAAGGAATTGACTGGCGTGCCGAACGAGCGGATCTTGCAGAACATCGAGAAGCTGTGTGAGGAGCTGCCGAAGAAGGGCGGGCGGGTCATCGTGCGGATGCCGCTGGTGCCGGGGTATCACGACAGCGAGGAGGAGGTCGCCGCGGGGGCGCGTTTTGTGGCGGGGCTGGCGGGGCGGCCGGAGCTGAATCTGCTGCCGTACCATGATCTGGGTGAGACGAAGTATGCGATGATCGGGGAGGAGTATGGCCTGCCTGGGGTGGAGAGCCGGAACGCGAAAGACCCCAAGCTGCTGGCACTGCGGGACCTATGTCAGAGACTGGCCCCGGAGAACCGGGTGAGCTTGGGGGGAGACGCGATTTTGCTGGATTGAGATGTACTGCACGGCGGGGGCGTACATAAAAATCATAACATGATGAAAATTGTGACGTTACAGGATTGCATCATCACGATGGAATAAAAAGACCGCTGGGGGACACCGTGTGATACGGCGTCCCCCAGCGGCGTTTCTGGGAGGGTGGACTGCTTCTTAGAAATACATATACTTATTGGCTTCCTTACGCAGCTCGGCGCGGAAGTCGGGGTGAGCAACAGCGATCAGGT
>OLPR01002130.1_pt1 | contig 15106 bp, 10 predicted proteins | sample 1672761 | NCBI WGS metagenome assembly OLPR01 (sample SAMEA3136721, study PRJEB25190) | human gut metagenome | biome: human gut; feature: human-associated habitat; material: faeces | place: Austria | collected 2013 | reverse complement strand
CCGCCATCGATGTTACGGGCGAGCCGCTTCCCCAGGCGACGCTCGATGCCGCGAAGGCCGCCGACGCCGTGCTGCTTGCCGCTGTGGGCGGGCCGAAGTGGGACACGACCGACCCGAACGCCCCGCGTCCTGAGCAGGGCTTGCTCGGCATCCGCAAGGGCTTAGGCCTCTACACCAACCTGCGCCCCGTGCAGATCTTCGACGCCCTCGCCGGCGCTTCCACGCTGAAGCCCGAGGTCATCGCGGGCGTCGACCTCATGATCGTGCGTGAATTGACGGGCGGTTTGTACTTCGGCAAGCGCGAGCGCTTCTACGACGAGGAAGGTGCCGGCACCAACGGCGCCAAGGGACAGCGCGCCTACGACACGCTCGAGTACCGCGAGTACGAGATCGAGCGCATCGCCCGCCAGGCGTTCGAGGCTGCGCGCAAGCGCCGCAAGAAGGTGACGAGCGTCGACAAGGCCAACGTGCTCGAGACTTCCCGCATGTGGCGCGAGATCGTGCATCGCATCGGCGAGGCCGAGTACCCCGATGTCGAAATCGAGGATCTGCTCGTGGACAACACGGCGATGCAGCTGATTAACCGTCCTGCCGACTTCGACGTCGTGGTGACCGAGAACATGTTCGGCGACATCCTCTCCGACGAGGCTGCCCAGATCACGGGCTCGCTCGGTATGCTCGCCTCCGCCAGCTTGGGCGACGGAACCGCGCTCTACGAGCCTTCCCACGGCAGCGCGCCCGACATCGCGGGCAAGGGTATCGCGAACCCGCTCGCGCAGATTCTTTCCGTCGAGATGATGCTGCGCTACAGTTTCGACATGAGCGACGCCGCCGACGACATCCGCCGCGCGGTGACCAACCTCTTGAACGACGGGTGGCGTACGGGCGACTTGAAGGATGCCACCACTCCTGCCGACAAGGTGGTTAACTGCGCCGGCATGGGCGATTTGGTCGTGAAGTACCTGTAAACTAGTCTTGACGTGATGCTATCGAAAGGAGCCGACATGGCTGACGATTGCTTGTTCTGCAAACTCATCTCCGGGGAAATCCCCACGAACAAGGTCTATGAGGACGACATCTGCTTCGCGTTCGACGACATCGAGCCCGAGGCGCCCGTGCACACGCTGCTCGTGCCGAAGAAGCACTACGACGACATGTGCGACGGTGTGCCCGAGGAAGTCTTCGGTCACATGATGTCGGTCGTTCCGAAGGTCGCCGAGATCAAGGGCGTGCGCGAGTCCGGCTTCCGCACGGTGGTGAACACCGGTCCCGATTCCGCGACCACGGTGAAGCATTTCCATATTCACATTCTGGGTGGGGTGAAAATGGGACGCTTCACGTTCGAGAACTCCCAGCGCGCGCAGGGCAAGGAGTAAGCCCTGGCGTTTGGCGTGACGCTGCGTTTGGCCGCTCGGCCTTTGCTGATATGATAGTAATTAGGTGTCATTTAGAGACAAATTCATGCCATTCGTCCTGGAACGCGGTCGTCGCGATAAAATACTCGAAATTAGGAGTATTTTGAACTCAACGAGATGAGTTGGGATGCATGGCCGCGACGGTGCTGCGTCGATCGTGCGGCATGCGAGGAAGCGGGGCGGAGGTCCCGAAGAAAGAAGGCAAGATGACTACCTCGATTAAACTCGCTGTGCCGACGATGGGCGCGGCCGGCCTCAACGCTGAGCGCTCCGGCCATTTCGGTCACTGCGATTGCTTCACCGTGGTCGACATCGTGGACGGTGTGGTTTCCGAAGAGGCAACGATGGTCGCGAACCCGCCGCATGAAGAGGGCGGTTGTCTGCGCCCGGTGGGCCTGCTCGCCGACGCCGGATGCAATGCCATCGTCGCTGCCGGTATGGGGATGCGTCCGCTCATGGGCTTCAATCAGGCGGGCATCACGGTGTACTACGACGCCGAGCACCCGATCGTGGGCGACGCCGTTCGAGCCGTTGCGGCTGGTGAAGCGCCCATCATGTCCGCCGACCAGGCGTGCAACCATCACCACTAAGGCACCCAGGTTCCCTCTGCGCGGCAGCCCGATTGAGCTGCCGCGTTTTTTATGCGCCGGAATTGGGCCTTTGCCGTGTACCGAGTCGCTCGTATCGACATTGCGCTTCGTTGAGCGGGGCATCTGCGCTGTGCAGTGCTATTCTTTCCCCAAGAGGAAAGGAAGTTTGATGGCGCATTACGTGGCAGAACGAGATGGCGTGTATCGCATCGATGGCAGGGTCGGTTTTTTCGGGACGCGACCCCAAGTGCTGCCCGATGCGGTGATGCCTCTGCCTGGCTCTCCCGCGCCAACGTCGTCGTTCGGCTGGATTCGCGACTCGAGAATCACTCCCTCCTCGGGTGACATCTACCTGGTCGAGTTCATCGCAGAAAACAAGTTTCGTATCTGGGGTTACGTTGATTGCTACGGTCGCGCGTTCGTGACCGACCGCCCGCTTTTCGCGCCCCCGGCGCGCGATCCCGACATCCTGTTCTCGCGACCGCGGGATGGGAAGTCCCCCTCGGATTTCGGCACGCTTGTCATGCCTAATGCGAAATTCAAGCGCGATCAGGAGATTCGCGGCACCGTCCAGCTGCGCGACAAGCGCGGGGTTCGTCAAGTCGCCTGCTTCTCCCTGAAAAACGGCCGCTACTCGCTTTTCGATTCCTGGTGCGATTTCGGCTCCTACTCGGACAACCTCACGTATCACGAGGCGCTCGCTCGTTGTTTTTTCGCGTTCACCTTCCGTCCGCTGCTCGGCGGCGCGCGGGTCCCGGCGCGCGGTCTCGGCGAGATCATGGAGAGCCTCGACTCCGAAACGCCCTTCGAGGACCTGCTCGGCGCCCTGCGCGACATCCGTTCTGCGGCCCTCGATCCCGCGATGCAGCCTCCGTCGCTCGCGCTTCTGCTTGCGAGCTGGCTTTACGACGCGAACGCGATGGGCGTGCTGGCGGGGGCCCAGAGCGACGGGGTGAACGCCCCGTCGCTGCGATTCGTTCGGACGCGGCGCTATTCGGACACGTACTTCCTCGGTCGCGGGGAAGGCGGCGACGGCATTCCCGAGGCGACGATTTGGGCTATCGAGTCGGCGATCAACCGCTTCGTGCTCATTGCACGAAAGCTCGAGGAAGGCGCGGGCGCGGGGTGCTGCGATGCATCTGACCAGGACATTTCCGAAATCGATGCGTGCGGAGCTATCGATACGCAGCTGTTCGAGGCAGTCGCAGTGCAGGCTCCCTGCGCCGCGCACCCCGCAGACGAGAACGCCGCGGCGCCGAACAAGGCGGGGGAATGGGACGTTCGCCGCTCGATCGGGGAATCGATCGAGCGCTTCCAGCTGCCCGTTCGCTTCATGGTCGAGTACCGCGTCGACGTGCGCTGCGGAAAGGTTGCGTTCGAGGTGGTCGTTCCACCTGCACAGCTTATGCCGCAGCGGGTATATTCCTCTCAGGCGGGTTCCTGGATCGATCAATCCGACGCCGAGCGAGGGCGGATGGCGCTGCGCTACGCCGAGCACGTGGGCATGATGCTCGCCGCGGCGGCATTCCATGCGGGGTGCGCGATCGATGAGGTGGCCGTCTGCGTGCGGGAACTGGAAACAGCCGGTGAGGTCGAACTCGAAGGCAGCAAGATGGCAGGCGAAAGCCATGGCAACGGCACCGGCGTCGACACCGGGTTTGACACCAGTTCCGGCGGCGAAGATGGCGAGTTTGACGGTGGGTTTGACGCCGAAGGCGATGAGTTCGATGGCGGCAGCGTCATCGTCGAGCTCGAAGACGGCAGCGTCGTTGTCGAACCCGGCGACAACGGCAGCGGAAGTGCCGATGTCGACGGCCGCGATGCGCATACTCTCTACCAGGTGAAATTCACGAGAAGCGTCTGCGAGGGAGCCCGTTTCCGGGAAGGGCTCGAGGGGGACCCTGAGTCGCTGTTCGCGGAATGCGGTGCGCGCTTCGGCGTCGACGCGGTTAACTTCTCGCTCGATGACGTCGTCGATGCCGAAGCGAAACGCATTCGCGGCGAGCTGCCCGAGGTGGGCTCGCTCGCCTTCGGTCCGCGCGAGGCGAAGGCCTTCGGCGCCGAATCGCTTCGCGACCTAAGGATTCACTCCGATGCCCAACTGCGCCATGCGGGCGAGCGGCTCGCCGATGCGATCGCGCGCGCGACGAGCACCACCGAGGCAATCCGCCTGGCGCAGACGGAGCAGAACGCAGCCGACGACCCGCGTATTTTCGCAGCGTGCACGCGCCTTATGACCGACCTTCTGGAAGGCAACGTTGATGCGCACGACCAGAACGCGCTGGTCAGCTGCTTTATGGGAGAGGATCCTTACCTAAATGCGCTCGGACAGGCGCGCGCCGTCGCGCAGGCCGACCCGCATCGGGCGGCGTCGATCCTCCGTGAGGCGATCCGCCAGGCTGAGGAGTCCAAACGCTTTGCGGACAACTCCGAGGCCGTCCATCGAATGTTCGACACGTATGCGTCGCGCATCATCTACAACCGCGAGCGGCAGGGGAGCGCACCCTGGCGCAGCGGACTTGCCTTCCCCCATCCTGATGAGGGGAAACGCGTCGAGTTATTGCCGTCGTCTTTGGCTATGTGCTACTTGGAGTCGGTTCGCCTTCTCGAGGAGTCGTTCAGCCACGCGGAAGAGGCCGTGCAGTTCGGCCTACGCTGCATTCAGGTCGCGCCCACCTACACGCCTGCGTATCGCCAGACGGCGCGCGCGTACATGCTCATGGGCGACGTGTCCACATCCTCGCGCACGCTCAGGCGCTGCCTGGAAATCGCGACGCAGCCCGACGAGATCGCGCTTGCGTACTACCAGCTCGCCTATGTGGAATGGAAGGCGGGGAAAACGGCGCTCGGCGTGGCGTGCTACATGAAGTCGATGATGACAGCCCCGATTTACCTGGCCCAATGCACCATCGAGATGCATCGGCTGATGGCGGAGACCGGACAGGGCCCTATCGATCGTGAGGAAGTCGACGCGATCCTAGCAGGCGAGGGCGTACCCATTGCGCCACTTGACTCGCTGCTCGATGCGCTCGACGATGCCATGCGCACGGCGATTGACGACAACATCTTCCAGGTTGGCCAGCCGCTCTTGGCGCTGCGGCTGTTCTACCGTCCCGACGACGCGCTCGTGAACGTGCACAAGAGCCTCAACGCGCCCCTTCCGCCGCAAGCGCTCGACTAGTCCGCAAGCGCTCAATTGGGCAAGCGTGATAAGTTGACCAGGTAAAACATTTCCTTCGCAGCTCTTTTTTCAACCAAAAACCCTATAGACGAGAAGCCGTGCGACCGTGATACGGGGTCGCACGGCTTCTCGTTTTCTCCTCAATCTCCCTCAAAAGATGCGACATCTCGCTGCATCTGTCTCACGGGGAAAACACGGCGTCCGACCTGTCTCAAACGGCCTATTTTTGCTGGCGAACGGTCGCTAAAGTACATGTCGTTCGGTCGGCGAGACTGGCCGGCATAAACCATCGCAAGCTAATTAACAGGGCGTTCGCCAGAGCTTGCGGATAAGAGGGGTAAACAGAGCGGGCAGGACGAAAACCCGCTCACGAGAGGAAAAGAGGGGTTGAAAATGAGCGAAGAGGCTCGTAAGTCCGAGATCAATCAAACAGGCCGCGCCTGGGTTGTCGCGATCATCGCGATCATCGCGTCCATTCTGATCTCAGTCAACAACAACAAGCTTCCTGCGACGGCGTCGCTCGTGTTGCCGGCGTTGGGCATCGACACCGGTGCGCTCAGCACGTTGATGTCCTTGAACGGCTACGTCGGGTTTGTCCTGGCATTTGTGGCGGCAACCATCATCATGAAGTTCGGTTCGAAGAAATCGACGCTCATGGTTTTGGTATGTGCGCTCGTCGGCGCAGTCATCAGCGCTTTTGCGCAATCGTATGAGCTTCTGGTCGTCGGCCGCCTTATCGAGGGCGTTGGCTACGCCTGCATCGGCACCGTGGTTCCCGTGCTCGTGTCCGAATGGTTCCCGCCCTCGAAGCGCGGTGTGCCCATGGGCATTTTCTCCGTGTGGGTGCCGCTTGGATCCATGTTCATCATGGGCACGTCCGGCTTCTTCTTCAACACGGCTGACCCGTCGAGCTACCACAACGTGTTCTGGTTCGTCGTCGTTCTCATGGCGATCATCACCGTCATCTGGGTCGTTGCCGTCCGCAATCCCCAGCATTCCTACCTGGAGGACGAGACCGACCCCAATGCTCCGAAGCCTAAGGTCTCCGAGGGCTTCAAGAGCCTGTCCTGCTGGATTGCCATGATCGCTTTTGCCGCGTTCTCCCTGGGCACCGCATGCGTTATGAACTTCGAGACGCTCTACATGGTGCAGACCATGGACATGGACCAGGCTGCCGCCAACGGCATGCTCAACATCGCGAACATCGCTGTCGTGATCGGCGGCGTGGGCATCGGCTTCGTCTTGAATGCGGTGAAGAGCAATTCCGGCCGCCTTGCCATCTTGGCTGTGAGCTCGGCCGTGCTCGGCGTCTGCTTCGCGTTGGCCTACACGGTCGGCGGTGCGATGCTCACCCCGTGGCTTATCGTGTTCGGCCTGTCGAACGGTATCGTCCCCGCCATCTTCTTCACGATGGTTGCGGAAATCGCGCCGCGCCCAGAGCTCGCGAGCGTGTCCTCCACTCTCATGAGCTGCGGCCAGTGCGTTGGCGGCATCCTGTTCGCCGCTGTCGGCGCGGTCGTCGCCACGGCTGGTTGGGGCGCATGCACGGGCTTGCTCGCAGCCGTCGGCGTTGTTCTCTTCCTTGGCTCTTTGGCCCTTCTGTTCGTGCTCAAGGCGCGCGACAAGAAGCAGGCGTAAAGATAGCGAAAACCATTCGAGTGATGTAACGAAAAAGACGAGAGGAGTTAGATCATGGAATTCAAGAACGACCTGGGCAAGCCCTGGAAGTTCCAGGATGGCGACTTCACGGTTTACCGTTCATCGGTGTGGAGCCCCCCGGGGTGCCATCCCGTCGGGTGCGGCATCAAGATCTATGTGGACAAGGACGGCCGCATGGACCACATCGAGGGTGACGAGAACGACCCCATCACCCACGGCCGACTCTGCCCGAGATGCCTTGCGCTCAAAGACTACGTGTACAACCCGAGCCGCGTAATCTACCCGATGAAGCGCGACAAGGCCGAGCGCGGCAACGCCGATGCATGGGAGCGCTGCAGCTGGGACGAGGCGCTCGACCTCATCATGGACAACTGGAAGGATCTTACCGAGAAGTACGGTCGCAAGACCATGGCGATCTTCGTGGGCACCGGCCGCGACGGCATGCTCTCCCAGGACTTCCAGCTCTCCATCTTCCGCACGCCTAACTTGGCTTACACGCAGTCCGGCTATGCCTGCTACCAGCCGCGCATGATGTCTTCCCAGATGGTTCTTGGCGCGCTCTATCCCGAGCTCGATTACGCCGGCGGCCTTGAGGGCGGCTACGACGATCCCGAGTACCAGGTGCCCGAGCTCATGGTCCTCTGGGGCAAGATGCCGCTCGCATCCAATCCCGATGGCTTCTTCGGCCATGCGGTGATCGACCTCATGAAGCGTGGTGCGAAGCTCGTGACCATCGATCCGCGCGTGAACTGGCTGGCTACTCGCTCCGTCGTGCAGCTGCGCTTGCGCAACGGCACCGACGCAGCACTCGCCATGGCGATGTGCAACATCCTCATCAAGGAAGACCTCTACGACCACGACTTCATCGAGCGCTGGTGCTACGGCTTCGATGAGTTTGCCGAGCGCGTCGCGTACATGACGCCGGAGAAGGCCGCCGAAATCTGCGAGGTGCCCGTCGACGACATCTACCGCGTGGCCCGCATGTACGCCGCCGCGAAGCCGGCGTCGATCGCCTGGGGCCTTGCGTTCGACCAGAACACCAACGGCATGCAGGCTGGCCAGTGCGTGCTCGCCATGATCTGCATGACTGGCAACCTCGACGTTCCCGGTGGCAACATCGTTGCCGACCTGTCGATGCCCGAGGACCTCACGGGTGATGCCGCTGCTGGGCAGTCGGAGCACAACACCGACACCCGCTCGTTCATCACCGAGGGCTGGTACCAGATGACCGATGAGGAGCGCGCCGAGTGCATCGGCATGGACAAGTACCCGCTCTACTGCAACCAGATCACCGGCTGCCAGGCGGACTGTATCCTCGATACCTTGGAAACCGACGAGCCCTACCCGGTGAAGATGGCATGGATTGCCAACACCAATCTGCTCGCGCCAACGAACTCCGCCGAGCCGACGCGTTGGCACAAGGCCTTCCAGCGCTCCATCGAGTTCGCCTTCGGCACCGACTGCTTCATCACCCCGACCATCCAGGCGGTGTGCGATGTGTTCCTGCCGCTGTCGACCGTGGTCGAGCACGACGGCGTGAACCGCACCCACTACGGCGCGGCTTCCATCACTACCGGCTGCGGCAACAAGGCGATCACAGTGGGCGAGGCGAAGTCCGACCTTGAGATTTACTGCCTGCTCGCCGAGCGCATGGCCAAGATGTTCCCGGACGACCCGAAGGCATGCTTCGCGCACGAGAAATACGCCGAGTACCACGACTACCTGAACAAGAACCGCCTCGAGGGACGCCACACCTTTGACGAGGTCAAGGGCCTCGTGAAGTTCAAGCGCAAGGTGTACTACAAGAAGTACGAGACCGGCAAGCTCCGCCCCGACGGACAGCCCGGCTTCCTTACTCCGACCGGCCGCGTGGAGCTGTGGTCCTCGCAGTTCAACGACAACGGCATGGATCCGCTGCCGTACTACTACGAGCCCGACCTCTCGCCGCGCATCCCGGACAAGAAGCCCGAGGACCTGCACCTGCTGGCGAACCCCTATGTGCCCGAGGAGCTCGATGCCAAGTGGCATGAGCGCGACCTCTCGCACGAGGAGATCATGAAGAAGTACCCGTTCATCCTCTCCACGGGCCATCGTCGTTACAGCTCCTTCCACTCTGAGCATCGCCAGATCGCTGTTCTGCGCGAGATTGATCCGAACCCGATGCTTGAGATTAACCCGAAGGACGCTGAGAAGATCGGTCTCGCCGACGGCCAGTGGTGCGAAATTTCAAACATGTTCGGCAAGGCGAAGTACAAAGCCCGCATCCTGCCGACCATTAAGGAGGGCCACGTGGAGGCCGATCACGGCTGGTGGTTCCCTGAGCAGGACGGCTCCGAGCCTTCACTGTTCGGCGTGTGGCAGTCCAACTGCAACGACCTGATCCCGCTCCACCACAACAACGCGCTCGGCTTGGGCGCGCCGTACAAGAGCGCGTGCTGCAACGTCACGCCGTTGAAGGAAAGCTACGACGTCGACATGAAGGCGTTCGGCGAGAAGTTTGGAAAGCTGGTGTAACGAAGATGACTCAATACGGTCTGCTTATCGACTACGAATACTGCACAGGCTGCCAGTCCTGCGAGGTCGCCTGCAAAGAAGAGCACAACTTCCCGGTGGGCAAGTGGGGCATCCGCGTGCTCGACGAGGGCCCCTGGCAAAAGGACGACTCCTCCGATCAGGGCGCGAACTTCAACTGGAACAAGATTCCCGTTCCGACGGACCTGTGCGACCTGTGCGCCGAGCGCCTGGCCGACAACCGCGAGCCGGTGTGCGTGCACAATTGCCTCGGCGCTTGCATGAAGTTCGGCACCATCGAGGAGATGGCCGCCGAGCTCACCAAGAAGCCCAAGCAGGTTCTCTGGGTGCCGTCTGAATAGCAATCCGACGCTCTGCGAGATTCTCCACCTCGTATGAGCAAATCCCCGAGCCGATTCAACCTCCCCAAGTGTTCGGCTCGGGGGCATTTCCCTCCCCGCGTACCGCCTGGGCGTAGGTGCGCTTAAGCGGTACGCATCGGGTGAGGCAACGAACGCCCGATTGTCTCACCCGATGCGTTATCGGGGGATTTCACGCATAATGGAAGGCCTAAGAAGAGGGGTAGTGGGCATGGAAGCAAGAAGGGGACAGGGTCTTTCGACCCGTAACGTGATTGGTATCTTGGCGCTCTTCTGCACGATGAGCGAGTTCGCCATCTTGACGCCTTCGATAGCCGCGTTCTCGCATCACTTCGTGGGGACAGACATCACGACAATTATGTTCGCGAACAGCATCACAGGCATCGTGTCAGTGCCCGTGAGCGTGCTTTCGGGGGCGATTTTGCACCGCGTCGGTTTCAAGCCGATGGCCATCCTCGGTATTTTGGTGATGTCGCTCGGCGGTGCTTTCCCGTTCTTGATGCCGGATATCACCGACTATACGCTCGTCATCGTTTCGCGCGTTATCGTGGGCATCGGCTTGGGTGTGATGTTCCCCGTGGGAAACGCGACTATCATCGCTCTGTTCGAAGGCGAGAAGCGCTCGCGTCTTCTGGGCCTGGGCATCACGATCCAGTTCCTGTTCAACCTGATTTATACGACGGTTGCGGGTTATCTCACCGAAATCGGGTGGAACTACTCGTTCCTTGCGTACCTTATCGGCCTCGTTCCCTTGGTCGTTGCGCTTGTGTGGATGCCCGAGGCAAAGGGCGTTGTGGCGGAGGGCCGCGAGCGTGAGCGCGTGGAGCGCTTGTCGGTGACAAAGGAGAAGATTCCTCATGCTATCTGGGGATATGCTCTCTTCGCGCTGGTGACGTGGACCTGCGTTGTGACCGTGCAGATCATCACGTCGACCATTCTCGACGTCCGCGGGCTTGCAAGCTCCGGTCAGGCGGCGCTCGTCATCAACTGCTGCGGCGTCGGCACCATTCTCTGCGGCCTTGCGTTTCCGACGCTTGTCCGCGTGTTCAAGACGCGCCTGTTCGGCATCGGGGCCGCGCTTGCGGCGATCGGCGTCGTTCCCTGCATGCTCGCCGATAACGCGGTCGTCTATGCGATCGGCGTGTTCATCTTGGGGTTCGGAGGCTCGATGTTCTTCACGGCGGCTCAGAACGCGACGGGCAATATCGCTCCGAAAAGCCGCGTGCCGTTCGTTTCCGGCATCATGACTTCCATGATGAACTTAGGGCCCTTCATTGCGCCGTACTTGTTCGCGGCAACGGTGGCGGCAAACCCTGCGGAAGGCAACGACGCTGTGTTCCCCGTGCTGATCGCGATGTGCGCCGTGTGCGCGGTCATCGGATTTTTGCACCCCATGCGCGCGCTCGTGGCGAAACCTGCAGATGGTGCGCTGGATGAAGGGGCGCCCTCTAGCGCGGCTGGCGCGGACGAGATTCGATAGTCTGATGCCGCGATGTTTCGCCTGCATACACTGCGGAAAGTGCGGGCCTCCTTCGTCCGATGCGAAGGTGAGGCCCGCCGGGTGGTGCATCTTCTGCCGCACGCAGAACGAGGTTGATGCGAAGGTGTGCGCGAACTGTGGCAAGCCGCTGCCGAAAACCCCAGGGTCGTTTCAGCGGAATGCGGGCGGTACGGATCGCTAAATGATGTGATGCGGCTTGGGTTCCGCAATGGGCCGGGGCGGGCGTGATGAGCGCGGGTGGAGCGGCGTGTTCAAAAGGTCGAACAGCTCGCGCGGAATCGAGTCGGCAACCCATTCGCACATCTCATCGAGGGATACGTCGTAGGAGCCGTAATGCCATTTCGGGAAGAGGTGGACCTCGAGCTCGACGGTGGCGTCGATCTGAAACTTCAAGTGCTCCGTCAGAGGGACTTTGCGCATTTGCGTAAGGGTTTCGGTGATCGTCTTGCGGCGCAATCGCGGCGCGAAGTTGTCGATGGCGTTGTAGTCGTTCGATTTCGCGACGCCGGCATAGAAGAGGTTGCGGCTTGCGATGTTCGCCTCCGTGATGTAGTACCCCTCTTTCCACGAAAGCGTGCGGCCGATTTCGTTCGCCCCTTGCGCCCAGGCGAGCTCCACATGCCATTGGGCGATGGCGAACTTGTCTTTAAAGCATCGGTAGAACGTCGCGCGGGAAATTCCCGCTTCCTCGCAAATCTGCGTGACTGAGAGCTTGTCAAACGGCGTTTCCTCGACAAGCTTGTCGGCTGCGTCCATGATAAGCAGCTTCGTCTGGTAATTGCTGATAAGCGAGTTGTTCAAAACCTCGCATCTCCCCTCTGAGAATGCAACGAGGTGCGCCCCCGCTCGCCTCGTTGCATTAGTGCGGCGCCCCGAGGTTGGCTTTTCTCCCCGGGGCGCCGCTGCGTTCATGCGAAAGCTCTACGCGTAGATTTCCTTTTCCACGACGAGCTCGTTTTTGATCTTGCCGACGAGCTTCTGCAGTGCATCGACGCAGTTCGGGCGGATGTCGGCGCCGATGAGCACGTACATGATGGAGTCGCCCACGCCAAGCTCGCCCTCGTTCATCCAGGTGCGCACGTAGTACACGCCCGGCCAGGTGAGCGCTTCCTTCTCGGCCGCGGCAACGCCCTCGGCGTCATAGGAGAATTGCACCTTCGCGACTTCCCCAAGGCCTTGGACGCCTTCGCGCACCTGCTTTTTAGGCGTGATGCGCACGATGCCGTTGTGGGTGAGGAACATGCCGCACTGCGCGGCTTTCGGGTCGGCCTTGGCTTCCTTGAGCCACTGGTCGATCGACGGTTCAGGTTTGGACATAAGTTGCCTCCAAAACGTTGAGTGTTCAGGCGCCCTTTCCCAGGCGCTATCTAGACGCCCATTGTACTCGAAGTGGGCCTTTCCGCGGGCGTGCGCACTCCAGCTTCCGCGAATCCGCAGGTTTGCTATTCGTCCCGCTCACCTTCCCCTTCCCTATAAAACGCGTGCATTTTACGAATGGGAAATACTTGCTCATCGCCCAAATGATAGACTGGGAAAATTCCACAGCATCAGAAAGGACAGCTATGTCTCTCCCAGCATCCGATACCAGCAAGCAGCCCGACAACCTCACCACCATGGATTTGGGCGAGGTTCTTCCCCGCACGGCCGAGGTTCGCGATAACCACCTGTTCATCGGCGGCGTCGACATGGTGAAACTTGCGCGCGAGGAAGGCACCGCGCTCTACGTGTTCGACGAGGCCGACCTTCGTTGGCGCATGGAGACCTATCGCGAGGCGTTCCGCTCGCGCTACGAGAACTCCGACGTCATCTACGCTTCGAAGGCCTTCCTGAACAAGGAAGTCGTGCGAATCGTGAACGAAGAGGGGCTTTGCCTCGACGTGTCGGGCGGCGGCGAGCTCGCCTGCGCCCAGATGGCGGGCTTCCCGATGGATCGTGTCTTCGTGCATGGCAACAACAAGACGCCGGCCGAGCTGCGCGAGGCCATCTCCGCAGGTGTGGGCCGCATCGTGGTAGACAGCCGCATCGAGCTTGCGCGCGTGTCCGAGATTGCCGGGGAACTTGGCGTCGAGCAGGCCATCTACATGCGCATCACGCCCGGCGTCGAGGCCGACACGCATGAGTATATCCGCACGGGCTGCGAGGACTCAAAGTTCGGCTTCACCATGCTCGACGACTTCGCCTTCAGGTGCGTGAAGGACGCCATCGAGGCTCCCAACGTGAAGCTCGTCGGCTTCCACTGCCATATCGGCTCGCAGATCTTCGCGCTCCACTCGTTCCGCGAGGCAGCGCAGGTCATGATCGAGTTTATCGCGCGTGTCCAAAAGGAATACGGCATCGAGATTCCCGAGCTCGACCTGGGTGGCGGCCTGGGCGTGGCTTACCTCGCGACCGACAAACCCTCCTCGATCGACGATTTCGCGGAATGCACGACCCGCGCCGTGAGGGACTTCTGTGCCGAATACGGCGTCGCCGAGCCGCGTATCCTCGTCGAGCCTGGTCGCAGCCTTGTCGCCAACGCCGGCGTCACGCTCTACACCGTGGGCATCCTAAAGACCCTGCCCGGCATCCGCAAGTACGTCGCCATCGACGGCGGCATGTCCGACAACATCCGCACGGCGCTCTACCATGCCGACTACGAGCCCGTGATTGCCAACAAGGCGGGCGAGCCGCGCACGGAAATCGTTACGCTGTGCGGCAAGCACTGCGAAAGCGGCGACGCGGTAGTCATCGACATGCCCATCCAACATCCAGAAATCGGCGATATCGCATGCGTGTTCACAACGGGCGCGTACTGCTCTACCATGTCTAGCAACTACAATGGCCAGCCCAAGCCGGCCGTAGCGTTCGTGAAAGACGGTGTCGCCCGCGTCGTCACGCGCCGCGAGACCTACGCCGACCTCTACGCCCGCGATATCTAGGAGGACCTTATGACCATCAAGCTCGGACTCGTCGGCACCGGCACGGTCGGTGGCGGTTGCATTGACATCCTTCAGAAGCACAAGGAGGACTTCAAGCGCCATTACGGCATCGACGTGGAGCTTGCCCGTGTCTGCTCGCGCGACCCTAAGCAGGCCGAAGCCCATGGTGTGAGCGACCTGTTCACGATGGACTACCACGACATCGTCAACGACCCCGACATCGACATCGTCATCGAGCTCATCGGCGGCACCACGGTCGCGCGCGACGTGGTCGTGTCGGCACTTGAGGCGGGCAAGAACGTCGTCACGGCCAACAAGGCGCTCATGGCGACCCATGGCGAGGAAGTCATGCATCTGGCGGAGAAGATGAACCGCGAGATCGCCTTCGAGGCGTCCGTCGGCGGCGGCATCCCCATCATCGACCCGCTGAAGCATTCGCTCATCTCGAATGAGATAACGTCTGTCATGGGCATCGTGAACGGCACGACGAACTACATGCTCACGCGCATGGTCGACGACAACCTTTCCTATGACGAGGCGCTCAAGGAGGCCCAGGAGCGCGGCTTCGCCGAAGCCGACCCCACGGCCGACGTCGACGGCTTCGACGCTGCGGCCAAGATCGCCATCTTGGCGTCGATCGCCTTCAACTCGCGCGTCACGCTCGACGACGTGCACACCGAGGGCATCCGCAACATCACGACGCTCGATCTGGACACCGCCGACGACATGGGCTATGTCATCAAGCTTTTGGCGATCGCCCATCGCACGCCCGACGGCATCGACGTGCGCGTGCACCCCACGATGCTCCCGAAGGCGCATCAGCTCGCGACCGTGAACGGCGTGTTCAACGCGATTTACGTGACGGGCGACGCTGTGGGCGAGACGATGTTCTTCGGCGAGGGCGCGGGCGCGGGCCCGGCGGCGAGCGCCGTCATGGGCGACGTGCTCGAG
>OLPR01002129.1_pt1 | contig 15115 bp, 15 predicted proteins | sample 1672761 | NCBI WGS metagenome assembly OLPR01 (sample SAMEA3136721, study PRJEB25190) | human gut metagenome | biome: human gut; feature: human-associated habitat; material: faeces | place: Austria | collected 2013 | reverse complement strand
ATTCAAACCGCAGCGACTAAAGTCACAAATATGCTTTATTTATCTCCCTGAGTTCGTCTGTCTCGGCAAATCAGAAATTGTATGTTATAATATTTTTGAAGTAGAAAAATTAGCAAAGTAATAGGAGGCTACTATGGTTATTGAGAATAATCCCAAAGAACTTGCTGCTATGAAGAAATTTCATGAAGGAAACAGAGCAGACAGATTAAAACTGCAGGAGGAGTTTGCTTCAGAGTTTCGTGAAGAATATAAAGATAAAGATCATTGTCCCTGTAAGAAAGCCTGTCGTTATCATGGAAATTGTAAGGAATGCGTGGCGATTCACAGGGCTCATCAGGAACATGTTCCAAACTGTATGCGGCCGATGTTGAATAGGAAGATTAAGATACTTTCTGAGTTAACGGAACATACTCTTGCTAATGAGATAGAACCTCCTAAAGAACATTTGAGAAAAGAGTTTCTCTAGAATGTGTTTGAAAAGTAATTAGAACTCCTTGGTGATTTAATTGTTAGGTGTTTTAAAAAGTATTTAAAGAGTTGGTAAAAGAATCATAATTTTTTCTTTTGTTTAAAAAGTATTGTTTGCCAATCGCTTGATAAAAAAACTCAATTAGTGTATTTTAAAAGGAAAAGCAGTTGATGAAAGAGGGGGTTAAACAATGAAAGAGAAGAAATATGTTGCTGAGAAAATAGAGAATTTCCAGGCAGAGATTCCTGTAGAAGAATATATGAAAGAATGCGTGGATGTTGCAACATTCCTTGAATTTTGTAAAGAATGCTCGAACTATGGGAAACTATGGTGCTGCCCTCCGTATACATTTGATGTGGAAAAAGATTATTGGAACAAATATCGCAAAATTCAAATTATGGGGCGAAAATTATATTTGCCTAAAGAACTTACAAGCCAGTCCTATATTAAAAATGAACAATGGAAAATAACAGAAGAGTTTCTTCTCCCATATAAAGAAGAATTAGAACAGGAAATCTTAAAGTTAGAACAGGAATATCCTGGAAGTGTTTCTTTAAGTAGCGGAGCCTGTTTACATTGTAAAAATGCAGAGTGTACACGTTTGTCTGGTAAACCTTGCCGTTTTCAGGATAAAATGCGTTATTCAATAGAATCATTGGGAGGCAATGTTGGCAAAACGGTAACGAAGTATCTTAAGCAGGAATTACAGTGGGTGGAAGAAGGAAAACTTCCAGAATATTTTATGCTGATTTATGGACTGCTAATTCCGTAAATTCTGGTTTGCCGCAGGCAAGGGAGACGCCACTGAGAAGAAATCTATAACCGGATTGCTAGAAGGATTTGGGAAAGAGGTGCAGTTATGGGGATTTATTTGAATCCAGGGACAATAGAATTTCAGGAAAGTATAAATTCAGAAATATATGTAGATAAGACAATGCTTATTGAGAGAACAAATGCAGCTCTTAGAACAAAACAAAAGTATATGTGTATCAGCCGGCCGAGAAGATTTGGAAAGTCGATGGCGGCGGACATGCTTGCGGCGTACTACGGAAAGGATTATGATTCGGCGGCACTGTTCGATGGATTAGAAATTAGTTATTGTGAGACATTTTCCACACATTTAAATAAATATAATGTTTTTAAGATAAATATGCAGGAATTTTTAAGCATGACGCAGAATGTAGATGAGATGCTTAAAGTACTTCAGAAAAGACTGATTAAAGAATTAAAATATAACTATCCAGAATATGTAGATTGCGATAATCTGGTGTTTGCTATGCAGGATATTTTCTCTTATACGGGACAATCCTTTATTGTTTTGATTGATGAATGGGACTGCTTGTTTCGTGAATATAAACAGGATGAAGAGGCACAGAGAAAATATCTGGATTTTTTAAGGGTATGGCTAAAGGATAAAGGATACATCGCTCTTGCCTATATGACAGGAATTCTTCCGGTTAAAAAGTACGGAACGCATTCTGCATTAAATATGTTTATGGAATATTCGATGACGAATCCTGGAAATATGGCAGAATATTTTGGTTTCACAGAAAAGGAAGTAGAGAATCTTTGCATAGAATATGGAATAAGTATAGAGGAAACAAAAGCATGGTATAATGGGTACGGTCTTTATAGCCATAACAAACAGGAAGATATTTTATATTCTATTTACAATCCAAAGTCAGTTGTAGAAGCAATGTTACGTCACAGATTTGGTAACTACTGGAATCAGACGGAAACCTATGAAGCACTTAAGATATATATTCAGATGAATATGGATGGATTAAAAGATGCAATCATTGAAATGCTTGCAGGTAATAGTGTGAGAATTAATATAGGTACCTTTCATAATGATATGACGACATTTGCGACGAGAGATGATATTTTGACATTGCTTGTGCATTTGGGATATCTTACTTATGATGTAGAAAAAGAATCCGTTAGAATTCCGAATAAAGAGGTGGCGCAGGAATATATTAATGCAATCAGTACAATGGATTGGAAAGAGGCAATTTCTCAGATTAAGGATAAAAAATATGCCTTAAAGTTTCAGGGAAAGTTAGAAGAACAGCCTAAATATACAGGACGAATTCTTGCGGTAGGGATAGGTTACGATAAACAGACAAAGGAACATAGTTGTAAAGTAGAGGTGCTAGAATGACAACAATTTTATGCTATGGAGATTCAAACACATACGGTTATAATCCGGTAAATGGTTTGCGTTATCCAAAAGATGTACGTTGGACAGGTGTATTACAAAAGCTGCTTGGTGAACAATATGCAGTCATAGAAGAAGGCTGTAATGGAAGAACAACAGTTTTTGAAGATATTGCCGAACCATGGAAAGAAGGACTTGGCTATTTAAAGCCTTGCCTAAATACGCATAAACCAATTGATTTTGTGATCATGATGCTTGGAAGTAATGATTTAAAAAGAATGTTTCACGCATCAGCAAAAGAGATTGCAGATGGAGCGGAGCAGTTAGTAAGTATTATAAAAGAATTTACAAAAGAAAAACAAGGTTTCATGCCGAAGGTAATTCTGGTATCCCCGCCAGAGATTGGGGCAGATATTGCAACTTCAGAATTTGCCCGGTCATTTGATGAGGATGCAATTGAACGTTCAAAGGAGCTTCCAGTTTTCTACGAGAAAATCGCTAAAAAATATGATTGTATTTTCTTTAATGCGGCAAAAGTGATAGAATCATCGAAGGTGGATTCGCTACATTTGATGCCAGAGGCACATAAAAAGCTGGCAGAAGAACTCTATAAATGTATTATGGAAAATGAATAAAGAAAAGAGGAAGATAAACTTGCTTTCGAAATTGGCACTCGTCCCTTGACATGGCTAATAATATCTGTATAATAAAATTAGGCAGAATAAAGAGCCTCGAAAGAAGGGATAACATGTTTTTTTGGAAAATAGATGATGAGACCATACGATGCCTTATTAATAAGGAAGAGATAGGGCAGATGGGCTTTGATTTAAAGGAACTTGGTGAAGATAATGAGCAGATGGAAGAATTTTTGAATGCCGTTATTGCAGATTCTAAGAATTATATTGAATGGAATACAGAGAATGGGGTGCAGAATTATATTGCCAGAGCACTGCCATCCGAACAGTTCCTGATTACAATTAGCTGTACTTTTCAGGATGTGGCGATAGACAGGGATTTAGACCAGATTAAGAAGATGACCACAGCATTGAGAGAACGGATTTCTGATGACAGAATCGACAGTATCTACTCTATGACAGGGGAAGAGAAGGAGCGGGAGTTTGAATCTTTAGCAAGAGATCTTCATGATGTGTGTATAGGGAATACTAGTGAAAGTGAAAAGGATACAGAAGAAGCAGCAAAGAATGTGCAAAATACATCTTCAGAAGTATCTTACCAGCAATCGGCACCAACTAAGCCATCTGGTTCCACAATGACAGACAAAGAAAAAAAACAGCAGGCAGTAAGACCACATATTCCGGCACAGAAGCTTATATTTGATAATTTTCATAATCTGATGGATTTCTGTTCTCTTTTGAATAAAGATTATTTTATTCCATCAAGCCTTTATAAGAAAGCGGATAAGTATATTTTACTGGTAGAGTTTCCAGTAGAGATGGATAATTCTCAGATTATCACGTTCATGATAACAGCAGAAGAATATGGGGCAGAATGTTCAAATCAGAGATTAGAAGGGTATTATTTGTCAGAACATGCGAAGCTGATTATTAAAGATAAGGCAGTGGAGACACTTTTTCGTATGAATTAAGCGAAACATCATAGAAACGTATTGTTTCTTAATATGTAAAAGCTTTAGTCTAAACAAAATATGAAAATCATTTTTGATATGTAGAATTCTGACAGATGATTTTTATCTTCCAAGAAGAGTGAACAATTACATATAACCAAAATGAAAGAAGTATGATATACTAACAGGGAACTGGTTAAAAACTGGTTCCCTGTTTTTTATAATAGGTAATTATTCAGAGAAGAGAATATTTTTGAAAATTTATTTTAAAATTCACATGGCGAAGTAAGCATGTGTAAAAAATGTTAAAAATATAGTTTGGTAAACATGTTCTGAATAATTATTATAATTTTGCAGAATGCTTAAAAATAAAAGAAGGGATAGAATATATATATATGGATTTATCAGATGTAAGAAAGAATATTGACCGTGTAGATGCAGAAATCCGCAAGCTTTTTGTGGAGCGTATGACATTAGCAGATCAGGTTGCCTGCATTAAGGCAGAGACAGAAGATAAAATTTACAAACCGGATAGAGAAGAGATTATCATTAAGAAGCAGACCGAGGGAATGAAGCCAGAATTAGTAAGAGAATATACTGCTCTTATCAAGCGAATTATGGAAGTAAGCCGTAAGTATCAATATGGCAGAACTTTAGAACTTCGTCAGTGCTTTCCGTTTGAATATAGTAAGATGCCGGCAGTCATTTTGAAACCGGCGATGGTAAAAGAGGAATTATACATCTGTGAAGATTTTTCAAAAGATAAGGTAATTACGGTGTCTTCTTATGAAGAGATTGGAAATTATATCAAAGAGGGCAAGGCAGATGCTGGAATTGGTATTATTGAGGAAGTGGGAATCGGTGTGTCCGATGAACTTCATAATCTGCTTGCGGAAAAAGATTTATATATTACACACTGTAAAGTACAGGAAGATGACGGTGTGCGCCGTAAAGTAGTAACATTTACAGACAAGCTGGTTGTTCTCCCATCACATAACCGAGTAAAAGTAATGTTTGAATGTCCAAATCATAGCGGCAGTATCAGTAGTATTTTATCAATGATTTCTGATTATGGCGTGAACCTTACAGAGATTCATTCACGGCCATTCTGGAAAGATAATAGTTGGAATTATAAGTTCTTTGTAGAAATGAATGCCAATATTGATACGAAAGAGATTCGTGCATTAATCTACCAGCTTTCTCAGGAGACAGCATATTTAAAGATTCTTGGAAGCTATGCCTGTGAGGGAGACTTTTAGAGATGGAATTTTTAGAAGAAAAAATATTTGACCGTGAGCAGTATGATATTTATATCCGCCGGATTCATTATGATGACCGGGATGCAGTGATGTATGAGAAAATGCTTCATTTTCTATTTCCATATATCGTAGAAGAACGTGGAATAGAAGATAAAGAAGGACTTATGGAAGAGTATATCCATTGGAATGGACAATTAATTGAAAAATGTCTGTATCATCTGCCTCATGATATCCCGTACATAAATATCTGCAGGGCATATCAGTCGGTTGTATTTCTTTTCGCAGGAAATATAAAAGAGGGAATGGAGCAGCTAAGAAGGATTGGAACAGAGAATTTTCAGTATGATGGCAAGGCTCCAAAGTCAATTATGACGCAGGATGGTAAAGTATATAAGCCAGTTTCTAAACTATTCCTTCTATATAATTATGCAAAGGTTCTTAAGCAAAAAGGAATGCAAGGAGAGCTAGAGGCATTTCAAAAGGAATACCCATATGCATTTACTATTTATGGTGATGAGGAACATAGGGAACATGACTTGTTTTACAAAGAACAGATGGGACAATACAAGGATGTAATATTTTATCCGGTATATCAGAGAGTTTATAAAATTGGGCGAGGCCCGCAGGACTTTTTTGTTTATTATGACGCAGCAAAGTCTGTGCCTGTTTCGCAGGTGCCTGAATAATCTTAAATTATCAATTATGGATTGATATGGGGATAATTAAAGGATAATAACTTATTCAGAGTTTAATAGGGAAGAATACTTATAATACTGAATGGTTAAAATAATATTTATGGAGGAAAAACAAATGAAAGAGTATTCATTGGGAACAAAATGTGTACAGGGAGGTTATACACCAGGCAACGGAGAACCGAGACAGATTCCAATTGTACAGAGTACAACATTTAAGTATGAGACAAGCGAGGCAATGGGCCGCTTATTTGACTTAGAGGAAGAAGGATACTTTTATTCCAGATTACAGAATCCAACGAATGATACGGTAGCAAGAAAGATTTGTGAATTAGAAGGAGGAAGTGCTGCAATGCTTACTTCTTCTGGACAGGCAGCCTCTTTTTATGCTGTATTCAACATTGCTTCCTGCGGTGACCATATTGTATCATCATCTTCTATTTACGGAGGAACATATAACCTTTTTGCAGTAACAATGAAACGAATGGGAATTGATTTTACCTTTGTTTCCCCAGATTGTACAGAAGAAGAGTTAAATGCGGCATTTCAGCCAAATACGAAAGCTGTCTTCGGCGAGACAATCGCCAATCCGGCACTTACTGTATTAGATATTGAAAAGTTTGCAAAGGCAGCACATGCTCATGGCGTTCCATTAATTATAGATAACACATTTGCAACACCAATAAACTGCCGCCCGTTTGAGTGGGGAGCGGATATCATCACACATTCCACTACAAAATATATGGATGGACATGGTGCAGGATTGGGCGGCTGTATCGTGGACAGTGGAAACTTTGACTGGACAAAATATCCAGATAAATATCCAGGACTCTGCACGCCAGATGACAGCTATCACGGTGTCATTTATACAGAACGTTTTGGTATCGGCGGGGCATATATTACAAAAGCGATTGCACAGCTTATGAGAGATTTTGGTTCCATGCAGTCTCCTCAGAATGCATTTATTTTAAATCTTGGCTTAGAAAGCCTTGAAGTGCGTATGAAACGTCATTGTGATAATGGATTGGCAGTGGCACAGTTTTTACAGCAGCATGAAAAGGTAACGTATGTTAATTACTGTGGTCTTGAAGGAGATAAATATCACGCATTAGCAGAAAAATACCTGCCAAATGGCTCCTGTGGTGTTGTAAGTTTTGGAGTAAAAGGCGGAAGAAAAGCGGCTGAGAACTTTATGAAACATTTAAAGATTGCCGCAATCGAGACACATGTTGCAGATGCAAGAACCTGCTGTCTCCATCCGGCAAGCGCAACACATCGCCAGATGAATGATGAAGAGTTAGAAGCTTGTGGAGTAAAACCAGATTTAATCCGCTACTCCTGTGGCTTAGAGAATGCAGAAGACTTGATTGCAGATCTTGCACAGGCTTTAGATCAGATTTAATGTTGATAACGCTGTTATAGCGAATAAGATGAAATAAAATTCAAGTAATCCATTCAAAATCAGAAAGCAAAGAGAGAACAGAACCTATATCTGTGGCCTGGGAGTAAATGTTGGATGTGAGTGTTTAAGCGAACATTCAGCATGCCGCGACGAAAGTCACAGATATAGATTCTGTTCTCTCTTTGGTTTCATCGGCTTTTTTATAGTTGCATGATATGTGTGGTATTAATTGGAATCAGAAAAAACAAAGAAGTCTCATTTTGTACACATTTTCATTGTATAATACATTTTGTAACAAGTTGTTAACAAATAATATATATTTGCTCAACATTTATTACGAGAGGAGTTTACAATTGAAACATAAAAAGACACTACTTACATTTTTGATGCTGTGTGGGCTGTTTATTTTAAGTAAACCAGTATCTGCAGCAAAAGTTCCAGTCATTAAAGCTGGAAAGTCTACGAACTTAAAAGGAACCATTATCAATGTCAAGTATAGCGGAGCGGCTGTGACGATGGCGAATAAGTCCGCGACACCATCTATTAAGATTGGTTCTGAGATTTATGTACCATGCAAGACACTTTTTGCTGATAATGGAATTCATGCTTCTTATACAGCAAATGGTAACACTGTTACAGTAAAGAATGGAAAGCGCAAAGTTATTTTTTATGCAAATAAGAAATATGCAAAAGTCAATGGCAAGAAGATGACCTTAAAAGCTGCACCGTATTTTGTTACATATAAGAAAAGTAATATAAGAGATTTACTTGTTCCTGCAAAGCAGGCAGCAGCGTTCTTAGGTTTAAAATATACTTACAGCAGCCGTGCTAAGCTTGTGACTCTTGGGGTACGTAGTGGAATTGAGACTTCTGCAACACAGGTGAGCAAAGTAGCAAAGACAAGATTTATCAATAAGATGGGGCCGCTTGCAAGAGCAAACTATAAACGTACAGGCATCCTTGCCTCTGTAACAATGGCACAGGCGATTTTGGAAAGTGGCTGGGGACAATCAACATTAGCAGAGAACGGAAATAATCTTTTTGGAATGAAAATCAGTTTGTCTGGTAATAATTGGTCTGGATCCGCCTGGGATGGTGTAAACTATTATGCAAAGCGCACTTATGAATACGGAAGCAGAGGCAGATATTCTATCACAGCAAAGTTCCGTAAATATTCCTGTGCAGAAGATTCTATCGAAGATCATTCAGCATACCTGTTAGGAGCGAAGAACGGAAGCAGGAAGAGATATGCAGGACTTACCAAGACAAAAAGTTATAAAAAGCAGCTTCGGATTATTAAAAAGGGCGGCTATGCAACATCTGGTTCCTATGTGAATGACTTGTGCAGGGTAATCCGTACATATAATCTTACAAAATGGGATAAATAAAACACAGATGCAAATGAGAATGTCATATATTATTTTATGAATGGATTTTTGTTGTTACGAAAATATCTATAAAGACAGTATTTGACCCTATAGGCAAAGTGTATTATAGTAAAAGCAGGTTTTGGCCTGCTTTTTGTTTTTTGATAAGGAGGAAGACATTATGGAAAGAATGTTAGAAGGAATGGTTATTTTTGTAGCCAAAATACATAACTATATTTTGTCGCTAAATGATGCTTACGAGAAAAACTTTACAGACAAGCAGCTCCACTTTCTCGTAATAGGAATTTTGGGAATGCTTATTTTGATGGTGATTTATCCATTGTTTAAGCTGTTGAGTGAGAATCATATTCTGGCGATTGCATTTATCTATGTATTTACAGTAATCGTAGTTATTACTTTTGCTATTGAAATCGGTCAGAAGATTTCCGATAGCGGAACGATGGATTTTGCGGATATCGTATTTGGAATTGCAGGATTTTTGCTGATGTTTGTGATTTTTGCTGTTATAAGACAAATTTTTCTGGCAATTATCAATTTGTTCCGAAAAATAGGAAAACATTAGAGCGTGTTTGAAAAGTATTTGTAAAAGGTCTTTTTAATATACTCTACAGGAAGGGTATAGAGTGATAATAACTAGATATAAGAAGTAAAAAAGAAATCTGTCACAGGATATATTATCGAGTCGTGGATAGATTTCTTTTTTTGATTTTGTTTTGAAAAAATGTTTAAAAATGAGAACAAAATAGCTTTTATTTTTTTGTTGTTCATACTTTTTCCGAAATTTTTTCATAGATTTTTCAGAAAATTAGTGTATGATATAGAAGAAAAGGAAAATAAGCAAGAATGAGGGAGGCTTTTTCATGGATAAATTAAAAATCATGGTCGTAGATGACGAGAGCAGAATGAGAAAACTGGTAAAAGATTTCCTTAAGAAAAAGGATTTTGAAGTCATAGAAGCCGCAGATGGCGAGGAGGCTCTTGATATTTTCTTTAAAGATAAAAGTATCAGTTTAATTATTTGTGACGTTATGATGCCGAAGATTAATGGATTTGATGTTGTAAAAGAGATTCGTCAGTACTCACAGGTGCCGATTATTATGCTGACGGCAAAAGGTGAGGAGAGTGACGAGTTGAACGGCTTTGATCTTGGAGTAGATGAGTATATATCGAAACCGTTTAGTCCAAAGATTCTTGTAGCCAGAGTAGAGGCAATTTTAAGAAGGAGTAATAATCTTTCTACCGGAGAAGTTCTTAAAGCCGGTGGTATTGAACTTGACATCGCCGCGCATGAAGTAAGGATTGACGGAAAAGAGATTACGTTAAGTTTCAAGGAGTTTGAACTTCTGAATTATTTCGTAGTGAACCAGGGGGTAGCACTTTCAAGAGAAAAGATTCTTAATAATGTATGGAATTATGATTATTTTGGAGATGCCAGAACAATTGATACCCATGTTAAAAAGCTTCGAAGCAAGTTGGGAGAAAAAGGCGAGTACATCAAGACAATCTGGGGAATGGGTTATAAATTCGAAGTAGATTGATTAGGAGCATAGCATGAGAAATTCAATACGATTTAAGATGACCTCTATCTTAATTTTAATTGTCGGATGGGTGATTGTATTTACATGGTTCCTGAATAATACATTTTCTGAGAAATATTATGTGTCTTCTGAAAAGGCATCGATAGTAAAGACATTTGATAAAGTTAAGAATATTTTAAAAAATGAAGAAAATCAGGATACCATTGATGAGGAAATGGAACAGATATCCAATAAGACAAACATCAAGATGATGATTGCACAGTCAAGTAATTATTATTACAGCCAGAATGTAATATTTAGTAATCTGATAGACGGAAGTAAGACCTACGAAGAGATTCTTGGTTATTTAGATCAGATTCGGAGTCAGGTTATACTTGGTAATGATAAAGGAAACTTTAAAAGTAATTCTGGAAGAAGTATTTTCCCGTGGGAAAGCAGTGCAGAGAATAATATGTCCACATTAATAAATAAGGGATATTTTGTCACACAGTTAAAAGATCAGGCAAGTGGGCAGAACGGTATTTATCTATTCGGATTTACAGATAATGATTATCTGATTGCCATGAGAGTGTCTATTGAGGGAATAAAGGCAAGTGCCGACATCAGCAGTCGGTTTATGGCATATATTGGAATGATAGGTATCATACTTGGAAGTTTAGTTATCTTTATCTTTTCATCAAATTTTACAAGGCCAATTAAAAATATGGCAGCGGTAGCAAACCGCATGGCGAATCTTGATTTTGATGCAAAAGTTACTGTCACACAGGATGATGAACTTGGCGAACTTGGGTATTCGATGAACCAGTTATCGGAAAAGCTGGAATCAACGATAGCTGATTTAAAGGCGGCGAACCTGGAGCTTAAGAAAGATATCGAGAAGAAGGAAAAGATTGACGATATGCGAAAAGAATTTCTCTCCCATGTTAGTCATGAATTAAAAACTCCAATCGCCTTGATTCAAGGCTATGCAGAAGGCCTTAAGGAAAATATCACAGATGATGAAGAAAGTAAAGACTTTTACTGTGAAGTTATTGCAGACGAAGCGAAGAAAATGAATGCAATGGTAAAAAAACTTCTCACACTTAACCAGATTGAGTTTGGAAATAATCAGCTTAGTATGCAGCGATTTGATGTATGCCAGATGATTCAGAATAAAATCAATTCTTCACAGATACTCTTTAAAAAGAAAAACACTACAGTTATATTTGAAGAAGAAGCACCGGTTTATGTATGGGCAGATGAACTGATGATAGAAGAAGTGTTCAGTAATTATTTGTCGAATGCTTTAAATCATGTTTATGAAAATGGTACGATTCGTATCTGGTTTGAACGTATGGACAGCAACCTTCGCATTCATGTTTATAACGATGGTAAATGTATTCCGGAAGAAGAACTTAATAAATTATGGATTAAGTTTTATAAAGTAGATAAGGCACGAACCAGAGAGTACGGTGGTAACGGTATCGGACTTTCTATTGTAGCGGCAACGATGAAAGCACATGGAAAGGATTTTGGTGTGGCGAATAAAGAGAATGGAGTAGATTTTTACTTTGACCTTGATGCAAAGATTAAGTCTTAAATTCTGAGTTGCCGCAGGCAAAATAGATGCTCACAGTAAATAAAATAGAACCTATATTTGTGACTTTAGTCGCTGCGGTTTGAATACTCGCTTATACACGCTCGTATCCAAACCTTGCTCCGAGGCCACAAATATAGGTTCTTTTATTTACTGTGAGCTGTCTTTGGCTGCTGAAGTAAAGTCAGAATTTATGTTTTAAAAGATTTGGGGATTTTTTAGAAGTTTGTGGATTGCTGAGGAATCAAACTTGAAAGGACTGACATTCAAACTGTTATCATTGTGTTACAATAATAAACTAAGTTTCAAACACGCTCTAATACATATGCAAATCAATCTTGTTCCACTACAGCATTTCTCATGCTAATCTCAATAAAATATGGCTAAAATTCAGTGCTTTTCACATCTATTTTCGTATCAGTCCACTAAAATTTAATTGCCTGGTATTTTTATATTCTCTGTATTCTTCCCCAAATCTTTTAATTGATTTGCCGGATTAGAAATAGACAGCCGTATTTCATCCAGAATTATCAGATGTAGATAACTCTCTTATATACGGAATAACAGGAGGTGTGCCACATTATATCAATAAACTGGATGTAAATAAAAATGTGGATGAAGCATTATTAGATAATTTATTTCTGCAAAAAATGTATAGTTGAAATTTTCCACAAGTTACAATCCACATCTTCTAAAAAGCATTTTTCAAACACGTTTTACCATTTTAAAAACATTCTCTGAGGGCGTCTCTTTGCCTGCGGTAACTCAAATTTACAAAAAATTTGGTGTTTTTTTCTATTATGAAAGTGAGAAAAAAGTGCTATAATCCCCTATGGCAGAATATATTCTGTAATAAAACGGAATAAAATAGTTATTTTTATGGAAGAATGTTTCTTAGAGAAAAGGCGATTTTACACCTTCATCGAAGGGGCATCCGATTGATTGAGCAAGAGATTGGAGTGACAGAAATGAATTTGACAGAAAAAGAATTTGTAAAGTTTTTAAGCAAGTTTGATGAACATCCATTTGATGTGAAAATTGGAGATGAGGTAAGCCATATAGGTAAGGGAGAGTCGGAATTTACAGTAATTTTTCATAAGATTCCGTCGATGAAAGAACTATTAACGAGTACATCAATTGCGCTTGGCGAAGCTTACATGGATGGAAAGCTTGAAATAGAAGGTGACCTGTACCATGCTTTGAATATGTTTTTAGGACAGATGGGTAAGTTTTCTACGGATAAAAAAGCGTTGAAGAAATTGATTTTTTCTTCACTTACGAAAAAGAACCAGCAGAAGGAAGTTTCCTCTCATTATGATATAGGAAATGATTTCTACAAAATGTGGCTTGATGAAACGATGAGCTATTCCTGTGGATACTTTAAGCATCCTGAGGACACTTTGTATCAGGCACAGGTACAGAAGGTAGAAAGAATTCTGGAAAAATTATATTTGAAAGAGGGGATGACACTCTGTGATATAGGCTGCGGATGGGGGTATTTACTGATTGAAGCAGCGAAAAAGTACGGAATTAAAGGTGTAGGAATTACTTTAAGTAAAGAACAAAAGAAGAAATTTGAGGAGCGGATTAAGGAAAATCATCTGGAAGATCAGTTAGAAGTTCGTCTGATGGATTACAGAGATTTGCCGGAATCTGGATTTAAGTTTGACCGAGTTGTCAGTGTCGGAATGCTTGAACATGTTGGAAGAGATAACTATGAATTATTCATGAAGTCTGTAAAAAGTATTATGAATCCAGGCGGACTTTTCCTGCTTCATTATATAAGTGCATTGCAGGAACATCCGGGAGATGCCTGGGTAAAGAAATATATTTTCCCAGGTGGAGTTGTTCCATCACTACGTGAGATTATCAACATTGCAGGTGACTATCAATTCTATACATTGGATGTGGAGAGTCTTAGAAGACATTATAATAAAACATTACTCTGTTGGAACGCAAACTTCCAGAAACATAAAGATGAAGTAAGAGAAATGTTTGGCGAAAGATTCATCCGTATGTGGGAATTATATCTTTGTGCTTGCGCCGCCACATTCATGAATGGTATCATTGATTTGGATCAGATATTATTTACGAATGGGGTAAATAACGATTTGCCGATGACAAGATGGTATTAATTTAGCTATATCAGATGTGAAATGATTCCCATCTCGCAGCAAGAATGCCGGGGCATTCTTGATTTTGAATTCGTAGAATTAATTATTAAGACTGCTCTGATTAATAAAGTACGCAGTCTATTTTGTATATGGAAAGTCGCGGTTGATTACGAGAAATTATCCATTCGAATCATTGGGTAAAAGAATCTGATGCAATAATAGATAAAATAATAAACGTAAGAAAATGAAGAGAGGAATTAAGGAAATGAATATTATATTAGCATCTGGTTCGCCAAGAAGAAAAGAATTACTGGCACAGGCTGGATTTGACTTTGAAGTAGAAGTAAGCAACGCTGACGAGAATGTGGCAGAGGAATCTCCGACAGAAATGGTCGAGGAACTTGCCGCAAGAAAGGCAGAAGCTGTCGTTAATCTTCATAATAAAAAAGAAGACAACTGCCTTGTAATTGGTGCTGATACTATTGTAGTGCTTGACGGGAAAATTCTTGGAAAGCCAGCCGATGAAGCAGATGCTAGAGCGATGCTCGCCTCTTTATCCGGTCGGACACATCAGGTGTATACAGGAGTAGCGTTGTTTTCAGTAAAAGAAGGTATCATAGAAAAAAAGACAACCTTCCACGAATGTACCGATGTGACAATGGTTTCCATGACAGAAAAAGAAATCGCAGATTATGTAGCATCTGGCGATTCGCTGGATAAAGCCGGAGCATATGGTATTCAAGGTCTGGCAGCGATATTTATCTCCGAAATAAAGGGAGATTACTACAATGTCGTGGGATTGCCAATCAGCAGAGTATACCATGAAATTGAACAATTCTGATTTGCCGCAGGAAAAGAGACGCTCGCAGGAAATAAAAGTGGTATGCTCCCTTTTAGGTAGACAGTTAAAAAAATAAAACTGTTTATCTGAAAG
>OLPR01002125.1_pt1 | contig 15132 bp, 12 predicted proteins | sample 1672761 | NCBI WGS metagenome assembly OLPR01 (sample SAMEA3136721, study PRJEB25190) | human gut metagenome | biome: human gut; feature: human-associated habitat; material: faeces | place: Austria | collected 2013 | reverse complement strand
GCGCTCTGGTGGCCCTGCGGGGCGGCAGCGGCGAGCAGATCGGCCACGCGGTGGCCATGGCGCTGAAAAACCTGATGGGCCTGATCTGCGATCCCGTGGCGGGCCTGGTGGAGGTTCCCTGCGTCAAGCGCAACGTCATCGGCGCGGTGAACGCCGTCAGCGTGGCGGACATGGCCATGGCGGGCATCACCAGCCGCATTCCCGTGGACGAGGTCATCGACGCCATGGGCGAGGTGGGCCGCCGTATGCCCGTAGAATTCCGCGAGACGGCGCTGGGCGGTCTGGCCGTTACGCCCACCGGGCAGGCCATCACCGAGCGCATACGGAAATCGAAATAAGGAGGGACGCAAATGACGCTGGATTTTAACGCTGTCGATCCGACTGTTGTGCCGCATTTCAAGGGCGGCGCCGGCGAAGCCCACGTCCGCACCGCCGTTGCCGACGGCATGGGCCGTATCCTGACATTGACCCTGCCCGCGGGGTCCTCCATCGGCCTGCATACCCACACTGGCAACTGTGAGATCATTCACGTGCTGTCCGGCTGCGGCGTATGCCACGACGATGGGATGGACGTACCCCTGAGCGCCGGCATGACCCACTACTGTCCCGAGGGCCACACCCACGGCATTGATAACATCGGAGATGCGCCATTGGTGCTGCTGGGCATCTTGCCGGACAGCAAATAAATTGACCGATACCCTGGCTGTGCGAAAAGCGCAGCCGGGGTATTTAGCAGGTAAAGCAAGGCTCCCGGGCAACAGATGATATCTATCGCCCGGGAGCTCCCCTCCTGTCGCGCGGGGCCTGTACCTCGCGCCCCCTACGTTGTTTTATGGTAGCACTCTATGATTGTAGTTTCAAGAAAATCGGTGATTTCTTAACGCAGTTTTAACGGAACGCTAACAGGGGCGCGAAAAATCCCTCCCCCTGGGGGAAGGTTTTTGCCCATTTTCATGGGCTTTATCGTCATTCTGCACAACAATCCCCCTTAAATTTCTGCCTATTGCGAATTGAATTGTTCGGTGACCGGTGATAAATTTAGGTTGGTATTTACCGAAAAGTGGTGAAACGGAGGGGTTTTTAAGATGAAACGATGGTTTTCCGGGCTTTTAGCGGCGGTTATGGTACTGCTTTTGCTGCCGGCGTCCGCCAGCGGCGAGGATCCGAAGTACTATGTCTCTTTGGACAGCACAGCAACATCTGCCGAAGTAAATAAACCAGTGGCGGTGGCGCTGTTCATGGGTCAGGATCCGGGGGATCTGGCCTACAATACCTTCTTTTTCCAGTTCTCCTATGACGCGGAAAAGCTTGATTTCGCAAACGCAGCCATCGGCAACAGCAGCGAAACTCCCGCCATTATCAACGACAACTCTGACGCCGGATTGCTGACCATAGGCGGCTACGGAGAAGTGCGCTCCGACAGTTCTATCATGCTGAATTTCACCGTAAAGGCTGCCGGTGAGGCCACTGTGAAATTGGTCAAGGCACAGATGGACGTCCGCGCCAACGCGGCAAAGGACGCCCAAACTGCCAGTGTACCGGCCGGCCAAAGCAACACGGTGACGATCCTGTGCGGCGGCTTCCCTGTTGTGCTTCCGGATTGTGCCACCGGCGCCGCTTATGTGACTGAAAACGGCGACTACACCTTTACCGCCGATCCCAGCTATAACTACGACTTTTCGGCCACTGTGGATAATGAAAAAGTTGACATCTTCAACAACGGCGACGGCAGCTACACGATCAAAAATGTCACCGGCGAGCTGGTCATCAGCGCCAGCAGCACACCCACTGTCAAAACCTACGCGGTGACCGTCGAGGGCGACGGCTCCGGCGACGTCAGCCCCCTCACTCCCGCAAAGCATGGGCAGGAGTACACCTTCACGGTCACGCAGGCCGCCAACTACGACTACGCGGTGGCCGTAACGGTAAACGGCCTGCCGGTGACGTGCACTGTCAGCAACAGCGGCAGCAACGCCTATACCTATACGATCCCGGCGGCGGCTGTCACCGGCCCGGTGGTCATTACGGTGAAGAAGGCCCCGCAAAGCGGCACCACGCAAATCGTGCTTACGGGCAGCGGCGCCGCCGATGTCTGGGATGGCGTTACGTCCTATACCGTAAAAAGCGGTGAAGCTTTTACATTCGGTATCAACCACCAAGATGGATTTGACTACACAGTTATTGTCATGGTTGGCGAAAAAACTCTCACGCTCCAGCGTAATGAAGGAAGCACCAGCACCTACACCATTCCCGGGGACTACATCAAGGGCGGCATTATCATGGTGACCATCACCAAAACGTCACAGCTTGCATTGACGGTGAACGCAGCCGAGTATGTGAAGCTCATAAATGGCAACGCCGTGTGGCTCATCACCGCTGTGCCGGAAACAAAGCTCCCTGCGACCAAGTCCCTCTATTACGGTGACACGGCCATGTTCTGGTCAGAGAAATACGAAGCCTATGCCTGGCTACTGGTGGACAAGGGTACAGCGGCAGATATCGCCGCCACGGCGAAATCTGCGATCTCCGTTAAGGGCAACTCCACTGTGTCGGTATCCTACGGCGGCGACGTCAATGGCACGGGCCATATCGACATCAACGACGCCCAGTATATCTACGACCTATATAACGCCAAGCATTCCGTACTTGACATGGAGAAGTTTCTCCGCTGCGATGTCAACGGCAACCGCGAAGTTAACGTCGAAGACGTACGAATGGTTGTCAGCCTGCTGCTGCGCTGATAAGTCAAAAGAGAAGCGCCTGAAGGGCGCTTCTCTTTTTCTTGCCGGTCAAAAAACTTGCGAAAGCCATTATGCAAGGCTCCACGGCGAAAGCCACGGGGCTTTCTGTCAGGACTCCATGTGTTTGCCCAGAAAGGACGCCACGGTCTGGGCAAGCTTACACTCCGTCTCCCCCGCCGGCTTGCCGTCGGGAGAGAGAAAGAGCACCGCGCCCAGCACGTCGCCGCCGCAGAGAATAGGTGCCGCCACAGCGGCCCGGAACTGCTCGTTCTCATCGCTGATGACCACACCCTCGCCGCAGTAGAGGCCACGCTGGTCCATGACTTGCTCCAGCGCGGTGGAAATGGGCTTGCCCAGCAGTTCCTTCTTCCCCGCCCCGGCGATGGCGATGACCGCATCGCGGTCGGTAACAGCGGCGGAAAAGTCCGTGCTGCGGCTGAGGGTATCGCAGAACTGCGCGGCGAACTCCTCCAACCCGCCGATAAGGGAATACTTCTTGAAAATGACCTCGCCGTCGCGGGTGGTGTATATCTCCAACGGGTCGCCCTCGCGGATACGCATGGTGCGGCGGATCTCCTTAGGGATGACCACGCGGCCCAGGTCGTCGATGCGGCGCACGATGCCTGTTGCTTTCATATATGAAATTCCTCCAGTCAAAGCAGATTTTACATCCGTAGTCTTTGTCCGGTGTCGGAGGAATATACATCCGCCGCACATGGTGCTTCATTACACAGAACAGCCCGCTTTGCAAAAAACAGACCCGCCCTCAGGCGGATCTGTTTTTTACCGTGTGCCGCACAGCGCTGAACAGCTGTTCAGCAAAATTTCACGGCAGCTCGCGTCGGACGCTATTCCGGCTCGGGCTACGTCGGGAACGCCCGGTCTTCTCCCTCGATCCTGTCGATGAGCCGCTGGATATAGGGGGGCAGGCGGCGGGACGTTTGATACAGTATCACATCGCAACCCTGGATTGGCTCCGCGCCGCAGGGGCGCTCCACCAGACCGTAAGCATCCTTCAGCGCCTGGGCGGTGGGCGTGGTCCAGATGTAGCTGCCATGCACGTTGGACAGCATCTCCATCAGCGTGCCCCGGTCATAGATGAAAATCACGTTTTTCCGGCGGTCCGCCGTCCGGCCGCCGGTATAGCGGTAGTCGGAATAGGGATAGATGGGCATATCGTAGTCAGCGTGGACCACCTCGGTGTAGGGTGCCAGCTGCTCCGGCATGATATGCGCCGCCCCGGCCAGCGGATGACTGCCGGACAGCAGCAGCACATAAGGCTGCGGCCTGAGCTTCACGGCGGTCAGCCCGCGCAGCTGCGCCGTGTGCAGATAGTAGTCCGCGGTCATATAGTTGGGCTTGAGGATGCCGATATCCGCGTTGCCGGCGGCCACATCCTCGATGACCTGCATATTGGTGGCCTCGCAGATACGCGCCCGGAACGGTACGCCGCTTTCCGCAAAGTCGTTGAGGTACCGGGCGATACGGTCCGAAATGGCAGAGGACCGCGCAGTGGTAACGGATAGGGAGACGCTGTCGTCCCGGCTGTGATAGGCAGACTCCAGCGCGTCGAACTGCGCCACGATATCTGCCGCCTGCCGCAAAAACTGTTCACCGGCGTGGGTGACCTCCACTCCCTGTGAACTGCGCTTGAATAGGGTGATACCGATCTCTGCTTCCAGCTCCCGAATGGTGCTGCTAAGATTCGGCTGCGCCATAAACAGGTTCTGCGCCGCCCGATTGATGGAGCCCGCCCGGCCGACCTCCAGGGCACATATCAGCTGCTGTCGTGTCATAACCGCCTCCATGTCCGTGATCTGCGTCCATCATACCACGTCTCGTCCGTTTTTGGAAGCCGAAGTTATATGTTTTTTCATATAGTTTCATATAAAATATATATTTTACGCTCTACTTTTACCGGAGTATGCTATATGTATTCCTATATAATCGTGGTGAGATATACTATGAATTTCGACCTTACTGAAGAAGCGAAGAAACAGCTGGACTACATGATCGCCCGGCGCCGCTATCTGCACCGGCACCCCTGCGTGTCCTTCCATGAGGAGGACGCCCGGGACTATCTGGCCACGGAGATCGCGGCACTCGGCCCGGACACGCTGCGGCCTTGCGGGAAGAACGGTCTGGTGGCCGACCTGCACGGCCATACCGGCGGGAAAACCATCGCTTTTCGCGCGGACATGGACGCCCTACCGATCCAGGAGGAAACGGGCCTGCCCTTTGCCTCGGAAAACCCCGGCGTCATGCACGCCTGCGGCCACGACTGCCACACGGCAGCCCTGCTGGGCCTGCTGCGATCTATGACGCAGCACCGTGCAGCACTGAAATACAACGTGCGATTTATCTTTCAATACGCCGAGGAGCCGGATCCCGGCGGCGCCATCGATATGATCGCCAACGGCTGTCTGGCCGGTGTAGACCGCATTTACGGTCTGCACGTGGACAACCAACTATCTGTGGGCACCATCGGCATCAAGGACGGCCCCTACATGGCCGGCTCCGGCCGCTTTGACGTGACTATCCGCGGCCAGGGCGGCCACGGTGCGCTGCCCCACCTGACCACCGATGTGCTGGGCGCTGTCTGTCACACCGTCTCTGCCATCGACGCCATCCCCGGCAAGCTGCTGGGCCCCGGCGAGGAGGGCATTATCAGCGTGTGCTATATCAATGGGCAGAGCGCCTTTAACGTGCTGCCGGCCGAGGCCAACTTCGGCGGACTGATCCGTGCTTTCAATGACGAGACGTTCGAAAAGATCGAGACACTGCTGCGGCGGGAGCTGCACGGCATCTGCGACGCCTACGGCGCGGCCTTTGACTTCCGGTACAGCCGGGGCTATCCGGTGCTGGTGAATTACACCGATCAGGTGAATACAGTCCGTGCCGCAGCGCAGGCGCTGCACCTCCCCTGTCGGGACCTGCTGCACACCTTTATCACCGAAGATTTTTCCCGGTATCTGGAGAAGTGCCCCGGCGCCTACTTCCGTCTGGGCACGGGCAACCCGGAAAAGGACGCCATATACCCGCTGCACAGCAGTCATTTTACTGTGGACGAGGACGCCCTGGCCTATGCGCTGATGATATATTGGCAGATCTATCAAAATGAGAGCAAATAAAACAGAGAACAACGGAACAGGAGGAACGAAACATGGCAAGAAACTATCATCTGACAGGCCTGGAGCCGGCCAGTGTATGGGAAAACTTCTACGCGATCTCCCAAATTCCCCGGGAGACCGGCAACCCGGAGGGAATCACCTCGTACCTGCTGGATTTCTGCAAGGCCCACGGCATCGAGGCCTACCGCGATGAAGCGTATAACGTCATCGCCCGGGTGCCGGCCACCCCGGGCTATGAAGATGCCTCACCCGTCATTCTCCACTCCCACAGCGACATGGTCTGCATCAAGGACGAGGGCGTGGACCACGACTTCGCCAAGGACCCCATCCGCGTCTATGCCGAGGGCGACGTGGTCACGGCGGAGGGCACCACTCTGGGCGGTGATGACGGCATCGGCGTGGCTTTTATGATGGCCTACATGACGGACAAGCAGGCCAAGCATCCGGCTTTGGAGTGCGTGTTCACCGCAGACGAGGAGACCACCATGAACGGCGGCATCCATCTGGACTACAGCCAGTTCAAAGCAAAATATTATGTCAATCTTGACGGATTTGGCTTCGCCGTAGGCAGCGCCGGAGAGATCGACGCCCGCGTTCTCATGCCCCGCGGCCACGAGCCGGTCCGCCCGGGCTGGCAGGCCCTGTGTCTCAAGATAGAGGGGCTGCACGGCGGCCACAGCGGCAATCAGGCTCTGCTGGAGCGCGCTAACGCCATCATTCTGCTGGACCGTCTGCTGCTGGATCTGGAGGAACAGTCCACTTTCCAGCTCATCACCGCCAAGGGCGGCCGTGAAGGCGGCTGCATGGCCACGGCTATCGCCGCCACAGCTTCGGCCATCATCGCCGTACCGGACACCAAGGCCGCGGAGACGGTACTGGCCGCCAGCGCGGAAAAGCTGAAAAAGGAGTATTCCGTCCGGGAGCCCAATATGAGCATCGCTGTCTCCCCCTGCGAGGTGGAAACAGACGCTATGACCGACGGCGACCGCGAGATGCTGCTGGACCTGATGACACTGCTGCCGGACGGCCTGCGCTCCACCCACCAGACCTTCGAGCACACCCTGGGCAGCACCTCCAATGTAGGCGTACTGGAGACGCGGCAGGATGAGGTCGAGCTGGCCGTGACCATCCGCAGCACGGACACCAAGCGTTTTTACAACTACCAGCAGCTCAAGCGGCTGTGTGCGCGGCTGGGCGTAAAAACTGAGCTGATCTGTGAACTGCCGGAGTGGGAGTACAGCGTCAGCGATGAGTGGATGGAAATGCTCCGCAAGATGTACCCGGAGTATCCCCCCTACTATCTGGGCGGCACCGGCGAGATCGGCTTTTTCACCACACGCATTCCGGGCCTTAATGCCGTCTCCCTGACGCCCAACGCCTTCAACTGCCACTCCACTCAGGAGTACCTGAGCATCCGCGAATGTCGGTACTTCTACGACAAGATGGCAGAGCTGCTGGAAAAAATGAAGGATATGTAATATGCAGAGGACGGCGCCCCACGGGGCGCCGTCCTCTTTTCTTCTTTATCCGCGGCAGGCGGCCAGCTGCGCCCGTACACCGGCGATCAGCATCGTGGCATCCAGTCCGATAGCCACGCCGTCGAAGCCCTGGGCCAACCGTGCACCGGCGGCCGCACCGTCCCCGGCAAATATCAGACAGGGTTTGCCCGCCTGGCGGCAGGCCTGTTGTATCCGCGTCAGAGCCGCCTTGAAGCGCTGCTCCTCAAAGGCCCCAGGCAGCCCCATAGAAATAGACAGATCGAAAGGACCGATAAAGATGCCGTCCACACCCTCCATCGCTGCGATATTCTCAATATCCGCCAGCGCCTCTGTCGTCTCACACTGGGGGATCACCAGCGTCTCACCGTTGAAGTGCGCCATTGTCTCCAGTACGCCGGCCGGCGTATCGGTGCCCCAACCATCCTTCCGGGACGGGCAGAACCCCCTCTGCCCCACCGGGGCGTACTTGGCGTAATCCACCACGCGCTTCACCTCCGCCGCACTGTGCACATCCGGAATAATGATCCCCTGCACGCCAACGTCCAGCAGCTTCAAGATCGCCGGGCGGCTGATCTCCCGCACCCGGGCCAGGGGCGTGATGTTTCGCCTTTCCGCGGCGCACACCAGCCGGGCGGTTGTCTCCGCCTCGATGGGGCTGTGCTCATTGTCCAGGATAGCAAAATCCAGTCCCGCACAGCCCAGACATTCCACCACGGCAGCACTGCCGGTACCCACGAATGTGCCCAGCGGCTTCTCACCTCTGGCCAGCTTTTCCTTCAATATGTTCCGCATCTCTTGCCCTCCTGCGCTGTTTTCTATTTGTCAACTGCGGCAGCTCAATAATCCGCGTTCAGCCAGGGCTTCTGGACACAGTACAGCAGCTGCGCCAACTGCCGCGCCTTTTCGGCGTCATCTGCGGACGCCGCACCCAGCCGCAGCAGCGCCGCCAGACCGCAGGACCCCATCAGCAGCGCCGCCAGATCCCCCTGCCGGCAGATCACCGTCACGTCCGCGGTCCCCTCTGCCACGGCCCAGCGGCCATCGGCAAAGCCGATACGCAGCTCCTCCTCCCGGTCCGCCATCTCATCCCGATAGCGGAAGGCCGCCGTCAGCGTCCCCGCCGGGAAATTCCGATAGCCGGTCCGCCGCACGAAGTCCGCCCCGTCCGTCAGCTTGAACATGGTCCCCACGGCGGAAACATTGGTCTGCAAAAAGCCGTAGTCGATGTAGTTTCCGGACACGTCCTGCGGATCGTCCAGCAGATGGTGGAAGTCCTCCTCCCCTGTCCGCAGTATCACTGTCTGGGCCAGATCCTCCTGCATCCGCAGGCCGCCCAGCAGCGCCCGCAGCACTGTGCCGTTCTCATACACCAGTTCCTCCACGCTGAGCCGGTTTTGGGTATAGTTGCACGCACTGGCGCTTTCAAACCGATAGGCCGCATAGCCTAACAGGCGTCCACCGTCGTAATAACCCATACGGCGCACCTGAATATCCCCCCGGGCTCCGCGCAGCTCCTCGTCGAACTTCTCCACCATGCCATGGTTTCGGGCGGCAAAGCGCCGCTGGCAGTCCATCGCCTGGTCAAACTCCTCCGGCTGCAGCAGGCGCAGGTGCGCCCGCACCTCTCCGTCCAACCGCGGCAGTGCCCCGGTTGGCAGATGGTATTCATATAACTTCCCGCCAAAGCCGTAGCCCATCCGACGGTAAAAGCCGATGTTGAACGGCAGCAGCATGGTCAGCAGCGCGCCGTTTTCCCGTGCATAGCGCTCGGCATACCGTATCATATACAGCGCCGCGCCCTTCTTCTTGTGCAGGGGGTGTACCTCCAGCGCCATCACACCGCAGGCAGGCTGCATGACCCCAAAGAAGTTCATGGAGAACAGGATCAGCTTCATGGTGGCGATCAGTGTGCCGCCCTCGAACAGGCCCATCGTCCGGGTCTGGGTATCCTCCCGCAGCTCCGTAAGATGCTTGCTCCGGTAGTGCGCCCGGCATTCCTCGTCCAGTGTCTTGTACGCCGGATAGGAATTGAGATAGATGTCCAGATACGCCTCTATGTCCGCCTCCGTCACCGGATGGACATCCCATGCGCGGTCCGCTGTCACATTACCCATAGGTTTCTCCTTTCTCGCCGTTCCGCAGTATGTTCTCTTTAGATTATACCTTTCCCCGGCCCGTTTCGCAACAGGCAGTTGAAAGCCCTCCGGCAGCTGCCGGAGGGCTCATTTCGTTGTCCGTATACACGTATCCCTCAGATACTCTTTTACAGCAGGGTCAGAAAGTGCCCGGCGTGTACGCCTGGTCCACGGCCGCCGGCCTTATGCCAACTTCTCCAGGGCGTCCAGATCGCCGGCCTGCAGCAGCGGGATAGCCCGCCGCACCTGCGCCTCCGGCCAGTCCCACCATCGCAGCTTCTCCAGCCGCGCGGCGGTCTCCTCGTCATACCGCCTGCGGATGGTCCTGGCCGGCAGGCCGCCCACGATGGTGTAGGGCGGCACATCCTTTGTCACCACGGCGCGGCTGCCGATGATGGCGCCGTCGCCGATGGTAACGCCCGCCAGGATCACGGCCTCATAGCCGATCCATACGTCATTGCCCACCACGATATCCCCGTGGTTATCCCAGGCGGCGGCAATGTCCTCGTACGCCGTCCCCAGCCCCCACTCCTCGAACATGATGGGGAACGGGTAAGTAGACAGGCTGTTCAGCGTATGGTTGGCCGCGTTGAAGATAAACTTCGCCCCACAGGCGATGGAGCTGTACTTTCCGATGATCAGCCGGTCATGGTTGCACTCAGGATAGTGGTACAGCACGTTGTTCCGCTGGAAATCCCGGGGGTCGTTGACAAAATCGTCATAGATGGTGTACGCCCCCACCTGTATGGCAGGATCTGTGACCACGTTCTGCAGGTACACGGTGCTGTGTCCCTGAGAGCGGGGATATATTTTCCATTCGGGTATCATAGACTCTCCTTTATTTTACAAAAGCTTCTCCCAGCGGGGCGTTCCCCATCCGGCGGTATCGAAGCACTCCCGCACAGCGCGGCACATCCACGTCAGCTTCTGCCGTATGGCGTCTGACTGGATCAGCAGCCCCGCCTCGTCCTCATGAGCCATGAAATACTCCATGATCCGCGCCCGGTCCTCCTGTGCCGCCAGCTTGGCGTAGCTGTCCACAAAGTACACGCCCTCGCCGTTGTCGAACATGGTCCAGCGGGCGTCGTACCGGTCATAGTCACCGCTGTCGTTCCAATAGGTAAAGCCCGCCGGGTTCAGCGCATTCCAGTCATCCCAGTTAAAGGCGGTGTAATCGCGTGAGAGTATCTCGTTCTCCGTAGCGTGCCAGATCTCGTGGCAGACAGTGCCCTCCCGCATATAATCCGCCTGCACATCCAGCGCGATATACTGCCAGTCCGCCGAATCGTAGGTGCAGCCTACCACGCCATAGTCGCTGTCGATGTGAGCCACCAACAGGAAGCACAGCCCGCCCTCACCGGCGCGGTTGCGGAACTGCGCCAGAAAGCCCTCCGGATACAGGGCAAAGCTGCGGTCCATCGCCGCCAGCACGGCGCGGACGCCGTTCAGCTCTGCTTCCGTGTCCATGGTGTCCGACAGAGTGATGGGATAGCTGCTCAGCGCCGCCGCCTCCCGGCACTGGGATGACAGCAGTATCCGCACGCCGTATCGCTGCTCCAACACATCCGCCTGCTGCCGCGCCTCCTGTAAGCTCTCTGCCACCGGCAGGCCGTTCAGGGCACCCCAATAGGCCTGCAGCAGTGTCTCATTCACCGTCAGCGGCGACGGGACGGACACCGCTGACGCTACCGGCTCGAAGGTCAGCTGCGCCGGGTCTATAACGTACAGCCGGAAGGCGCCGTTTTCATACATGCCGCCCACCAGCAGGCCTGCCTCCGGCAGAACGCAGCAGTCGTACATCTCTCCGGCGATACCGTTAGCAGTCAGGTCGCAGGCCGTGATGCTCTCCCCCACGTTATACAGCGTCGTGCGGCCCGTTCCCACACCGATCAGCTCCTCCACATCGCCGACGGCGTACAGCGCGCCTCCCGCGTCCAGAAACAGCGAAGCATCGGCGAACCAGAACGTATCGCCGCTGCCGCACAGGGCGGAATATCCCATTCTATCGTTGTCAAAGGCCAGCAGGCTCATGCCACCCGCCGGCGCCAACATCACCTGATACCGCTGCTCCTGCAGCAGGCTGATCGCCCCCGTCTCCGGGTCAAAGACCGCCGTACCGCAGACGCTGCCGTAGGGTGACAGGAGGAACAGGGCCGCCATCCGCCCGCTTGCCGTATCATAGGCCGTCAATTCCGCGAACCGCAGCTGTGACAGCGCCGTTACCGGCTGTGCCTCTCCTCCGGCTACGTTCTGACAATGCAGCACCCCGTCCCGCAGGAAGTAATAGCTCTCCCCGTCATATGAGAAAAAGCCATCCACGTTCTCAGCATCAAAGCTGCCTGTCTCCGTCAGCACATCGTCCAGGAGCTTCCAACGATTCGTCTCCCGGTCGCACAGCGCAAATCCATGCGCCAGGGCCTGCCGCTTCGTATCCCAAACTCCATCCAGCGTGACCTCACGCTTCACGGTGTCCGCTTCCGCATCCACCAGCTGCACAGTGGTCCTGCCGCTCTCATAGTCCGCCCAGCTGATCAGCACCACGCTGCCGCCCGCCGGATACAGCCCGGACAGGGATGCCGGGCGGGTACATTCCAGTGTCTGCACCGGCTCGCGATCCACCTTCTCCCCTAGGCTGCACCCGGGCAGCAGCACCAAAAAACACAGCGCTGCCAGCAGAGCCGCCGTATACGACAGCAGACTCACCAGGTCCAGCAGACACAGCTTCTGGGCCAATGTCTTATTTGTTTTCACTTCAACACCTTCTTTCCACCGGAGGAGTATACCGCCATTATCCCATGGCAGCCATTGCTTTTCCTTACATTTCCTGCGCTTTTCTTACAATTTTGCAAGACGGCCTCTTAGCGGAATAATTGATGCACTGCATTCTCCCTCTCTGCAAATTCCGGCAGCTTCTTCGGCGGACCGTAATACGCCGCCAGTGCACGGAACTCCCGTCGAAAGGCCTCACGAAGCTCCGTCTCTGTCAGCGCCAGATGCCCGGTGTTGGCGAGGATGGCCAGTCCGTAGGAATAATACGTCATGTCCCGGTGAAAGGCCCGGGCCGTGACCTCGTCATAGCCGAATTCGTCCATGACGGTCCGGATGATCTCCGGCTCCAGCACGTCCTCCTGATGGCGTCCCGGCTGGTTGTCCTCCAGGTACAGCCAGCGGAACAGCTGCTTTTCCTGAGCAGCGAACTGCACAAAGCCCATGCCGTAGCTGCTGTACCGACTATCACACCCCTCATGCGCCCGCAGAGATGCCCGCACTCGCCGGGTATGCTGCTCGATGGCCCGCTGGGTCAGCGCGGACTTCAGCTCCTCCATATTACGGAAGGTCAGATAGATAGGCTGGGTGGAGCACCCCAGTGCCTTCGCCACACTGCGGGCATTGATCGCCTCAAACCCGCCGGTGCGCAGCACCGCCTCCGCGGCGTCGATGATGGCCTCTTTGGATATCCGTTTTGCTGCCGGCATTACGCTCACCTCAATAATCACTATGCGTTATCAATAACAATGCGTTATTATATGCCGCTGCGCTTCCCTTGTCAAGCGCAAAAAACAGCACCCCGCACACACGGACGAGGCGCTGTCATCCTTCTAATCCGGTTTGTTCAGCAGTACAGACACGCTGAAGCGCCCGTTTTTCGCCAGTGTCCGCAGGCATAAACACGCATGATCTGACCGCCCTCCGGCATCACCGGAGGGTGGTTTTGCGCCGCTTGGGCTGTTTGTGAGAAAACGGTTGAGTTTCCCGTTAAAAACGTGCTATACTGAGCACACTACGCACAAAGGAGACCACACCATGCGAAAGCTTGAATGCCGCCGAGAGGCGCTGTTTCAATACCGGGGCCTGCCACCTGTTGGCATGGCCGTATCCATGGCGCTGCAGCACCTGGTGGCTATGATCGTGGGCTGCGTGACCCCAGCCATCATCATTGCCAACGTGGCCGGACTGGCGCATGACCAGCGGGTCCTGCTGATACAGGCATCGCTGGTCATGTCCGCCGTTACCACGCTGCTGCAGCTGTTTCCCATCGGTGGGCGCTTCGGCGCGGGGCTGCCGGTGGTCTTCGGTGTCAGCTTCGCTTATCTGCCCAGTATGCAGGCCATCGTCTCCGGCAGCGGCGGGTTGGCCGCTGTGTCGGGCGCTATGATCGTGGGCGGCGCGGTGGCAGCGCTGGTGGGTATCTTCATCAAGCCTATCCGCAGGCTGTTCCCGCCGGTCATTACCGGTACGGTAGTGTTCACCATCGGTCTGTCTCTGTACCCCACGGCCATCAACTATATGGCCGGCGGCACCGGCAACACATATGAAAGCGTTGTGGTGCAGCGGGGCCTGCCGGAAGCGCTGGTGTACGGATCCTGGCAGAACTGGGCTATTGCGGCATTTACACTAGCGGTGGTGCTGGTGCTGACCAATCGCGGCAGGGGCATTTTTAAGCTGGCGTCCATTTTACTGGGTATTCTGGCGGGCTACGCCGTCGCTTTTGGGGCCGGGATGGTGGATCTGTCCGGCATCGCGGGGGCCGGGTGGTTCTCTCTGCCGGAATTTCTGCCCTTTGGCGTGACATTTGAACCCTCGGCGTGCGTCGCACTGGGGCTGTTGTTCGCCATCAACGCCATTCAGGCTATCGGCGACCTGACGGCCACCACCGTGGGCGGCATGGATCGGGAGCCCACCACGCAGGAGCTGCGGGGCGGCATCGCAGCCTATGGCGTCAGCAACATTCTGACAGCGCTGCTGGGCGGTCTTCCCACGGCGACATACTCCCAGAATGTGGGAATTGTAGCCACAAATAAAGTTGTAAATCGCAACGTTTTTGCGCTGACCGGCGCGTTTTTACTGCTTGCCGGTATCATTCCGAAATTTTCCGCCGTACTCACCACCATCCCGCAATGCGTGCTGGGCGGGGCCACGGCGGCGGTGTTTTCCACCATCGCCATGACCGGCATGAAGCTCATCGCCGCCGAGGGGCTGACCGCCCGAAACACCACGATCGTCGGGCTTTCCGCCGCACTGGGTGTGGGCATTTCCCAGGCGGCAGAGGCCCTGGCACAGTTCCCGGAGGCGGTGACGACCATCTTCGGAAAGTCCCCGGTGGTGGTGGCCACACTGATGGCCGTACTGCTCAATCTGGTGCTGCCGCGGGAGGAAAAAAGCGAGAAATAGTGCTTTCTTTTGATACATTTGCTTTACTTTTCCTGTACCCGCCCTGTACTCTTTGGTTCCCTTTTTGTGCTTTTTTTGTAAGCAAAATGCAGCAAAAATGAAGTGACGGCCCCCGGCGTCAGCCGGGGGCCGCTGAATGTCTTTTTTGCTCGCTCGATCATCCCCCCCGGCTGACGCCGGGGGCCGCTGAATGTCTTTTTCGTTCGCTCGATCATCCTCCCCGGCTGGTACCGGGGCCGTCACCTCCACCGTCTGGTCGGCATCGGCCGGCACCGGGGCGGAATTCTGTACGGGGTCATTGGCGGATCAGCTGCACGGCGGAGATGTCCGCCGGCAGGGCGGTGGCAAAGGCCGCGCCGTCCGTCCTCTCCCCCACGATACAGCCGTAGTGGGTGGGGACGGCGATCTGCGGGCGGAGGGCGGCCGCCAGACCGGCGGCCTATATCTATGGGCG
>OLPR01002122.1_pt1 | contig 15151 bp, 18 predicted proteins | sample 1672761 | NCBI WGS metagenome assembly OLPR01 (sample SAMEA3136721, study PRJEB25190) | human gut metagenome | biome: human gut; feature: human-associated habitat; material: faeces | place: Austria | collected 2013 | reverse complement strand
TCCCACCCTCTGGGGCAGGGGGCCATCACGTTCAGGAAGCTGGGGCCGGGGGTGTAGATGGCTTTCTTTGCCTTGGTGTACAGGTCCCGGAAATTGCCGATGAAGGTCGTCTGCGCCACGTAAGGGACGTTGTGGGCGGCGATGATGTCCGTCAGGTTCTTCTTGTTCTGGGTCTTGCCGGGGATCACGGTGCCCACAGGGGACGTCGTTGCCTTGGCAAAGCGGGGGGTGGAGGAGGAGCGCTGGATGCCGGTGTTCATATAGGCCTCGTTGTCATAGCAGACGTAGGTCAGGTCATGGCCGCGCTCCATGGCCCCGGAGAGAGACTGGAAGCCGATGTCATAGGTGCCGCCGTCGCCGCCGAAGGTGATGAACTTGACCTCGCCCTGGACCGTTCCCTTGCGCTTGAGGGCGTTGTAGGCCGCCTCCACGCCGGACATGGTAGAGCCGGCGCACTCAAAGGCGGTGTGGATGTAGCTGTCCTCATAGGCCGTATAGGGGTAGAGGAAGGAGCTGACTTCCAAGCAGCCGGTGGCGTTGCCGATCACGGCACGGTCCTCTTCCTTCAAGGCCCGCAGCACGCCCCGGACGGCGATGCCTGCGCCGCACCCGGCGCAGAGACGGTGGCCGCCTACGAAACGCTCTTTTTTCTCCAGCGTTTTTTTGAAATGATAGGTTCTTTCTTCCATGACTGCTTACCCCCTCTGGCCCAGGTGGGTGTAGACCGGGCCAAGCTCCCCGCCGTTGGCGATGTCCGTCAGGCGGGCATAGATGTCTTTGAAGTGTTCCGGCGTGATGTCACGGCCACCCAGACCGTAGACGTAGCCCACGGTGCGGGGGCGGTGTTCCAGGTCATACAGTGCCCCGCGGACCTCGGAGAAGAGCGGCCCGCCGTTGGCGGAAAAGCTCTCGGCCTTGTCTAGGATGGCCAGAGCCTTCACGTGGGCCAAAGCCTGGGCCAGCTCCTCCGCCGGGAAGGGGCGGAAAACACGAATTTTAATGAGACCGGCCTTCACACCGGCCTTCCGCAGCTGGTCCACCGCAGCCTTGGCGGTGCCGGCAGAGGAGCCGATGAGCAGGACGGCCACTTCTGCATCCTCCATCTGATATTCCTCAAACAGGCCATACTTCCGGCCGGTCAGGGCCTCGAACTGCTTGGCCACTTCCAGGATGCGGGCCTTGGCGTGCTTCATGGCCTCGGCCTGCTGGACCTTGTGCTCCATGTAGTGGCAGCCCAGGTCATAGGGGCCGACGGCCAGGGGGTTTTCTTCCTTGAGCAGGTAGTGTTCCGGATGATACTCACCCACGAACTGCTTGACAGAATCTGTGTCCAGCAGGACGATGTTTTCCAGGGCGTGGCTGGTGATGAAGCCGTCCTGGCAGATCATCACGGGCAGGCGGACCTCCGGGGACTCGCCGATGGGCATGGCCTGGAGGAAATTGTCATAGGCCTCCTGGTTGTTCTCCGCGTAGATCTGGATCCAGCCCGCATCCCGGATGCCCATGGAGTCGGAGTGGTCGTTGTTGATGTTGATGGGGCCGGACAGGGCGCGGTTGACGCAGGCCAGGGTGATGGGCAGGCGGCAGGAGGCCGCCACATACATCATCTCATACATCAGGGCCAGGCCCGCAGAGGACGTGGCCGTAATGGCCCGCGCCCCGGCGGCCTCCGCGCCGATGCAGGCGGACATCGAGCTGTGCTCGGATTCCACGGGGACGAACTCGGTGTTCACTTCCCCGTTGGCGACGTATTGGGCGAAATACTGGGGGATCTCGGTGGAGGGGGTGATGGGGAAGGCCGCCATCACGTCGGGGTCGATCTGCTTCATGGCAAAGGCGATGGCCTCGTTGCCGGAAAGACGTTCGTTGTAATTCATGGCTGTCCGCCCTCCTTTACCGTGATCGCCCCGAAGGGACATACTGTGGCGCAGATGCCGCAGCCCTTGCAGTGGTGGTAGTCGATACCCACCAGCTTGCCGTCTTTCACCGGCAGGGAGCTGTCGGGGCAGAAAGGCACGCAGAGCAGGCAGCTGCGACATTTCTCCGCGTCCAGCACGGGGGTGTCGGTGCGCCAGGCGCCGGTGTTGACGTAGCGGGCGGTGGCGGCTTCGTAGACCTCTCCGGCGGGGGTCATCTCCTGCCAGGGGGTGTGTTCATCAATGTCTTTTGCGCGTCGGATCATCCTGCCTGTACCTCCTCCCACGCCTGGACCAGGGCGGCCATGTTGCCGGCGACGACCTGGGGCTTCGTGGCGAATTTGTGATGGAAGCTATCCTCCATGTCTTTCTTGAACTTTGCCTCCTCCAGCACGCCGCTGACTTTGACGGCAGCGGCCAGCATGGGGGTGTTGGGGAAGTTTTTGCCCAGCGTCTCCTCGGAGATGCGGCGGGCATCGATGGTGCATACTCTCCCCTGCCAGCCCCGGAGCTTTTCGCGGATCTGGGCGGGGCTGTGGGCGGTGTTCACGATCACGGCCCCCTCCGGGGACAGGCCGTGGGTCACGTCCACGCTGTCCAGCAGCGTCTCGTCCACGACGACGACATAATCCGGGTTTTCAATGTTGCAGTGGACGCTGCACCGCACGTCGCTGATGCGGTTGTAGGCGGTGATGGGGGCGCCCATGCGCTCCGGGCCGTACTCAGGAAAGCCCTGGACGTATTTGCCGGAGCAGAACGCGGCGTCAGCCAGAAGCAGGCAGGCGGTCTTGGCCCCCTGACCGCCGCGGCCGTGCCAGCGGAACTCGATCAATCCGTTTTCTTTCATCGTATCTATAAACCTCCCTATGGGAACTCGTTGGGCGGAAGACAACAAAAAAAGCCTCCGTCCTCAGTAAAAGGACGAAGGCCATAACAATTCCTTCGCTGTACCACCTGTTACCTGCGTACCAACATACGCGCTCCTGCTAACGGGGGAATCCGGCAGGGCCTACTGGAATCATCTCGTTGGGCCTGCAGCTCAGGAGGGATCTTCAGACTTCCGCGCTACTACCTTCGGGCTTACACTGTCCCCGAATCGCTGAGGGGTTCCGCGGAGCTTACTGTCTCCATCATTGCTTTTGTGGTTGGCTGTTTGATTGAGGCTATTATAGGCGCAGAAAAAGCGCTTGTCAAGGCCAAAATCCCCCTGTTTTCCAAAAAAACAGGGGGATTTTTCGTCATTTTGTAGCGTTTTTGCAGGAAAGCTTACGCTTCGTCCAGGCCGGCCTGACCGGAGAAGATCCAGGGGGCGGGCTGGACCTCGATCTCGTCCTTGCGGCCGAGCTTGGAGACCTCCAGCTTCATCACTTCCGTGGGCTTGATCCCGTTGTCCCAGAGCATGCCGGGGATGCGGCTCATAAAGCTGAACTCCAGGGTATAGATGACCACGCGGATCTTGGGGTTGACATGGACCAGGGTCTTCAGCTCCGTCTCCAGCTTGGGGGAGGCGACCAAAAAGGCCACGTCCGGCACGGGCCAGCGGTGGGAGTAGCTCTCCATGTCGTCCACGATGAGGACGTTGCGCAGGCCGAAGCGGACCAGGTTCTCCTCCATGGTCTGGAAGTCGCCGGGCTTATACTCCACAGCGACGACATTGCCCCGCTTCACGGCGATGGCGGCCTCCACGGCGATGCTCTCGCCGGAGACGCAGCAGATGGTCTCGTTCTCGTCCAGGTTCAGCTTTTTCAGGATGACGGCACGGATCTCCGGGTCCACATAGCGGATGGTGCCGGGGGAAAAGCTGCTGTTGTCCAGGCCGATGCGATAGGCGCTGTGGGCGTTGGGGTTGTTGATGAGCATGGCGGCGGAGACGTTCACGCCCCGGTCGATCATTTCAGACAGCAGGTTGTGCTTCATGGGGCCGGTTGGCTCGGAGCCTTCATTATACCAAACCTCGCAGTCGCCCATGCCCTCGTCCCACATGTTGTAAAACACTTCGGGGTGGTTGCCGTCGGTGAAGACCAGCACGGAGGGGTTGGCGTGCACGGCGGGCATCAGGTTCCGGTCGGAGCCGGTGATGTCCAGGATGCGGACGGTGGCCAGGTCGATGTCGGTGTTTTCGGAAAAATATTGCAGCCAGGCTAAGATGCTCTTGTTGTTAAAAATACTCATGGTGCTCTCTCCTTCGTCAGGCTTCCACCGGGTCCATGCGGACGGCGGACTTTTTTTGGATGAACGCGGCAAAGGTCTCCGGATCGCCCACCACGAAGCTGTCCTTCCGCAGCATGTGGCCGGCGTTGTTGGTGGCGAAGAGGAAAAAGTGGCCCTCGTCCTCGTTGGCGGTCCTGATGCTGATGTACTGGAACTTGCTCAGGCCGGACGCCTCGTCCTCTTCTTCAAAGTGGTCGTCAAAAAACGTGTAAGTGACGGCCATGCCCTTGTTGGGGTATTTCTTCCAGGACCGGCGCTCCATGCCGCGGGTGTCGCCCCGGCGGATCAGCGCCACGCCGCCCAGCAGCGTCGCCGCCGAGATCAGGATGGAGACAAACGTCGCCGGAACAAAGGCCCCCAGCGACACGGCCCCGGCGATGACGCCCGCCGCCACACCGATGAGCAGCACGCCGAAGATCGGCCCGGCGATCTTCATCGCCCGGCGGGTGTTGCGGTCCGGGCGGCGGCGATAGTCCAGCGTCCGCACCAGCGCGGCCACATCTGCCTGTTCGTAGACCATTTTTACCTGATAGTCCATAGGTCACTCCCCTTCTGCGCTCACCCAGGGGCGACCGCGCGACAGAATTTTCTATTATTGTAAGGCCAGGGGGCGGGGATGTCAAGGGGCGGGTGGAACTGGAAACCCCCGGCAGGAGCCTGCCGGGGGTAGTGTCTGGCTGCGCCAGATGGATTTGATCGGTGGTTCCGCGTTGGGCGCGGGTACGTTGGTACACAACGGACTGCTTGCGGTAGGTAGCCCTCATTCGTCCGCTTCGCGTCCACCTTCCCCCCAGGGGAAGGCTTGGGGCGACACTATTCATCATAAAAAGTGCAGCACCGCAAATTTATACCGCGTAGACAGAGCCTTCCCCGAGGGGGAAGGTGGCCCGGCTCAAGCCGGGTCGGATGAGGGCCACCTACCGCAATCTCTCCGTATCGGTAAATCGTATTCACCAAATGAGGTTGAGCTTCTCCACGACCTCCGGTCCATCCGGCCCACCGAACGCCACCTCATCGCGGGCCAAGGCAAAGAGATAGAGCGATTCGATCATCACCACACCGTCCTCCTGGATATCTTTCACGGTGATCTTCGCCGTAAAAAACGGGAAATACACAAAGCCCTTTTGCAACGCCAGCGCCTCCTGCCGCATCTCCGGGGTGAAGCTCGGCTGTAATTCCGCCGGGCAGGAGACGATGGGGTTCTGCACCCAGACCGCCAGGCCCACAAACACCGCCGCCAGACACGGCACAAAGACCTTGCCCAGCGTCCGCTTCGTCCGTTCCAGGCGGAACAGACGAACGACCACACAGCTGACACCGTAAGCGATCAAAGCCAGCACCGCCAGCTGGAACAGGACCGCAGTGAGGGTGAGCAGTTTGTCCGCGATACCGTAGGATACATGCACGTTCATAGTGTTTCCCGTCCGCAACGACTCAGAAAAACATCTGGCCGTCGATCTTCATTCCGCCCCAGGGATATTTTATCATCAGGTTATCAGCCTGCCTGTTGTCTGTAATGTGATACTGGGCCGTACCGTGCCACATCATTTTCACATCAACATATTCCACATATTGTCTTCCGTTGTCCAAATCGATCTGATGCGCGTAGACGACCCGGCCATCCCGCTCGCCGGAGATGGAGGTGGGCTGAATACCAATGAGATCCAGATAGGCCAGGTCCCAACAGACCCGTTTCTCGTCCAACGCTTTCCCGCTCTCGGCCTGATAGTCCGCAATGAAGCGCTGGGCCTCCTGGCGCGTCCAGTCCGTGTGGGCCGCGCCCGCCGAGAGGATGCGGGGCCACAGGAACAAGGCCAGCACAACTGCTGCCGCCACGATCGCAAGGATCAAAGGCCAACCGGTCTTTTTCGTTGTTTTCATGGTGTGCTCCTTTCACGCGCTCCCCCGCCGACTGCGCCACAGCTGGAAGCCGGAACTCACCGCCACCAGCAGAAAACCTCCAAGGCCCCAGAAGTTCGGGGGATCGTTGTAAATAAACGGAATGTCAAACAAAAAGGCGTCTACCAGCACCAGGGCGGAAAGGATCAGGCTGACCACCAAGGTAGCAACCCAGACTTTTCGACTTACCATAGGCACCTTCCTTTTTACCTTCCGGCCAACCGCCCCGCAAATCGTCTCCCCAGGCTACACAGCGCTAAGCCGCAGGCCATGCCCAGGCCGAGCATCCCCAAGAAGACCGCGAGGATCGCCGAGAGATGGCCTTGGCAGATCACCGTCGCGATGAACTCACACACGCCATACATCACCAAGGCCGCCAGCGCCAGGCCCAGACGAGCCTTGTCCTTTGGCAGAAAGAAGGACAGCACGCCGCCGAGCACCACAAAGCCTACAAAGTGCAGTCCAAAGCCACCATGGACAATGCACTGCAATACATCCAGTCCGTACATCGTGTTTCCCTCACTTTCTTACTGAAGTTTTACCTTCCGCCGAACCGCCGCGCAAACAGCCGTCAGCACAGCTGCGGTCAGGATTTTATAGAAGTTCCATATGCCTTCACCATACCACATGGAAACCACAGTATCTATGCTAATATATCCCATATGAAAGTCCGGCCAAGTCAGTACATCGACGATTGGATACACGACGATATAGACCAGTGAGCCGATGATCTGAACTCTTACGATCTTTTCCAGTGCAGCGTTCCTGTCGCTTTCCCACGTCCTCCAGATCATCAGGATCGGAAGCAGGTGCAGCGCCAGGGTCGTGATCCATGCGTAGTTCATAAAAGTTCCCTCCTGAGTTCACTCCTCTATCACCACTACACCTTGTTGAATCATCTCTTCAGCAATTTCCATTGGAATACTTGTCACTTCATTTTCATAAATTTGCTGGTAACTGCCATCTTTCAAGTGTAGCAACTTCATTTCATCTTCCTGTATATATTGAATTTTTTCTCCATTTTCATCCAGTTCCGGTGCTTCATAGCTCGACTGCAAAACAAACGAATAGGATGCCATGATGAGCGCCACAAAGAGAACTGCAAAGGCTGGCTTAGACAGCTCTTTTCGCTGGTTTGGTTTCAAGCTTTCGGCAAGATACAGGAAGCGCTCTTCTACGTTCGACATCGCAAAATTTCCCACCAAGGAAGCAGAAGCGACGGGGACGATCTTCTCGGTATGGATCGCCTGTTCCAGCTGGCTTTTGATGATCCTCATGTATGCCACGGTTTCTTTTTGGGTGTAACCTTTTGTCACGGACAGATCAGCTTTGATCTCCAGCACTTGGTCCATGTCTTTGCCCAGAAGGTAGACCAGAGGATTCCACCAGAAGAGGCATTGAAAGACTCGGATCATCCACTTGACCAGAAGATCATGCGTCTGAAAATGTTGCAGTTCATGGCGCAGGATATGAAACAGTTCTTCTTCCGTATATTCCTGGCTTGGTAAAAGAATTTGCCGTCTGAATAATCCGATTCCACAAGGTGTGGATAAATTTGGACAACATAGCACTTGGATGTGAATTTTTTTATCTTTCCTCAGCATATCCAGCAAATCTTGAATCGCTTGGTTCTTCTGCTTGGACAACCTATCAATACGTCGCTTTTCTCCAATGTATCGCAGAAAAAAACGAGTTAATAAAATAATTGCCCCTATCGCCCACAAGAGCAACAACAACTCATACTTAGAAAAGTGACTCCCTGGTATAAGAGTCGTATTTCTATAGAATTTAGAGACTGGATTCATAAAGGTCGGAGCATTCACAACAATTGTAAACGGCAACTCCACAGAGAAAAACATCCGTCCCAAGCAAAACAGATAGAGACAGGCAAGATAGCCAAAATTCAGCATCCGAATCGTCTTGACTGACTTTCGGCTCAAGTAAAGTGCTACGATCAGCAAGCTGCTCAACAGCACTGCCGTCACAAAAGAGAACAGGGTAATATGCATCTCTGGTTACGCCTCCTCGACCTCCTGCAAGATATCTTCCAGGCGATCCAGCAGTTTCGCGTTGGCTTTGCCCTTGCTCTCCCGCACCAGAGCTGCCATGACGTTGCTCAGTCGTTCCGTGTCGAGTTCCCCCGCCGAAGTCTCTGCCATGGCTTCCAGCATTTGGGGAAGCTGGTCTTTTTCCAGATGCTCTGCTGCCGACTTGGCAAACAGCTCCGCCTTGGACCAGGTGGGGACGAATTGCCGGGCGTAGGTCTTGCCCTCCCGGACAAAGCCGGCCACTTGGATGAGGCCCCGCTTTTCCAGCGCTTGCAGCATCACGGGCAGGTAGTTGTCCTTCCAGCTCCGCTCGACGGGCATGTTGCGCAGCTCTGCGCGGCTCATGGGGCGGTTGGCCTGCCACATCATGTCCATCAGCTCTTCCTCCCTGGGGGTCAGGTCATACTGTCTGTTTCTAACCATCGTTCTCACCTCCTTTTCTCACTGCCTTTTGTACTATCTAGCATGTTTTTCTCCTCTCGGTTTTTATATTATAAGATTTTATAGTTTTTGTCAAGTCAGAACGGACAAAAATAGCCCCCGCACCGTTTTTTTGAACAAAGCGGTGCGGGGGCTGCGATCACTCGGAGATCACGATGACGCCCACGGGACAGTCGTTGGCGGCCTGGCGGGCGGCTTCCTCCTGGTCGGAGGCAACGGTGGAGGGGACGGCCTCGGCCACACCCTCGTCGTTGAGGTGGAAAAGCTCCGGGAACTCGTCCGCGCAGAGGCCACAGCTGATGCAGCCGTCGGTCACGGTCACGTGCATAGGGACACACTCCTTTGTTCGTTGGTTCGTTAATTTCGGCGCGGGATGCGCTGAGGGTTAGTGTGCCGTTTTGCAGGGTGGATTATGCAGGCGCAGGCAGGGTCAGGTCTTCCCCTCTCGCTCCAGGCGGTCTAAGAGGGCCTCACAGCCCTCCACGATGTCGTCGTAGGTCACGTCAAAATTGCCGGTGTACCAGGGGTCTGCGATGTCACGGGGGCGGGGGCAGTCGTCCAGCAGGCGGCGGATCTTATGGTCCGGGTCGCCCCCGGCGATGCGGGTCATGTTCCGCACGTTGGCGCTGTCAGCGGCCAGGAGCAGGTCGTATCGGTCGTAGTCGGCGCGGGTCATCTGCACCGCCCGGTGGTCGCCAAAGGGCACGCCCATCTCCTTCAGCTTGCGTTTGGCCGGGGGATAGATCGGGTTGCCGATCTCCTCCCGGCTGGTGGCGGCGGAATCCGTCACGCAGGCGATCCCCCGCGCCGCCGCCCGCTGGGCAAAAATATACTGCGCCATGGGACTGCGGCAGATGTTGCCGTGGCACACGAAAAGTAGTTGAATCATTTTGAATGTTCCTTATATCACAAGCGCTCTCCCGCCGCCTTTACCAGCGCCTTGAAGAGATCCCGGCTGTCCTCGTCGGTCTGATAGGTAAGCTCCGGGTTCCACTGCACTGCCCAGGCGAAGCGGACAGTGGGCAGGCAGGCTGCCTCCACCAGGCCGTCCTCGGCCCAAGCCATGGGGGTAAGGGACGGGGCCAGCTCCCGGATGCCCTGGTGGTGGTAGCTGGTCACGTTCAGTTCTTCCACGCCCAGCCCCCAGTGCAGCGGGCTGCCGATGCCCACCCGGACCTTGTGGGCGGGCACATCATAGGGCGGTGACTGAAAATGCTCGATGTCTGAGGGACGTTCCGTGGACAGGTGTTGGTAGAGCTTCCCGCCCATGGCCACGTTCAACAGCTGGAGGCCCCGGCAGATGCCCAGCATAGGCTTGTCTGCTCCCAGGACCATTTCCAAGAGCTTTATCTCCATCTCGTCCCGCTGGGGAAGACATTGGCCGCAATGCGGCCCCTTGGCCTCCCCATACAGCTCCGGAGAGACGTCCTGGCCGCTGGTAAAGAGGAAGCCATCCATCGTCTCGACCAGCTGCTTCAGGCTGGCCTCTTCCATCGTCATGGGCAGCACCACCGGCAGCCCCCCGGCCTGCTCGATGCCGTGGAGATAGCCGGGGTGCATCCAAAAGCTGTTTCGTTCCGGGTCCACCAGGGGCAGCACACCGATCAGCGTTTTTTTCATACGCAAAAGCCTCCAAAATGCAAGATAAAATTATTCTCCTGCATTTTATCACAAAATGGGGTGGATAGCAACAGAGGACAGCCGTCCTCGCTGTCCTCTGTCTGCAATCTGTTTACTGTTCCAAGGCCGCCCTCGCCTGCAAGACTTTTTTCTTTACGACCACATAGGCCACGGCCAGCGCCGCCGAGGCGGCGATCCAACTGGCCGGGTAGACCAGCAAGAGCCCCAAAAACGTCGGGGACAGAGGGAAAATCAACTTGATCCACAAAATACGCAGGCCGCAGATAAAGGCCGCGCAGAGGATCGTTGGGACCAGAGAATAGCCCAGGCCCCGCAAAGTCCCGGAGAGGATCTCGATGATGGTATTGAATCCCTCGAAGGGCAGGATCCATTTCATCCGGGTCAGAGCCAGGAGCGCAATGGCCCCGTCCGTTGTATACAGGCCCGCAAAGCCCAGGCCGAAGGCCACGAGAAGGAGGGAAAACGCCTCTCCCAGACCAACACCCAGCAGCAGACACCACTTTGTCGCCTGGCGGCAGCGGGTGAGATTGCCCGCCCCGTAATTCTGTCCGGTAAAGGTCATGCTGGCCTGGCCGAAGCTGTTGACCAGGTAGTAGACGAAGATCTCTGCCGTCACACCGATGGTGGAGGCCGCCACCACCTGGGAGCCCAGGCGGTTGAAGCCCGTTTGGATGATGACGTTGGCAATGTTGAACATCATACCCTGCACCGCCGCGGGGATGCCGGTGTAAAGAATGGCCCCGGCCAGCTTCCGGTCCAGCTTGAGCTGAGAAAGCTCCACGCGGACCGGCCCCGTCTCCCGGCGGAGATAGTGAAAGAGCATCCCGGCCCCCACCACGTCTGCCAGCACCGTGGCGATGGCCACGCCCGCCACGTCCAGCTGAAAGCCGATGACGAAGACCAGATTGAGCACAACGTTCACTGCCCCGGAAAAAATCAGGCAGAACAAAGGCCGTCTGGTGTCACCGTTGGCCCGTAAGATCGACGCCTCAAAATTATAAATGGTCTGGAAGAAAACGCCCAGCATGTAAATTCTCAGATACTTCCCCGCCAGCCCGATGATGTCCGACGGCGTATCCATGATCTCCAGCAAAGGCAGGGCGATGCACTCCCCCAGCACCAGCAGGATCGCCCCGCACAGAAGCGATAAAATCAACGCCGTATGCACCGCCTGCCTGGTGCGTTTCTCGTCGCTGGCCCCGATGGACCGGGCGATGACGACGTTGGCACCCACGGCCAGACCGGTGATGATGGTGATGAACAGATTGACGACGGAGCTGGTGCTGCCCACCGCCGCCAGGGCCAGATCTTTTTGGGCCGAGAACCGACCCACCACCGCCACATCCGCCGAGTTAAACAGCTGCTGGAGCATACTCGTGGCGGCAATGGGTAGGGAGAAAAAGAGGATCTGCTTCCACAGTGTCCCCTGTCGTAAATCGTTGCGCGTGTTTGTCATCCCCTTAATGGTTTGCTAAAATAGTCTGGTAAGCCTCCGGGTCCGTGTCCCCCTCGGTGCTGATGAGCAAGACCACAGAAGTTTCGTCCAGCCCCATCTTCTTGCAGGATCGTCACAATATCTCTCCTAGCATTTGGCCGTATCCCCTCCCCCGCGGCCCACTGCGGGGACAGGGCAGAGCCATTATAGCCTGAACCTTTTCTTTTTTCAATAGGCGATCCCTCCGGAAATTCTATTACGGCAAACAGCTCCACCGCCCAGCGCTGCAAACGCCGGGTCGGTGGAGCTGCTATGTAGTCTTCTCGTTCTGGTTGGTCTTACTTACCCTGCTGGGCGCGATACAGGAACGTCACAATCTGCGCTCTCGTGCAGTCGCTGCCGGTCCCGAAGAGCGCCTGGCTGATGCCGTTGGTCACGCCGTTCTGCGCGGCCCAGGCCACGGCGCGGGCGTAGTAGGCGTCCGCCCCCACGTCCTCAAACGCGCTCTCGCCGCTGACGGCGGGAGAACCGGCTGCTCGCCACAGGAACGTCACCGCCTGCTCCCGTGTGCAGGTGGCGTCGGGGCTGAACTGGTCCGCGCTGGTGCCGGTCGTAACGCCCTCGCTCAGCGCCCAGCGGACGGCCTCGGCGTAATACGCATCCGCCGCCACGTCCGTCATGTTCATCGCATAGTTCACCACCGGCGATCCCGCCGCGCGCCACAGGAAGGTCACGATCTGCGCCCGTGTGCAGGGGGCCTCAGGGCTGAACGTCTCAGCAGAAGTCCCGTTCGTAATGCCCTTCTCGACCGCCCACAAAACGGCGTCATAGAAATAATCGCCCGTCTTCACGTCCACAAAAACCCGGCTCGGCTCTTCCGCCTGCTTGACAAAGCTGGGCGTGATCTCCACCTTGCCCGCCGGCATCACAAAGGTATACTCCGTGTCGCTCTTCTTGGTCAGGGACAGCTCCTTACCGTCCTTGTCCGTCACCGTCAGCTTGTCCAGCACATACCCCGCGTCCGGCGTGACCGTGATCGTCACCACGCTCCCCCGCTTCGCACTTGTGGAACTGATGTTCACAGAGCCGTTTTCCGTCTTGTCGGGGGTAGTAATACTGTAGCTAGGTCTGGAGGAGCTGCTAGAGGAACTGCTGCTAGAAGAAGGCTTCTCGACCAGCGCTGCGATGGCGTCTTCAATGGCTTTTGCCATTGCATCGACTTTGGACTGTTCGGTGATGTTTTTATCACGAACAACATCAGCAATGGCCTTTTCCACAGCGGAAAAATCCTGATAACTGTTCTTGTTCAGTGCATTTGCCTTAGCCAGGGCTTCATCAACCTTAGTGTAATCGGCATCCTTGTATTGCAAGTCAGCAATCGCATGCTCAATAGCTTCCGCCATTGCATCTACTGCAGCCTGCTCGGTAATGTTCTTATCTCGGACAACGGCATGCACTGCGGCTTCCACAGCAGAGCAATCCTTATAGTTATCCTTATTCAGGTCATTTGCCTTGGCAATGGCCGCATCTACGCTGCTATAGTCGGCAGGGCCATTGATTTTCGGATAGTCGCCAACCTGCGCAAATGCTTCTCCCAGCAATCCTGCCACCGTGCCGTTTCTAAATTCTTCTTCTGTCTTTTCACCGGCTGTGCCTGCGTTTTTCGTTATTCCGCACGCTCCGAAGAAGCAGTTTGTATCAGCAATCGTACTGCCCCCCCACAGGTTGCCCGCAAAAACACCGGTTTCCTGGGGCACAGCATTTCCCACGGTAGAAAGCGTCGCCTGATACACATAGCAATTTTGAATGGTCAATGTTGAAGCCGTAATCTCTCCAGCAAAACCGCCCGAAAAACTTGTTCCCTGACTATCATCAGTTTTAGAAATCACAGTACAGTTTGCAACATAGCCGTTTGTAAATTTAGAATTGCCGACTCCATAGTCAGGGTCATCGTCCACTTCACCGACAAAACCACCGCCGTAAGCCATAGTTCTAATTTGGTTGTTTTCGGCAGCGCACTTTTCAAATGTTCCGCCGGTGGAATAACCCACAATGCTTCCCGCGCAGTTATTATTGTTGTTGCGTCTGCTCTCCAGAGAGGAGTTCTCAACCGAGCAGTTTTTGATGGATGAACCATAACACACACCTGCAATACCGCCCACATAGCTGTAATTATTCTGACCGGTTGCCACAAAGTTTGCGTTTTTTACATGCAGATTTACCACCGAGCCAAAAGCGACCCACCCGAAAATGCCCGCCGTAGCGAAACCGTCCGGGTCAACTTTTCCGGTAGAAACCGCATTTGTGATGCTATGTCCGTCAGCATCATAGTTTCCCGCAAAATAGTAACTTCCAGAATAACCGATCGGTTCCCACGTTACCCCGGTTAGGTCAATATCAGCCGTTTGCTTGAAGTAATAGCCATGGCAGTTTCCAACACCTGCGTTCTCCGTATCAAACGTTGCTGCATTACCGGAGTTTAGAAACTCTGCCAAAGCAATCAAATCCGCTTGCGAAGCAATCAGCCACGGGTCTTCCTGTGTACCTGTCCCACCACCAAACGATGGTGCTTCTTCTGCAAACGCCACCGTTGGCAGCAGCGTAAAGCACAGCGCCAGAATAAGAAGCAGACTTCCGATGCGTTTTCTCATGGTATGTCCTCCTTTGTATGGTGGTCAGGTTTTGTTCATGCCCGCCTGACCACAGCGGGCAAAGTCCACAGGTTACAGAGTGGTATCATCCCGTGGGTACCCACGGGATGAGGGGCGCGCCCCTCATCATAAGTTTTTCGCTTCATACTAATTCATAATAATTATATCCGCATTTTTGTAAAATGTAAATCGTTCTAATGTATAAGGCCGCACTTTTTTTGAATATACTACTCTTTCGTCGGCAAGCTCGATTTGCCAGCATAGGGGCACAAAAGAAAATGTTCCAGCCAGAGCAAAATACGCCCTGACTGGAACGAGAAAAAATTTTACACAGATTGTGCTTCCTTATCACACATGAGCACTATCGCCGGGTGCTGCGCCATCTGCGCGAGAATACGCTCTCTGCGTCTGATCTGAGCCGCATTCAGAACGCATTGACCTTCCTGTCGCCGCTCTGCCGGGACACCCGCGAAGCCCACAAGGACATGATGGGTGTGACATTAAAAACCGATGCTCTGCTGAGAGCCAGCAGATAAACGACCACCCGCTGCGCTGGCAGCGGGTGCTTTGCTTTCTCGCGTCCCAGCATCGCCAATACGCTGTGATTTCGCCCTGGAGTGGGATGGGGCTTGCCTGCGGTCTTAACGTCTGAAACGTCGCACAGCTGGCTAACGCGCTGGTATCTGTGCTTGGAGTGGGTGTTCGGCAAGACCAACAAAAACGCCGGTCGAAATTCTACATTTTGCCGAGAGCAAAAACGAGCCGCTTTCCCGAAAAAACTCCGGAAAAGCGGCTCATACTAAAACCTAATTAAACGCTTTAATAATCCAATCGCGTCCGGTAATGCTGAAAATGGTATTAGGGGTAAGCGAGCAAATGGTATCGCAGAGACGATCAACGACTTTCTCC
>OLPR01002108.1_pt1 | contig 15207 bp, 13 predicted proteins | sample 1672761 | NCBI WGS metagenome assembly OLPR01 (sample SAMEA3136721, study PRJEB25190) | human gut metagenome | biome: human gut; feature: human-associated habitat; material: faeces | place: Austria | collected 2013 | reverse complement strand
CGCGTCCACTCCCGCCTCAATCACTTGCTTGCAGGGCGCGTTTGCATCGGCGAGCGCAGTGTTCATATCGCGCACGTATTCAAACAGCACACCCAGTGCCTCAGAGGTATTCAGATCATCGCACATCGCGTCGTCAAAGCGGTTTTCAAATTCCTTTGCGCGTTCGATGAATGCGCGCTCTGCATCGTTCAGCTCGCGCTCCGGCGCGTGTTCCAGCGCGAACGCCGCATTATCGCGCGCAGTGTACAGCCGATCGAGCGCCGTCTGCGCCTGAACCAGAAGGTCGCGGCTGAAGTTGATCGGACTGCGATACTGTGCCGACAGCATGAACATTCGAACGACCTCGGGGTTGAATTCTTTTGCAATATCGCGCACAGTGAAGAAATTGCCCGCCGATTTGGACATCTTCTTATTGTCGACGTTGATATGCCCATTGTGCATCCAGTAACGCGCAAACGGCTTGCCCGTCGCGCCCTCGGACTGCGCAATTTCGTTTTCGTGGTGCGGGAAGATCAGATCGACGCCGCCGCAGTGAATATCAAATGTTTCGCCCAGATATTTCATCGACATCGCCGAGCATTCGATGTGCCAGCCGGGTCTGCCCATTCCCCACGGACTTTTCCACGCCGGTTCACCGGGCTTCTGCCCTTTCCAGAGCGCGAAATCCATCGGATGGCGTTTGATATCGCCGACCTCGATGCGCGCGCCGGATTCGAGGTCATCCAGATTCTGTCCGATCAGCTTTCCGTAATTGGAACGCCAAGCCTGCGTGTCGAAATACACGTCGCCATTGTCGGTCGCATATGCCAGACCGTTCTTCTCCAGCTTCTTGATCAGCGCAATGATTTCGCCGATATGCTTCGTCGCGCGGGGATGAACGTCCGCGCGCTGAACGCCCAGCGCGTCTGCGTCCTTGAAATATTCCTCGATATAGCGATTCGCGATCGCTTCAACGGTCGTGCCTTCTTCGTTCGCGCGGCGAATCATCTTGTCGTCGATGTCGGTGAAATTCTGAACGAACGTCACCTGATAACCCAGATGCTTCAAAAAACGGCGCAGCGTATCGAAAATAATGAACGGGCGCGCGTTGCCGATATGAAAATAGTTGTAAACCGTCGGACCGCACGCATAAATGCCAACCTTGCCCTCGTGGAGAGGAACGAAGGGTTCCTTCTTGCGGGTAAGCGTGTTGTAAATCATCATCTGCTTCATGAGAATTGCTCCTTTCAGACAATAAAAGCCGCGCCTCGACAGAGGCGTGGCTCGCGGTTCCACTCTGCTTTATTGCTTTTCATGCGATAACGGCGCAACCGTCCGCGCCTACTTCGTTCAGCGCGGCAACTCCCGGGCGCACGCTTCGGCGTTTCTTCGCTCCGGCGCTTTCAGCCGCGGCGCCGGTCTCTTTTGAGCGATTCAAACGCTTACTCTTCCCGTTCATCGTCTTTCAGAAAAATTATAGCGCGCATTCGCCGCCGCGTCAAGGCGGGAAGCGTTATTTTTCGAGAAGTCCGGAATTGATATAGTGGGCGAGAATGTCCACGATTCGGGCATTCTTGCCGCCCTGCGCGACGATCAGATCGGCGTAATTGACATAATTGCGGATATACTTTTCATACATCGGGCGCACGGAATCGAGATACTGCTTGTAAATACCGTCGATTTCGCGACCACGATCGCGAATATCGCGCTTCACGCGGCGCAGCAGGCATACGTCGGGATCAACCTGAATGTAAATCTTGAAATCCAGCAGTTCGCGCACGGCAGGATCATAAAATACGTGAATGCCCTCAATCAGAACTACGTCTGCGGGGTAAATCACCGTTCCGGAATCGCAGCGGCGGTGCATCGTGTAATCATAATCCTTCGCGAGAATCGGTTTGCCGGCGCGCAGGTCGTTCAGATCGGAAATCAGTGCGCTGTGCTCGAACGCGTCAGGCTCGTCGTAATTGATGCGCTCACGTTCCTCGAACGTCATATCGGGGTGATCCTTGTAATAGGAATCCTGCTTTAAGTAAATGCATCGCTGGTCAAGCCGGTCCGCCAGTTCCTTTGCGAGCGTGGATTTGCCGCTCCCGCTCGCGCCGCATATTCCGATGGTCAGCATGGATCAAGTCGCCTCCGCAATCTTTTGTATGTATCTTAACACATTACAGCCGCAATTACAAGCCGAAACTGCGTTTTCCCGTTCAGCGAGGATTGATATCGATGCCGGGGTAGCGCATCAGCAGTTCCGCCTGCTTAAAGCCGACGCTTCTCATCAGCTTCAATACGTGCGGATACCGCGCGCGCACGCTTGCCTCGGCGCAATAGAGATTCTGACGCTCGAAGCAATCGCACGCCAGCGACAGCAGATATTTGCCTACGCCCATATTCCGCCAGCGCTTTGCAACCTGAAAATATCCGATTTCGCCGGCGTAGCCTTCGCGCCAGATCAGCGCTTCCGCCATGATTCCGTCATCCGCGAGCATCAGAATGCGCTGAAAATTTCGGTGATTTGTATAGCTGTCCAGCCAGCCCATGCCATAGCGCGTTCCATACAGAAGATTCATTCGCTGAAGGCAGTATTTGCGCTCCTGCGGATTGGAAAGGTCGTCGTAAACCACGTCCGCGCCCTCGGGCAGCGGGAAATCGCGCTCGGTCGGCAGGCGCATCTGCATCCGCACCAGACCGTCGTTATCGATGAATCCAAGTGCCGTCAGCGCATCCAGCAATTCGTCGTCGTCCGGATCCAGCTGCGCATACAGCCGGCAGAACTGTTCCGATTCCGCACAGAGTTTCTTTGCCCGCGCGACCGCCGCGCCCAGCAGTCGATCCGGCACTGGCGGATTGCCCAGATCCAGCAACACCTGAAGCGGACGCAGCGGGAACATCACCGAAAGCTCCTCCGGGATAATTTCCGCTCTGCCGAGTTCATTGCCGGTTCTTTCATCGATCGCGAGAAACGTGTTTTCATTCCATCGTCCGCTTGACTTGTCCCGTTCGTGTCTGAGAATCATATCGCCCTCGTTGGTTTGTCTTTTGAATTCTTATTCCCACTCGCTGAATGCCGACGGTTTGCCGGTTACGTCGTAGAGTACGTGGTTGATACCCGGCACCTGCGTTGTGATCTGCTGTACGGCGCGGTCGAACAGATCGTACGGCAGCTTCGCGATCGTTACGCCCGAAGCGTCCGAATCCACGACGGCGCGCAGCGCACACGCATATTCCTGCATAATCCGACCCGCGCGCATTCCGGGCAGCAGCATATCCGTCAGAATTACGAAATATTGCCGCAACTTCCGATCAAGTCCGGATTCAACGATCTCCGCACGGAAAATCGCATCCGCTTCGCGCAAAAGCGCGAGCTTTTCCTCCGTAACCTCGCCGATGATGCGTACAGCTAGCCCCGCACCGGGAAACGGCTGTCGATTCAGGAGTTCTTTCGGAACGCCCAGTGTCTCGCCAACATAGCGCACCTCGTCCTTAAACAGCATCCGCAGCGGTTCGATTCTTTTCAAGCCGCCCGCTTCGCGCTCCAATGGATTTGCGAGCAGATCCGAATAGATCGTGCCCTCGATTACGTATTCCGCATTCGGGTGCGCGCTGGCTTCAATCTGAATTGCCTCGGCAAACTGCTTTTGAATTGCGCGCCGCTTTTCCGCCGGATCCGTAACGCCCGCGAGCGCTTCGAGCACGCGTTCGCGCGCGTCGACCACGATCAGCTCCATTCCAAGCTGTTCGCGAAAATTGTGTGAAACGGTTTCCGCTTCGCCCTTGCGCATCAGGCCCGTATCCACAAACACGCATTTCAGCCGATCACCAATCGCTTGATTGAGCAGCATCGCGCATACCGTTGAATCCACACCGCCGGAGATTGCCATGATCGCTTCGGAATCGCCAATCTTCTCGCGCAGATATTTCTTTTCGTTTTCGATATAGTATTCCGGCGACCAGAACGCATCGCAGCCGCAGACGCCGCCGGCGAAATTCATCAGAATCCGCGCGCCATCCGGGTCGTTCGTCTCCGCGTAAAACTGAAGCCCGTAGAGATTGCGCGAAAGATCGGCAAACGCCGGCGTCAGTCCGTCCGCAGTTGTCGCGATCGGTTCACAGCCGTCCGGCAGCTGAAGCGCGTCGATCCGTTCAAAGAAGCGATCGCTCTCGCCGAGCCCGTCGAACAGGGGGCAGGGGAGAAATTCAATCTGCGACGCGCGATTGGTCAGCAGCGCTCCTTCACACGCCGCGCCCAGCGCCTGCGCCATTTTCCGCGCGCAATCGCCCATGGCGAGCACGGGAATGCCGAGATTCAGCACACCCTCGTCGAACGGACGCTGCGAAGGTCCACCCGCGAGCAGAATCCCGCGCGGCGCCTTTTTGCGGATACTTTCGAGGGAAATCGCCCCCGAATGAATCTCTGAATAGAAATTCTGACCGCGCAGCTTTCGCGCCATTGCCTGCGCCTGACCGCCGCCAAAGTCCAGAACCAGAATGAAATCGTTTTGCATAGCGCACTCCTCGCTTTTATCAGCGCTTTTTTTCGCCCGGCTTTGCGGGACGGCGATCGACAATATCGATCTTGCGCAGAATCTGTTCGGTGATATCAATATTCAGCGTTCGCGTGAGCTGAAGACCGTACATCATCACGTCCGCGAATTCCTCGGCAATCGCATTCAGTCGATCCGGATCTTCGCCGCGCATCAGCGCTCGAACGTCTTCCGGATTCAGCCATTGAAAATGCTCCAGCAGCTCGCTCATCTCGACGGTCATCGCCATTGCGACCTGCTGCGGATTTTGAACGCCGTCCTCGCCCCAGCCCTTTCGCAGGCAAAGTTCGTGGATGCGCTGCTTGAGCGTTTGAATCGTCGTATTGGAATCGTTCATCGTATCGCGCCCTTTCAGCGGGATTTCACAATATTGCCTAGATTATATCACACTTTCAGCAGATATGCAATCCTACGCCAGAATATGCACGCCGAACAGAGAAAGTACCTCCGGAGCCTGTAAAATGGACACCGTAACGCCGCGCAGCGCTTCCGCGGAGGCGGAGATGTTCTCGATTTCCGAATCCGAAAGGTTTATGCCGGCAAGACTGCATTCGCGCAGCTGAGCGCCGTTTAATTTGCAGCGTGCAATCGACCATTGCTTCGGCTTAATACCGAAAAGCATACTTTCGCTTAAATCGCAGCCCGACCATTCACAGCGTTCGAGCTTTGAATCGGAAAAGGACGCATAACGGAGCGCGCAATCGGAAAGGAGCGTGTCGCGCAGGAGCATCCGATCGAACGCGCAGCCACTCATTCGGCAATCGGTGAAGATGCAGCGAATCAGCGTTCCGTCGCGAAACGCCACGCCAGAAAGATCGCAGTGGACGAATTTACAATCGGAAAAATGAATCCTTCCAACCTCCAAATCGGAAAATCGAACGCTCTTGAACCGGCAGGAGGAAAATTCAAGCTCCGTGCATGAAACGTCCGAAAGCGAATCGCGTTCAAATTCAAGCGCTTCAACCGCTTCGCCTTCCGAAACGGCGCGCTGAACAGCTTCGGAAAGCGGGTTTTCGCTCTTTTCCGCAAAAATTTTCGGCGAAATTCGATTCATAGAATTCCCTCCCTTTTCATGGATTATAGCACAATCCGTTCCTTTGGACAAAATATCCATTAAAATTAACCTTGATCGTGTATAATAGATCAAATGCTTTATAATGGAGGGTAATATGGCAAAGACCTATTCCGCCGTTGATATACAGATTCTGGAAGGGCTGGACGCGGTGCGTATGCGCCCGGGAATGTATATCGGTTCAACGGGCAGCCGCGGACTGCACCACATGATTTGGGAAATCGTCGACAACGCGATCGACGAAGCGGCGAACGGCTACGCAACCGAGATTACCGTGACGCTGAAGAAGGACGGTTCCTGCGAAGTTACCGACAACGGCCGCGGCATTCCGACAGACATTCATCCGCAGCTCGGCGTATCCGCCGTCGAGGTGGTCTATACCCAGCTCCACGCGGGCGGCAAATTCAACGATAAGAATTACGCCTATTCCGGCGGCCTGCACGGCGTAGGCGCGTCGGTCGTCAACGCGCTGTCCGAATGGCTGGTCGTGGACGTTTATCAGAATTACACGCACTATCAGCAGCGGTTTGAATCGATTACCGATCCGAAAACGGGAAAGATTATCTCTGGTCATCCGATGGCGCTGCTTGCGAAGGTTGGAAACACCCGAAAGCGCGGCACGCAGGTCTGCTTTAAGCCTGATCCGCGCGTATTCGAGGATACGCATTTTCAATCCGACATCGTGCGCCGCCGCGTGCGCGAGCTTGCGTATCTGAACAAGGGCGTAAAATTCGTATTTACCGACGAACGCGCGCGCGACACGGACAAACGCGTTTTCGAATACTGCTACGAGGGCGGCATCGCCGATTTCGTCAAATACCTGAATACCGACAAGACGGCGATTACCGATCCGATCGTGTTCGAAGCCATGCGCGACGGTCTGCTCGTCCGCGTTGCGATTCAGTATACCGATTCGTACACGGAGAACATCTATTCGTTCGTCAATAATGTGCCCACGCCTGAGGGCGGCACACATGAAATCGCATTCAAAACGGCGGTTACGAAGGCGTTTAACGATTACGCGCGCAGAATCGGCGCGATCAAGGAAAAAGAAGCGAACCTTTCCGGCGACGATTTCCGCGAGGGCATGACCGCTGTGGTCTATGCGGGCGTAAAGAATCCGCAGTTTGAGGGACAGACGAAGGGCAGACTCGGCAATACCGAGGTCAAACCCGTATTCGAAGCGGTGTGTCTTGAAAAGCTGTCGGTATATCTGGATGATCTGAAGCATCAGGAATTTGCGCAAAGGATTGTAGAAAAGGCGATTAAGGCGGCGAAGGTCCGCGAAGCGTCGCGCAAGGCGCGGGAGATTGCGCGCGCAAAGAACGCACTGGAAGCTGCGCCGCTGGTGGGCAAGCTTTCGAGCTGCACCGGCAAAAAGGCGGAGCAGAACGAGCTGTTCATCGTCGAGGGCGATTCGGCAGGCGGCAGCGCGAAGCAGGGGCGCGACCGGCATTTTCAGGCGATTCTTCCGCTGCGCGGAAAGCCGCTGAACGTTGAAAAGAAGCGGCTGGATCAGGTGCTGGCGAACGAGGAATTCCGTTCGCTGATTACCGCGCTCGGCACCGGCATCGGCGAAGAATTCGATATTACGAAGCTGAAATACAATCGCGTCATCATTCTCTCGGACGCCGATCAGGATGGCGCACACATCCGCGCGATTCTGCTGACGTTCTTCTTCCGCTATATGCGCGAGCTGGTTACGGAAGGGCACGTCTATATCGGTATGCCGCCGCTTTATAAGGTCGCCAAGGGTGGAAAAACGATCTATTGCTATGATGACAACGCACTGCCTGCGGCAATCAAATCGATCGGGCGCGGCTATACGCTGCAAAGATACAAGGGCTTGGGCGAAATGAATCCCGAGCAGCTGTGGGAGACGACGATGAATCCCGATGGCAGAAAGCTGATGCAGGTTACGATCGAGGATCTGACCGAAGCCGATCGCCGCGTCACCGTGCTGATGGGCGATAAGGTCGAGCCGCGCAAGGCGTATATCAGCGCTTACGCAAATTTCAACAAGCAGGACGATTTCAAGCCTGTCACTGAATCCGATCGTTAAGGAAGGAGGAGCGATATGCCGAAAAAGAAAGACGGGACGACCTCCGTTCGTCCGGAAGAGATCATTCAGAAATCGATGGAAGACGTCATGCACGATTCCATGATGCCCTATTCGGAGCATGTCATTCTGGAGCGCGCCCTCCCGCGCGTCGAGGACGGCTTGAAGCCCGTTCAGCGCCGCATTCTCTTTACGATGCAGGAATTGGGGAATACACCGGACAAGCCGCACAGAAAGTGCGCGCGCATCGTCGGCGATTGTCTGGGTAAATATCACCCGCACGGCGATTCCTCCGTATACGACGCGCTGGCGCGCATGGCGCAGCCGTTCGTTATGCGAGTTCCACTGGTCGACGGTCATGGCAACTTCGGCTCCATCGACGGCGACAGCCCCGCTGCGATGCGCTATACTGAAGCGCGCATGACAGAGCAGGCGCTGATTCTCTTAAAGGATATCGACAAGGACACCGTCGATTTTCACCTGAATTTTGATGATAGCCTCAAGGAGCCGGACGTGCTGCCGGGCAGATTTCCGAATCTGCTCGTCAACGGTGCAAGCGGCATTGCGGTTGGTTTGGCGACCAACATCCCGCCGCACAATCTTGGTGAAGCAATTAACGCCACGATTGCGTTGATCGACAATCCGAATATCACGACCCGTGAGCTGATGCAATCGATGCCCGCACCGGATTTTCCGACCGGCGGCATTCTCGCGGCGGACGGCGAACTGCTCAGCGCCTATGAAACCGGTCGCGGCAAAATTCAGCTGCGCGCGAAGATTCATATTGAAGAAGAAAAATCCGGCAAAAAGCTGATCGTGATCGACGAGGTACCGTATCAGGTCAACAAGGCGGCGATGCTCGAAAAGATTTTGCACCTTTCCGAGGAAAAAAAGGCGCTCTTTTCCGGCATTAACGACATTCGCGATGAATCCGACCGTATGGGAATGCGCGCGGTTATCGAAGTCAAGCGCGATTGCGATGCGGAGAAGATTCTCAATGCACTGTACAAGTATTCTGATCTTCAGGTTACGTTCGGCGTGAATATGGTCGCGATTGCGGGCGGAAAGCCCGTTCAAATGGGCATAAAGCAAATGCTTTCCTATTATATCGCACATCAGAAGAACGTCGTGACCCGCAGAACGAAATACGAGCTGGCACAGGCGGAAGCGCGCGCCCATATTCTCGAAGGGCTGATCATTGCGGTTGACAATCTAGATGAGGTCATCGCGCTGATCCGTTCGAGCAAAACGCCGAAGGAAGCGAAGGAAAAGCTGATCGCACGCTTTGAGCTGACCGAAATTCAGGCGCAGGCGATTCTCGATATGCGTCTGCAAAGGCTGACCAATCTGGAGGTGCTGGCGCTCAAAAAGGAATACGAAGAGCTTGAAAAGCGCATTTCCGCGCTAAAGGGCATTCTCGCGAGCGAAAAGAAGCTGATGAACGTCATCAAAAAGGAACTCGCCGAGGTCCGCGACGCCTATGCGGACGCGCGGCGCACGCAGATCGTAGATTCGTTTGATGAAATCGTGATCGAAGAGGAAAAGCCGATTGCGGATGACGCGACCGTACTCCTCACGCGCGGTGGATTCGTCAAGCGGATGCCGCCCAAATCGTGGATGCGTCCGGCGATCACGGATGAAAAGGCGGAGCCAGTGCGCTTTGCTGCAAATGTAAAGACCGACGAGAAGATTCTGTTCTTTACCGATCTGGGCAACTGCTATCCGGTCACGGTTTCAGCAGTGCCGGAATGCCGTCCGCGCGATCGCGGGCTGGCGCTGGGCGGTCTGCTGGCAGGATTGGAGCGCGACGAGCGCGTCGTTTCCATGATCGAAGCGGGCGACTGGTCCGGCGAGCTGTTCTTTGCGACAGCGGCGGGACTTGTCAAACGCACGCTGCGCGCAGATATGAACGTCCGCAAGGCAAAATTTGCCGCAATCAGCCTGAAAAACGGCGATAAACTCATGGCGGCGCTGCGCACGGACGGCTTTGAAAGTGCGCTTCTGATTAGCTCGGGCGGTATGGCGATTCATTTTGCGCTCGATGAGGTTTCGCTGATCGGCAGAACCGCCGCGGGTGTAAAGGGTATGGCGCTTTCGCCGGACGATCGCGTCGCGTTTGCGTTTTTACACAATTCGGAGGGCGAGATCGTACTTGCAACCGACCTCGGCTATATGAAGCGTTGTCTGCTGATTGATTTTGATCGTCAGGCGCGCGGCGGCAAGGGCGTCAAGTGCTTTACGCTGGTGAAAACCGGTGCGAACGGCAAAAAGATCGGCGGTGCGCTGATGGTGACCGATCCGTTCGACTTCCGAATCGTACAGAAGAGCGGCGCGTTTACGTGCGTGAACACCGAGGACGTCGGCATCGAAACAAAAGCGGGCAAAGGAAGCCCTTACGTCGTGGTCGTGATGGACGACTGGATCGTTGAATTACAAAAATAACGCGATTTAACCTGAACAAGAATGTTCAAAGCGCGCATTTTTGCTATAATATATATGAATGCGGAAAAACCGCACGGAACAACAAAGGCTTTGAAGGGAGCGCTGAATATGCCTGACTTCGATAAAATGACTCTGGAACAGCTCGTTCGCCCCGAGGGCTACGACTGTGATTGCGGAAAGCATCACGTAAGCCCCATGGAATATCTGAAAATCGGCCGCGGCGTAATCGTTTATGTGCCTGAAATGATCGCTGCGATGCATCGCAAAAAGCCATTCGTCGTCTGCGACAAAAATACCTATGCCGTCGCCGGCAAGCGCGTATGCGAAATCCTGGCCGCGGCGAACGTACCGTACAGCCTGTACGTCATTCCTGGCGACCGCATTGCACCGTCCGAGTGGGAATGCGGCAGCGCCCTCATGCACTATGACCCGAGCTGCGATATGCTGCTGGGCGTAGGCTCCGGCGTTATCAACGACACCTGCAAAGTACTCGCGCACGCGATTGGCGTTCCGAGCGCGATCGTCGGCACTGCGCCGTCGATGGACGGCTATGCGTCGAATTCCTCTTCGATGGAAGTCAACCACGTCAAAGTTTCACTGTACAATCATGCGCCGGTCGGCATTCTGCTCGATTCCGAAATCCTCGCGCAGGCGCCGATGCGCATGCTGTGGGCGGGTCTGGGCGATATGGTTGCGAAGTATATTGCGATTTGCGAATGGCGCATTTCCAATATCGTGACCGGCGAATACTACTGTGAGCACATCGCGCAGCTGATGCGCACGGCGGTAAAGAAGATCGTCGACGCGTCGGACGGCATTACCAAGCGCGATCCGGACGCGATTCAGTCGATCGCGGAGGGGCTGATCATCGCAGGCGTGGGCATGGCGTACGCGGAGATTTCCCGTCCGGCTTCCGGTCTTGAGCATTACTTCTCGCATATGTGGGAAATGATGGCGCTCGAGCGCGGTAAGCCCTACGACCTGCACGGCATTCAGGTCGGCATCGGCACGGTGCTTTCGATGAAGCTGTACAAGTACATCCGCGAAATCAAGCCCGATCGCGCGGTCGCCGAAGCGCACATGAAGGCGTTCAACCGTGCGGACTGGGAAGCTCAGATTCGTCGCATCTTTGGCAAGACCGCGAACGAGATCATCGCGATCGAGGACAAGTGCCACAAGAATGATCCCCAGAAGCACGCAAAGCGACTGGACAACATTCTGAATCACTGGGACGAGATTCTGAAGATCATCGACGAGGAGCTGCCGGATTACGACCACCTTTACAATCTGATGGCGGCGACTGGTATGCCCATGAAGCCCAGCGATATCGGTGTTCCGATGCAGGACGTCGTCGACGCGTTCATCGGCAGCCGCGATATTCGTGACAAGTATCTGTCCTGTTCGCTGCTGTGGGATCTCGGTCTGACCGACGAATTCGCAAAGATTCTCGAGAAGGTCGCGGAAGCATAATTCTTCTCATGAAACCCGAACGGCAATCGTTCGGGTTTCGTCATATCCCGACTGCCGGAAGCATATAGTATCTCCGTAAAATCCATTCACAAGGATAATTGAGGTGATACGATGGAAAATCCGAACAATCGAATCATTGCGTCCGGCTGCCTGGAAGGTGCGTTGGAGCTCAGCCACGAGGTCATGAATGAGCCGTTTTACGTCGGCACGCTGCTGGTCAAACGTCTTTCCGGCGCGCTTGACCGATTGCCTGTCACCATTCCGGGAAAACTGCTCGCGTGCGCGCGGCTCGAAGAAGGCGTTCCGGTCACGCTTTCCGGTCAGGTGCGCTCGTACAATAAGGTCGTCGCCGGAACAGGGCGGCTGATCGTCACGCTGTTTGCACAGAACGTGATCGAAGCGGCGGAAAACGATACGCTGAATAAGGTGTCGCTCGTCGGCGCGCTTTGCAAACCGCCGATTTACCGATCCACGCCGTTCGGCAGGGAAATCTGCGATATGATGCTTGCTGTGAACCGCGCGTTCGGCAAGAGCGATTATATTCCGTGCATCGCTTGGGGGAGAAACGCGCAGTATGCCGCACGCTTCGGCGTGGGCGATAAGATCGCGCTGACCGGTCGATTACAATCGCGCGAATACCAGAAAATGACCGAGAACGGCGAATGCATTACCCGCAACGCCTATGAGGTATCGGCATTTACGCTCGAATCCGCAGGAGAAGCGCCAAGCCCGCGCCCCATCGTTGATGCGCGTCTGGCATACGAAAACGCGATGAAAGAACCAACCGAATCCTGAAAACAGCCCCGCGTCCGATCACGAGCGCGGGGCATATTTATATATGAAGCGCGCCCGCCGATTCAGCGAGCGCGTTCCTTTACGCCATTTTTTGCAGTTCGTCGCGAAGTTTTCCAATGATTCGCTTTTCAAGGCGCGATATGTAACTCTGTGAGATGCCCATCATGTCGGCAACCTCCTTCTGCGTGTGCTCGGTTTCGCTGCCGAGGCCGTAACGCAGATCGACGATATGCTTTTCGCGCGGCGTAAGTGCATGAATCGCATCGTGCAGCAGCTGCTTTTCCACGCTGTCGTCCAGATCGCGCGAAACGACGTCCGCTTCCGTGCCGAGAATGTCCGAAAGGAGGAGCTCGTTGCCGTCCCAGTCGGTGTTCAAGGGCTCGTCGAATGAAACTTCCAACTTCAGACGGTTCGTCTTGCGCAGCACCATCAGGATTTCGTTTTCGATGCAGCGCGAAGCGTAGGTTGCGAGCTTGATGTTCTTCTCCGGATCGAATGAATTCACCGCCTTGATCAGCCCGATCGCGCCGATTGAAATCAGGTCTTCTATGCTGATGCCCGTGTTTTCGAATTTCCGTGCGATGTAAACCACAAGACGGAGGTTTCGTTCGATCAGCGTCGCGCGCGCCGTTTCGTCGCCATCGTTCATTCGGCGCATCATCGCAATTTCCTCTTCACGCGTCAGCGGCGCAGGCAAAAGATCGCTCCCGCCAATATAGCACACCGCTCCGCGGCGAATTTGAACCACCAGCCCGAAAATATTCTGACAAATCGTTTTCATATCATCGCTCCTTTTTGATTGGAATCCAACTGTCCTCCGTGCAAAACCGCAAACGACGGCGGCGCAAGCGCTCGTGCCGAGCCCGGAACAATCCCTTCGTAGATGGCGACGCACACGTCCGATACGCGCCGCTTGTGCCCGTTTTGAATCAAATACACCGCTTCCGGACGGAAACAGCGCAGCGTTCCGCCGCCGCCGAGCCCACCGAACGCCACATTTCGAAATTTCACGCCCGAAAAATCCAGCCCGTTCAGCAATTTCTCCTCGGCGATCAGCACCGGCAGCCCGCTCAGTGGTTCGCGCAAACGATTGCCCGTATCGATCAGTGCGCGGAAACGCGCCTGTTTTCCGCGAAAGGAAATGGAGACCGTGACCATCCAGTTGCGCGTTCGTCCGGCGCACATCGCCAGCGCGAGGGAGAGGATCATCAGCCCAAGCGCGATAACGCCCGCACGCCAAAGCCCCGTTTTCGGATGAAAGAATTGGCTGAGTCCGCCGATCAGTGTCGTTCCCGCGAGCAGCTGCGCGGAAAACGCGCCCCAGCGCCACGGATTTGCATCGCGAACGGTGATCATCGCGGTGAGAACCATTGCGAGCATCTGAAAGACCGGCTGAGCGAGCCAAGGAACCGGTTCTGCGGCAAGCACCGCAATCAGGGAAGCGAGCATGCTTGCGAGCAATACGCGCTTTGCGCTGAAGCAGTCGTTCAGCCGCGATACCGCGCCGATCAGCAGCGCGTCCATCAGGAAATTCGCTAAAAGAAACCCTTCGAAAGAATCCAACAATCGCATCACCCCGACAGGCTTCATCATAGGCGAAGCGAGGTGCGGTCTCAAGGAATTCGTGTCGAGCGTTTCATTAAACAAAGCGACATAAAACGGTATTATTTATATAATTGTCGGTTTATATTTGCACTTTACGTCGATAAACTTCGCACATATTTGTCTTTGAATTGATATAAGGAGGCGCAGAAAGCGCACAGTAATAGCATTCGACGGATCTGAATCCGTATTTCGACATGCGAAGAGACTTGTCGACTGATCCGACAAATTTCTTTCCTTTTTCTGCAAGCCGCGCGTCGTTTGCGCATAGGATGAACAGGGGGCGGTGCGCATGAGTTTTTCCGAGCTGAAACAGAAGGACGTGATCAACATTTGCGACGGGAGAAAGATGGGCCGGCCGATCGACCTGCTTTTAAACGATCGCGCGTGCGTAGAAGCGATCGTCGTCCCGAGCTGCGAGGGCGGTTTGATCGGTCTGATCAAGCCGAATCGGGATGGAATTGCGATTCCGTGGAAGAATGTTCGGCAAATCGGGGACGATGTAATCCTCGTGGAGCTCGAATCGAGCGGGATTCGGTAAAGAAATGCTCTAAAAATCCGAAGAAATTTAAAAAAAGGCTGGACTTTAAGTAATTTTTTGTGTATAATATTTACGTATGAGGTGAGGACTAAAATGAAGTGCCCGTATTGCTGCTGCGTGGAAAGCCGCGTAGTTGATTCCCGCCAAAGCGAGGACGGATCGAGCATCCGCCGCCGCCGGGAATGTGAAAATTGCAAGCGCAGATTCACGACCTACGAGCGGGTGGATATGGTTCCCCTCATTGTGGTCAAAAAGGATCAGACGCGCGAGACGTTCGACGTCGGCAAGCTCCGCTCCGGCATCGTCAAGGCGTGCGAAAAAAGGCCGGTGCCGCTGGTAAAGATTGACGCGCTGGTCGGCGAAATCGAGCGCGCGCTTACCGCCGCGCCGGATGCGGAAGTCACCAGCCAGAAGATCGGCGAAATGGTGATGGACGGGCTGAAGCAGCTTGATGAAGTCGCGTATGTGCGATTTGCGTCGGTCTATCGCCAGTTCCGCGATATTCAAACCTTCCGCGACGAGCTGAATAAACTTTTGACCGATTTTGAACCGGGTACAACTGACGGCAACGCGTCCGGCAGATAATACCAATACACTTGAAGGAAAGAGGAAACGCACATGGCAAATGAACTGATTCTCGCCGTCGACGACGAAGCGCACATCCTTGAACTACTATCGTTCAACCTCGAGGCCTCCGGCTATC
>OLPR01002100.1_pt1 | contig 15283 bp, 21 predicted proteins | sample 1672761 | NCBI WGS metagenome assembly OLPR01 (sample SAMEA3136721, study PRJEB25190) | human gut metagenome | biome: human gut; feature: human-associated habitat; material: faeces | place: Austria | collected 2013 | reverse complement strand
AATCCTGTGACAGCTTAAAATTATGCAGAATCCGGGCTGCTTACTACGTGGAAAATGTGGATGTGCAGATGAATGCAGATGATATACTAAAATGCTATGACACCTTTGAATGGCTTGTGGAACGATTGCTTGATACCATGCAGTCTGTTTTTTACCGTGTGTCGCAGATCGATGATGCTCTGCGTATTTCAGTTCATATTGTAGCAGAAGAAGATCTGCGGGGATTAATGTCAGAAAGACCGGAATTAGATGTGCAGCAGGAAGATGAAAACGAATGGTTTATCGGATGTATCGTATTCAGAAAGAGAGGCGGAAGATGACTGATTTTGCGGAATGCAGTATGGCAATGCAGGATTTTCTGATGATCCTTCTTGAAATCTGCCTGATTCTGGAATTGATCCTTCTGATGGCAAGAATCACCGGTTTGTCCGGGAAAAAGAAAATCATAACGGCAATGACTGTTTTTGTAGTTTCTTTTATTCTTATGGGTTTTCTTATGAATGACCACAGGTATTGCCTGGGAGAAAGCGCATATCAGCCTATGCTTAGGTATCCGGTCAGCATTTTAATTGCAGTGGTGATTGTATTGACTTTGTATCTTTGCTGGGCGATCTGGAGGGAGAAACGCAGATATCAGCATTCTTTATCATACTGGTCTGTGAATGAAGCGGTGGATGATGTTCCCTGCGGGGTGTGCTTTTCAGATCCTCTGGGAAGGATTGTTCTATGTAATACCAAGATGCAGGAATTGTGCAGAATGATGACAGGTTTCTATCTGCAGGATTATGAAACCTTGCGAAAAGTAATGAATGATGAGCCTGTTTCCGAAGGTTTTTTCAGGTTGAGCAGCGACAGCAATGTATTTTATTTTCCGGATGCTTCTGTTTGGATGTTTCAGGAATATCATCTGCAGGAACCGGATTGGGAAGGATATCTGCAGACAGTAGCTGTTAATGTGTCAGAAATATACTACAATAGTGAAAAGATCCGGGCAAACAATGAAGAATTGGCGATTCTGAACCGTAAGCTGGAGGAAATGTACGAAAAAATCGGAGATAAGATCAGAGAACAGGAAACTCTTGCTTTGAAAATGCAGGTTCACGATAATTTTGGACGAAGCTTACTGTCAATACGCAGAATATTGGAAAGAAAAGAAAAACAGGATAAAATGGATAAACAGTTGTCCACATTGAAGCACCAGGTTTATATTCTTACTGGTTCAACAGTTGAAAATATGGAAGAGCTGTATGAGGACACAGTGAAACATGCGGAAGAGCTTGGAATCTCCGTTCAGATCATTGGAAGCTTTCCGCAGCATCCTGCATATAGGCTGCTGGCAGACAGAGCAATTCGTGAATGTGTGACAAACTGCGCCAGACATGCCCATGGCAGTATCGTTTTTGTGAAGATAGATAAATGCGCAGATGAATACAACATTCAGATCACCAATGATGGAGATGCGCCTGAACAAAATGCAGAAGAAGGCGGTGGCTTGTCAGCACTGAGAAAAGCGGTTGAATCAGAGAAATGTATGATGCAGATTTCTTTTGCCCCTGAGTTTTGCTTGGTATTGAAAATGCCTCTGACAGAAAGGATGAGATTCGATGGTACGGGTACTGATAGTAGAAGATCAGAAGATCATGCAGAAGTATTTTGAATATATGCTTATGCAGGATTCGGAATTACGACATGTCCAGACGATTTCGGATGCCCGTGAAGCTGTAAAGATCTGTGGTTATTCGGCAATAGATCTTGTGCTTATGGATGTGCAGACATTTCATAATCATGATGGATTAAGTGCCGGCAAAACGATCAGGGAAAAGTATCCACATACAAAGGTTTTGATTGTTACTTCCCTGATTGATCCCAAAGTGCTGGAAAGAGCCAAAAGCGGATGTGCAGACAGCCTCTGGTATAAGGATCATGGTGAAGAGGAAATACGGAATGTGATTTACAGAACTTTAAATGGTGAGCGTGTATTTCCGGATGTAACGCCGAAGGTGGAACTTAACTGGATCACAAGTGGAGATATCAGCCCAAGACAGCTGGAGATGCTGCGCCTGTATATTCATGGAATGTCATATTCAGAGATTGCCAAGAAAATGGAATGTTCCACCTCTGGGGTAAGATGGAATTTTCAGGAAATGATTGCCAAGGCAGGATATAGCTGCAAGGAAGACCTGATAGCAGCTGCACTGGAAAGTAAATTGATTGTGACTACACTAAAATAGAAAATCCGTAACTGTGAGGATACAGAACAGTTATGAAAACACACAGAATGTAGAAACATATTCTGACAGGAAGGAGATACGAGCATGAAAAAATTTTCTGTTGTTGTATGTGTTTGTGCGGCACTGCTTTCTTTTGGTATTTATGGGAAATGTGTGAGAGAAGTGTCTGCCCAAATACCTGGGGCAGAAGAGAATCTGGCAATTTTAAGGGATATCATCAGGGAAAATGAATGTCAGGTGGGAATGGCATTTCTTGGATATACCTATGAAACTGCAGAAGCGTCAGATATACTTGAATATACTAAAATGGAAGAAGTGGCAGCGGCTTATCCTTTCTTACAGGAGGGGACAGTTGTTGATGCAGGGGGATGTGAAATTTATGCTATTGTTCCGGGATGCGATTGTAAGATCAGTGTTTATCCGACTCAGATTACGGAAGACGGGGAATATTTGGATGACCTGAACGCCCCATATTATATAGGGCAGGAGGACGAAATCATTATATTGCGATGCAATATGAGTGAGATCCATTCCAATGTGATGGTTTCAGTGCAGAAGCAGAATATGAGTGTGCAATACCATCCTATGGTATCACTAAAGGATGGGCACCTTGCCACAGAAGCTTACTGTTATGATTTTTCCATATATCATGATTGGGAGGAGTATCACTCGGAGGATGATTCATCATTGGATATAAATATTGCCCGGGAAGTGCTTTCACAAACTGACGAGGTGCGTTACTATCTGGGGCTTGGTATGTCATTGTGGTATACAGGTACAGAGGAATACATTGAAGGAAGAAATTGTCCGGTATTTGTACTTGGAACAGATCATGAGGATCATTTTACAAAAGAAAATTATTATGCAGTAGGAGACAATGTGGTTTATTACTATGATGCGACAGGCGACGCATGGCTTCTGCTGGGAGCAGGCTGATAAAGGTATTTCGCAGGGACAGACAGAAGATTCACCAATATATCATTGCATTTGATTAACCAGAGAAAGAGGAAACAGACATGAGTGATTTTTTGACGGAAAAAAATAAAAAAGCAGGAGTTCTGGGGAAAATAAAATGGGTTCTTTGTGGCTTATGTATACTTTTGTCCCTGGGTGCTATTGGCGCCTCAGAAAAGTATATTGGTGAAAGACGATTGGGAATGGCAGCAACAGAGATCTTACTGGGATTGTTGTTTCTGTATCCTACTTTCAGGGAAATTCAGAAAATACGAAAGAAGAAACAAGCCAGTGAAATTGCCTGCTGGTTTGAATCTTATGCGCAGAGTACGCTCTCATTTGAAAAGTATGAGAAGGAGATGGGAAAAGGTGCAGTAAAAAAACTGGAAAAATATATTGCCAGAGGATATATTCGGAATATCCAGATAGACAGAGAAGGGGATTATATATTGATTACTGCACCAAACCGACGTGTGAATGAGAAGATTTATATTACAGTTACCTGTTCCAGCTGCGGCGCGAAGAATCAGGTCATAAAAGGCCGTCTGAGCAATTGTGAATACTGCGGACAGCGCCTTACCCCATGACGTAAGGTTTGAAAAGGGAGTAAAAGACTGTGTAGCTTACAGACATATCACCTGCCGGCGACATCATTTAGTACAGCTATTTGCAGAATGCTGTACTATGAAAGATTTGGAAAGGAGAATAGATGTGAAAAGCTTAAAAAGAATAATGCTTACGGCTGTATTTTTGTGTATGTTTCTTTTGTGTGCATGTGGAGAGAAGGAATCCAAAGAAGAGGCTGCGTCCACAGAGGCACCTGCCCCTACAGAGACACCAGCACCCACAAAAGCACCGGAACCGACAGTGACGCCAGAACCAACGGCCACACCAGCACCGACAGCGACACCTACACCGATTCCAGAGTACAAAGAGTATGATTATGCAGAAGGAAATCTTACGATTACTCTGCCCTATGAAGCGGAAGAACTAATAGAGCAGGAAGGCCAACTGGAATTTACAGATCCAAACGGGAAATGGACGATGACAATTGAGCCTATAACAGCAGGGCAGATTTCTAATTGTATTTTGAGTATAGAATCTGCACAGAAATACCGGGAAGAAGGCGCAAAGCAGGTCAAAACCGAAGAAACCAATATCTGCGGTATGAATGCAATTGTATTTAGTTCCAATCTGGATGAATCTAAAAACGGACCAGATCAGACCGCAATATATCTGGGCACAGGAGAGTATGCTGCGATTCTCAAATATGAGGATCATTATATAGGACCATGGGATGGCTTGCAGATTGAGGTAAAAACCACGGAACGTTTTGATGACATATATACAGTGATGGAAGATGAACTGATACAGACGGTACTGAATGGAATCAAATTCCAGGAAGGAATCCAGTATGAAGAAGTAACTTCCAAAGGAATTACAGTGAAAATGCCGACTCGATGGCAGGGCAGAGAATTAGACGATTTCTTTGTAGGTGGAAAGATCCATTGTGCTTATGAGGGCCTCCTGAATATTCAGACTATTTCAGCTCCAGACGCAAAGGCACAGGCAGAATCAAGAGCAGACGGAGCCATAAAAGAAATAGACGTAGGTGACAGTCATTATTACGTGGCATGCAATAAGCAGGATTCGCACATAACCCTGCATAAGAACCTGACTGACCGGAAGAGTTTGGTGATACTTGTGAGTATTCCTGACTGCTCTGAAGAAGAGCTTTGGAAATTCCTGGACAGAGAAGAAATGAAAACATTGTTGGAAAGTCTGGAGATCGATCAGGAGCTGCTTGAAAATCCTGAAAAGGGACAGAAGAGTGGTACAGGGTATGAAAAGAATAATGGGATGAAGGTAAGCGGTTATACGGGAGAAGAAACAGATCTTGTCTTACCTTCCAGTATCGATGGTACTGACATGAAGGGTGTTGCGGCAGTGGCATTTAAGGACAATACAAAGATTACTTCCGTTGAATGTCCGGCTGGAATGCTCTCGATTGATGACTCTGCTTTCGAGGGGTGTACCAGTCTGAAGAAAGTAATACTTCCGGATTCTCTGACATGGATCGGTCCGTATGCTTTTTCGGGCTGCACCAGTCTGGAAACAGTGGTTTTTGGAAATCGTGTTATGCAACTTCAGAACTCTGCATTTAGAAACTGCACAGCCCTGAGAGATGTGGATCTGTCATTAAAGAATCATTTTCTTGCAGATTCAGTTTTTGATGGCGCAGGTGCCGGAGGATATATTCACATAGGAAAGGGTTCAAAAATAGGAAGCTGCTGCTTTAACAGTTCAGGATTTGAGGAAGCGGTATTTGGAGAAGAATGTGTTTTTGAAGGTTACGGAACGTTTTCCGGTTCAAAAATTAAAAAGATCACATTGGGTGAGGGTATAACGGAATTACCATCCATGTTTGCTTCTTTCTGTGAGAATCTGGAGCAGGTAGATATGCCGGAAAGTCTGACGAAAATACCGGACGACTGTTTTGATGCCAGCCCAAAGATGGAAAAAGAAGAATAAAAAGAACAGTAAAAAGAACAGTAAGTTGATTATTGAACTGATGGGATTCATCAAAAACAGCGACAGGGCTCTGTCGCTGTTTTTGTGATTCATTTCATGATCGTTAACTTATGAATATTTTATGATTTTACCATTTTTTGAATTAAAAACAATTTTGTGTGTTTTATCAGATGAATAATCATCAGGACTGCATTCATACAGAATGGTTATCTTATTGCGGGAAACGGTTATTTTATAAGGCCAGTAATTACCGGTTTTGGATATGTTTGTTTTCCAGAGAATCTTGCCCTTTTTAGATACTTTGTAAACAGTTTGATCATAGTAGCCTGTTACATACAGGTTGCCATTTTTGTCAAATTTGCAAAGATGTCCTGCCGGACTGACTTTTTTTGCCGTCCATAATTTTGTGCCGTCTTTTTTTCTAAGGACAACGATTTTGGAATTATCAAAAATATAAACCTTATCCTTGCGGACGATACATTTGGTTTTAGGAAGCTCTGTAGCCGTGTATTTCTTTGTAACATATTTCCAGACCGCTTGCTTATTTGCGTCCAGCCCCCTTACGATCATGCGTTCTTTGGAATTTGTATAAGAGGTTTTGAACTTAACAGTTGTAGCTTCCGGACCGGCAGCCTGAGCTGGAACAGATATGATCAGTATGGAGAACAAAAACAATAGTGACATTAAAAGGATTGGTTGGATTTTCTTTTTCATATACACATGCTCCTTTCTGATAAATGAGTGGTTTAGGATTGGGCATAATATTATAAGCTCATCCTTGTAATCGCTGCACATCTTTTGATATTATTATCATACCATATTGAGAATAAAAATGTAAGCAGTTCAGTTACGGAAGATTGCTTCCTGTCTTGAGTTTTCATAGGATTTTTGGTATTTTATTCTACAGAATGAGTAATGGAATACAGAAAGGAATTTGAAAATGAAATTAATGATCGTGCGGCATGGAGAGCCGGATTACTCCATAGATTCACTGACACCGAAGGGATGGCGAGAAGCAGAATTGCTTGCAAAGAGACTGAGCAAGCTGGATATAAAGGACTTTTATGTTTCACCACTGGGAAGGGCACAGGATACGGCGTCCTTTACATTAAAGAAAATGGGGCGGCAGGCAAAAGTGCTGCCCTGGCTGCATGAATTTGATGCACCTATGCGTAAACCGAATTATCCGGAAAAAGATACAGTGACCTGGGACTGGCTGCCTCAGGATTGGATGGCTGACGAACGCTTTTTCCATTATGACCAATGGCTTGAAAATGAATATATGCAGAAATATGGGGTAAAGGAGAAATATGATCAGGTCATCCAGGAATTTGACCAGTTTATGGAAGGATATGGTTATAAAAGAGAAGGTCATTTTTATCGGGTGGTAAAAGCAAATCACGACCTGGTAGTCCTTTTCTGTCATTTTGGATTGGAATGTGTCCTTTTAAGCCATTTGTTGGGAGTATCACCTATGATCCTGTGGCATAACACCTGCGTGCTGCCTTCAGCTGTAACGCTTTTGATTTCTGAAGAGCGTAAAAAGGGAATCGGTGCTTTCCGTATGAACTATATGGGGGATATTTCCCACCTGTATGCCGGTAATGAAGAACCGTCTTTTGCTGTCCGTTTTTGTGAAACGTTTGAAGATGATACACGGCACTGACAAGTGGAATTATACTTTTTTTTACCAAGGCTTTATATGCTGGGAGAATGCAGAAAAAAGTTGGCGAATATCAAGTACCAGAATGATATGTAATTAATATTTTGCTGAAGGAGGCAGATAATTTGGATAATGTAATTTCACGTTCAAATACTGGCTGTAAAAGGCTGCTTTTTTGGATACCGGTAACGATTGGTATTATGTTTTTTTAGCTGGTTCCTCTCCGTTTTTGAAATATATGGACGTAGACAGTTCCGTCTTTTATACAATGGGGCGTGCTATGGCTGATGGAAAAGTTCCTTACAGAGATTTGTTTGACCATAAGGGCTGGTATATTTATTTTTTTAACTGTCTTGGAGCGCTGATCAGTCCCAACAATACAGTCGGGCTCTTTGTAATAGAATGTTTGTTTATGCTGGCAAATGTGTATCTGATTTACATAATTGTCATGCTGATCAATGATGATCTGTTGAGGATCAATCTGACGATGAGCTTTATGCTGTTTTTCCTTTTTAATTTCATTACATATCAGCATGGAAACATATGGGGTGACTTTTCAGCTCATTTCCATCTATTTTGTTGTAAAGTATTATTTAAGCCATGAAACTAAACATCCTTCAGTATATATGCTGATTCACGGTGTCTGTGTGGCTGTTATGCTGGGTCTGCGTGCGAATCTTGCAGCTATGTGGGTTCCCATTGCTGTCCTAATACTATGGGGACTGTTTGCGAACCGTAAGTTTAAGAATGCGAGGGCTAATATTTTATCCGGGATGCTTGGCTTGATTCTTGGGTTTAGCCCAATGCTTCTTTATGGAGCGTACACCCATAGCTTAAAAGATATGTTTCAACAGTCTATTTTGTTTAATCTGGCATATGCCGATAGTGGAAAATTCCGGATTCTTTCACTATTTACATCTGTAAAGACATCCTGGGTGGTTTACCTGTCCATGATTTCTTTATGCTTGGTTATTTTTTCCGGATATATATTGAAATTCAAGGTATTATATACAGCCTGCTTATTAATTTCACTGTATTCGGTTGCCCTTTCCGGAAGAAATTACGGACATTATTATGAATATTTTGTTCCTTTTCTTCTGCCGGTCATATTTGCTGCTTCCAGGATATTTTCAAAAGTATTTTCCAAAAAGCTGCAATGTGCAGCAATCCCGCTAATATTGCTGTTGACGCTAATGGTCAGTTATCCATCTAAGCTGCATTCTTACTCCTACACGCAAATGCAGCGATATGCACAACCTGTGAATGAATTTTCCACACTGTATAAACAAAAGTACAGTAATAAAAAAGCCGTATTGGCTGTGAATAATAATGCAGTTATTTATAATAGTTTTGGTGTTATTCCCCAGGAAAAATATTTTTACATTCCATCCATCAGTTATAGTAAATTTCCGGAACCCATTGACAGTCAGGCAGAATCCATATTAAGCGGCAGAAACGAGATCGTAGTGATCAAGTATAGGGATTATAAGAAAAAAAAGATTTTTCAAACGGCCAAGTATGATACACAGATAAAAACCTACTTAAAAAAGAATTATACATTAGTTGATGAAAATAAATATATGGAAATGTATATTAAGAAAGAGTAAAACTATAATGACTGAAACGTTTGAAACTCCCTTTTTCAATGTTGCAGTTGTAGAAAGGGAGGATATTAGCTATAATATAAAAAAGGAGTAAGCTGTTGAAGAGAGCAACTGGTCTTGACCAGGGGAGCGAGTGAAGCAATCGTTTTCACGGATGAATTAAAAGAGGATTTACTGCTGATGGATGAAGCAAAAGTAAGAAATGTATCAGTGCAGATGGACTTAGAATTATGGGAATCATAGGAATTCTTATGGCAATATATAAGGAACATGAATGTCTGATGAAGGAAGTGATTGTATGCCGGAAAATGTAAGCAGCATTATATATAATTTTTCACGGGAAGTGAAGCGTTTGCTGGGAGAAAAACTGACAAAGGTTATTGTATATGGTTCGTACGCCAGAGGCGATTATCGAGATAATTCTGACGTAGATATTATGATACTGGTAAAAATGACTGATGAAGAAATTCGGACTGTTAAAAACGATATTTATGATCTTGCTTTTGAGGTAGAGATGAACACAGGGATTGAAATATCTCCAGTTATCAAAAATGAAGAACAGTATGAATATTGGGTAGATACGTTACCTTTTTATCGAAACGTGAGGGATGAGGGGATAGTAGTTAGTGAGTGAAAAGAAAATAGATTTGTGTATATATCGCATGAGAAGCGCAATTGAGACGTTGGGTGTATCTGCATTATGTCTGGAAAGCCAGCATTATAAGGATTCAATAAACCGTAGCTATTATGCTGCCTTTTATGCGGTGAAGGCGGTGTTGGCTTTAGAAGAGATAGATTTTAAGAGACATAAAGATGCTGTTGCACATTTTAATAAGACATATGTTGCAACAGATATTTTTCCAAGAGAGATTGGAAAAAAACTGGGAAGATTAAAACAAGAACGTGAAACTAGTGATTATGACGATTTTTATATTGCGTCCTCTACAGATGCTGAAGAACAGTATGCAGCTGCAGAACTTATCATTGCTGAGGTAAAGAAGTATTTGGACAGGAAAAACATTCAATACTAAGGTTACTGGATATAATCTGGTGTTTGCAATGGGGGTGGCATGTTTATAATTGCTACCAGTTTTTTTATAAATTTTATAGTTATATAATCCATATATTAACATGCTGTATTTTGTTTCATCATATGCAATTTGAAAAGTTGTGAAGCCTTGATTTTGCTACAAAAGTTTATGAAAATAATTTTATTGTGTTTTGTCTAGTTGGGTTATTTGCCTATAATATAAACTATGCTTTGTGGGTAAAATGTGGGGTAAAATATGGGGTACAAGAAAGCGTAAAAGCAACTCCAACATTTGTTGGCTTTAATTTGTCAGCCGCTTGCTAGCCTTTGATTTTGAAGTTGACATTTTGCTTGTAACAGCATATGCTAATAACAGCTAAGCAAGCTGGTGAAATTGTATTAGGCAAAACGAAAACCCCTGAAAGTGGTCCAGACTTTCAGGGGTTTTCTATTCCGTTTATGTAAGGTGGCTTATACCTCTAGGCTGTCTGTGCTACTTATTCGCCGCCTTACCGACAATTATTGACGTAGGTATATTAGGATGTAGCTTCATCCAAAGTTTGAAACTTTCTTTTACTTCTTCAGGAGCGTTTCCATTTAACTCAAGCTTTCCGTTTTGTTTGTTTACACTGTAATATTCTTCATAATCCCACCACAGCATTGATTGAAGATCTTCTTTTGTCGGCATACGCATAGTATTCAGCTCCTTTCTGAGTTGATTATACCAAGGTGCTATAATACTTGCAATGCAAACCATTGTCTATGCAATAGGTTATTCTGTTGAAAATTATAAATGATTAATAATGCGTTGTTCTTCAATAAATTTACACATACAATTATATAATTCCATTTCATTAGACCGTTTTATATAATCCGGTCTGCAAACAGAATGTTTATTGATCCCTGAAGTTAAAACAAAATGATCTTCAAAAAATGGAATCTGTGAATAGTCTGTTTTACAGCATAAAAGGATCTGTGAAAGTAATTCCTGATTTTCTAGTAGGGCAGAAAGTAATTTACCGTAATGATTTCCGTACCTGTCTGGAAACATAAGTGATTCCACGGCATCTTGTGATAGCTGTGTTTCTTCTGAAAAGTGCTTATATATTTTGTTTGGAGTATCCTGCTGCCCTAGAAGAAAATCAAAATCACATTCAAAGTAATTGGCAATTTTGACTATCATATCTATAGCTGGATAATTGTATCCCTGTTCCCAATTTTTAGCAGCGTCTATCGAAACTCCTATTTTGTCAGCAAAAGCTTGTTGTGTAAGGTCGTCTTTTTTTCTCAATTCTTGGATTTTTTCACCGAGACTACGTAATTTTACACGTTCTTTTCTCATAATATCAACCTCCATGATGTATTAAGTGTATCTTGTAATACATAGTATTACTCATTAAAATGAGTTTGTCAATGATGATAACTCATAAATTGAATTGAAAAAGGATGGAAGGTAAAAATGAATAAAACGAAAAAAACAAATATTCGTACAGAAAAACTTTTGGTGGATACAATAGAATTGCAGAATATGCTTTGTTCTGGCAGGGCAGCAGCTGTAAAAATAGGAACGGCAGCAGGTGCACGACTGCAATGCGGAAAGCGTGTATTCTGGAATGTGCGAAAGATACAACAATATGTTGATGCATTCAGTGAATAACTATGGTGAAGAAAAAGGCATATAGACCAAAATCTTTTGAAAGCTCCGGGAAGTCGAATGATACGAGCGCAAACCTGTATGAAAGTATGCTGCTGTCTGCTGCCTTTATGGATTTAACACCCAAACAACGGCTGCTGTACGTTTACATGAAAGCCCAATATTACGGCAAGCGAAAGCCGGGAAAGGATAACCCGGATATAGAAAACTTACAGGGGGATGATCTGTTTTATTTTCCGCGAACGCTGGCAGAAAAATATAATTTGTATACCCGTTCAAATAACAGGCAGTTTTACAACGACATCAAAGCGATAGAGGAACATGGATTTATAAAAACTATCAGCAGCGGAAAAGCCACAAAGACCAAATCAATATATAAATTTGTTGGTGCCTGGAAAATGTGGAATGACAGCAGTTAATTTTAAAACTCTAGGGGGATTTTTCCCACAAGGTAGGTTAAAAACTTGTGGGATTTTTTCCACAAGGAGAAGAAAAAGAGAAAAAACTTGTGGGATTTTTTCCACAACCGTATGTAAAAAAGCCGCTATTGCCTTGTGGGATTTTTCCCACAGTATATATAAAGTTTACCATATGTTTATGGACTTTCTGGTTTTCTCTGGTGTTCTGAACTATCAACGGGGATCTGGAAGGAAAAGCACAGAGGGACCACAAAAAGCGGTTCAAAAAAGTGCAGTTTGGCTGTATAAAATCCATCTGAACCAGTAAAGCGGCTGTATGTTTGATTGATGATTTTGTAGTTGCGTTACCGGGCTGTCCTGTTGCCGTGAACCGAGAACGCAGCAAGAGCGTTTGAAAAAGAACAGGTGACGAACCGGGGAGAAAGCGGCGAGATATGACGGCGAAAGAGCATTTGCAACAGGTAAAGCTAAAGGGCGTGGCGGTTGCAAACCTACAAAGGGAAAAAGAGAATATAAGACAGCTCATGTATTCCATTGGTGGCGGTGTGGGTGGGGAACGTGTGCAGACAAGCCGGAACAATGACAAGTTCGGCACTCTGTACGGACGCATGGATGAGAAGGTAAGGCAGATTGATGAAAAGCTGTTGGAACTGATAGAGTTTAAACTAAAGGTGTCCGGGGAGATCAATGGGCTGAATGATGCACGGTATATCAATCTGCTGTATATGCGCTATATAGATTCTCGTTCATGGGATGAAATAGCCGTTGACATGGAATACAGCACACGCCACGTTCTGAAGCTGCACAAAGAAGCCCTTGCAGCATTTGAGCAAAAATATCATGCCATGCTCCAGCAGATGACAGAGGAAACAGGGAATGATGGAAAATGAAAGATACTATATCGGCAAAAAGCAGTATATCCCGGATGAATCGGATGTGCTTTGTACTGTATCACATGGGGATGCGTGGGAAATTCTGAAAAGTACGGAGCGGAGTGTGTTGTACCGGACGAAGAAAGGGGCGTATTTTCTTGTACATAGTTATGAATGCGGTGCGGAAGTGTGCGTGATGGACGAGACCGCCGCTTTTGATTTCATGGACAGGAACGCAGCCGGGATTGACACGGGTACATATAATAGGCTTTTCGGAGAACCGGAAAGAGGATAACAAGTCGCCTGCTGTCGCTCTGACGACACTCACTCAAAAATGGACACTGACGGGCGGCAGAATAGCCGTACATAAGGCTTTTACAAGGGGATGATAATTTGTCTACCTATAAAGGGGAAAAGGCAGCAGGCGACAATAACGAAGCCACAGGCAGAAAGAAAAACGGAGGTAAGAGGATGATTGAAAAGAGTAAATTACAAGAATTAGAACAGCGGATTGCGGAAAAGAAAAAAGAGATTGACGGGTTGAGGGAACGGAGAGCGAACAGCGAAGAACCATCAGAAATGGTGCTGCTTGATAAGCAGATAGCGGACGCTTCAAGCTGCCTGTTTGCACTGGAACGTGCAAAGAACGCCGTCACTTATATGCCGCCACAGCCGACAGATGAGCAGCTTCTTTTGTCTGGCGTGAATAAATACTTACAGGCGAAGAAAGAGAAGGTACGTGAAGCGGGGGAAATTATTAAGCAGATCGAAAAGAAATTACGGACAGCAGAATACCAGCTTGCGAGGGCAACTGAAGACGGGGACGCTGACAGGGTTGTGACCTGTTCGGAGAAGTGCAACGAATTGAAGAAACGTCTTGAATACGTGCGCCCGATGAAAACGGCGGCTGAGAACCGGCAGGCGTTCCCGGACGGGGCAATATTGGAGGAATGGGCGAAGGTATGCGAAAAGGTGCGACCGGATTTCATACTTCTGCTGACACGTATCGGTCTGCTGGCAGAGGAATACCGGGCGGCGTGTGATGAGCTTATGAATATGAACGACACACTTTTAAAGGTGCGTGAGGGAATGGGGCGCATAGCGAGAGATAACGGTTTTGTCGTGAGTTTCTTTCCAATCCTCACGGCTGGCCTTGACGTGGAACCATTGAAAATCTCCAAAGTGGACGGACTGAAGCCGGGCTTTATCATGAACGGGTTGCACGGCAAGGGATTATAAAGGGTAGGAAATAGCCGCCCACTACTGCCAATAGTGGACGGCTTACAAAATGATTTTGTGGTATGTCGTATGTTTGGGCTTTCCTGCTACCTGTTCTCAATATAGCATGTCTGGCAGCAGGTGGCAAGGGAAAATCTTAATTTGTACCGCCCCTCTTTTGCCTGTCTTATATCCTGCGGCATATCTCACCAACTGAAAACATAGCTGTGCGGGTTGATACGTCCTATTTTTGGCTTTAAGGCATAAAGGAGATACTTCTTCACACTAGGAATATTAAAACGGATGCATGAGCCTGTAGGAAATTCTATAAGGCATCTTCTGAATGACCCGTTGTGTCACTTTCCTGTTGCTGTGCTATCTCTGCCAACTTTTGCAGACCATCCGATCCGAAAGCGTCCATGACCTGCATTTGGTATTTAATATCAACACCGGGCAGCAGGCGCTTTAAATCCACCTTTGCAATATTCTCTGGCGTGAGCGGCGCATATATCTGGGCTTTCCTGTTGCCAGTGCTTCCAAAACTGGAAAACGGTTTTTCTTCTGGCTCTGGCTTGCGCTCTGGTGAAGCTGATGCGTTTTTGGTGGCTTTAGGTTCGGGAGCAGGTGGGACGTTGCCGCCCTCACGCTTCATTGTCTCATTGACGGCACGGACGATAAAGGCATTGACGCTTTCGCCGTGTGTTTCGGCATAGGATTTGATTTGTGCTTTTCTACCCTTGGGAAAAGTTACGTTAATCCGGTCATAGTTGTTTTTGACATATTTATTGACTGCTTTTTGTTGAGCTTTACTAATTTTACTTTCTTCTGCCATTGATACACCTGCTTTCTGTTTTGGATTAAAGCGGAAAAATAAAGGTTCACCTTTTCCACCATAACATCAGTATATATCAAAAATCTATTGGTGTAAATATAAAATATAAACAAATCTATTGGTGTAAATATGTGAATGCTGTCAATAGACTATTGGTGTAAATAGACGTATAATATAATCATCAAAGGAACAAAGAACAGCGAAGGGTGAAAACGAGGTGGCGCAAGCGTACCGGAGACACCAACACAACACCGGGAAAGGATAAGAAGAGAAT
>OLPR01002093.1_pt1 | contig 15308 bp, 13 predicted proteins | sample 1672761 | NCBI WGS metagenome assembly OLPR01 (sample SAMEA3136721, study PRJEB25190) | human gut metagenome | biome: human gut; feature: human-associated habitat; material: faeces | place: Austria | collected 2013 | reverse complement strand
GGGGGAGCTTGCTCCCCCGTCCACCAGCTTGTCAAAATCTTTTTTGACAAGCTGCGGCTTCCACCCTGAGGATGGAAGCCGGTCTGTGCGGTTTTCCGTTATGCTTCAGTCTTTTTCTTTCTGGGGGCCCGTGGCTTTTTTTCCACCGGAGCCGCGTCCTTTTCCGCGGCGGGCTTTTTAGCCCGGGGCTTCCGGGTGGTCTTGGGCTTTTCTTCGCCCTCCAGCGCCACCTTGGCCGGAGGCGCCTCCTCCGGGCGGGCAATGCCGGTCACTTCGTAATACAGGTCAATGTAGTGCTGGGCGGAGGCGTCCCATCCGTAATGGCCCGCCATGGCCCGCTTCACCAGCATGTCCCACACGTCGTTTTTGTGCCGGCGATACATGTCCTCGGCCCGCTGCACCACGTGGAGCATATCGTGGGCGTTGTAATTCAGGAAGGTAAATCCGTTGCCTTCCCCGGTGTATTCGTTGTAGGAAAGTACCGTGTCCCGCAGTCCGCCGGTTTCCCGCACCACCGGCAGCGTGCCGTAGCGCAGAGAAATCATCTGGGAAAGGCCGCAGGGCTCGAACATGGAGGGCATCAGGAAAATATCCGCGCCGGCGTAGATCTTGTGGGCCAGAGCGTGGTTCATCTGGAAGCAGGCGGCCATCTGGCCGGGATACTTCCACTGGGCCCAGCTGAACAGATCCACATACTTGTTTTCGCCCATGCCCAGTACCACCAGCTGCGCACCGGTTTCCATGATCTCGCTCAGCACGCATTCCACCAGATCCAGGCCCTTCTGCCCGGAAAGTCGACCCACCATGCCGATCAGCGGCGCGTCGGGGTCTTCCTTCAGGCCCAGCTCCGCCTGCAGGGCGGCCTTGCAGGCAGCCTTGCCCTCCCGGTAATTGTTCGTGGTGTAATGCTTCGCAATGGCCGGGTCGGTGGCGGGGTTGTATTCATCGGTATCGATGCCGTTGAGAATGCCGCTCAAATGGTCCACCCGGGAGCGGACCAGGCCGTCCAGCCGTTCGCCGTAATAGGCGGTCTGGATTTCCTGGGCGTAGGTGGGGCTGACGGTGGTGATCCGGTCCGCGCCCACAATGCCGCCCTTCATCATGGAACACATGCCGTAGAATTCCAGGTTGTCGCTGGTATAGGCCCAATCGCCCAGGGACACCAGTTCCTCGATTTCGGAAATGGAGAAAATGCCCTGATACTGCAGGTTGTGAATGGTAAAGACGGTCTTGATCTTGCTGTAGGGCTCCAGGTGCTTGTACTGGGCGTTGAGCAGCATGGGCATCAGGCCGGTCTGCCAGTCGTGGCAATGGAGCACGTCCGGAATAAAGCCCATCTGCGGCAGCGCCTCCAGCACCGCCCGGCAGAAATAGGTATACCGTTCGCCCTCGTCGCCGCCCATGCCGTAGATATAATTGCGCTGGAAATACTGCTTGTTGTCCACGAAATAGAACGTGATGTCGTCATACACCAGCTTTTCAATGCCCACGTACTGACGACGCCAGCCCAGATTGATATAGAAGAACACCACGTGCTCCATCTGGTCGCGCCATTTCTGGTCGATGGCGGAATACAGGGGCAGTATCACGCGCACATCCTCGCCGGATTTGCGAATCTGCTTGGGCAGTGCGCCCACCACGTCCGCCAGTCCGCCGGTTTTCACAAAGGGTACGCATTCGGATGCTGCAAACAGTATTTTCATTTTGATACCTCCTGATCCGGTCATTGGGAAAATTGATTAAAGGGTCACGTTTTTGCCGATAACAATGGGGTACTGCGTCTGGCCAATGAGCCGTCCGCCGGTACGGATGGTGACTACCTTGTCCAAAATGACGTATTCCAGTTCCACGTTGTCTTCGATGTAGCTGTCCTGGAAGAGGATGGAATTCTTCACCACCGCCCCCCGGCCGATTTTCACGCCGGAGAACAGGATGCAGTTTTCCACGGTGCCGTTAATGACGCAGCCGTCCGCCACGATGGAATTTTTCACGTTGGCGGTGGGGCCGTACACCGCGGGCACCTCGTCCCGCTCCTTGGTGTACACGGGATAATCGCTGAACAGCGCCTTGCGGCAATATTTGCCCAGGATGTCCATGTTCAGCCGGTAATAGCCCTGCACCGTTTCCACCCGGCGATAATACCCCTTGAATTCATAGCCGCGCACGTCCAGCATGCCGGTTTTGATCTGAGCGCGGAGAATATCGCCGTAGACGTCGGTCATGCCCTGGGAATAGGCCTGATCCACCAGGTGCATCAGAAGCGTGCGCTTGATGACCAGCACGTCCATGGACATGTTGCCATAACTGGCGGCGTTGGGGTTGATCTCGATGTCCGTCACCCGCTTGTCCCCGTCCACGTTGAGATAGGCGTGGCGGTTGCCGGCATAGGAGGAAAGATACTGATCCCTGGCCGCGTCGGAGGCGTACATGATGGTCACGTCCGCGCCGGTTTCCTCGTGCTGCCGGAGCATGGGCTCGTAGGAAGTGGAATATACCGCGTTGCCGTTGGTAAACACCACCAGTTCCTGCCGGGAACGGCGCAGGTAATCGAAATTCGCCCGCAGTGCCTCCAGTGCGCCGGAATATTCCCCGCCCTTTTCGCCGTTAATGAAGGGGGGCAGGATGAAAAGGCCGTTATTCCGGGCGTGCAGGTCCCATTCCTTGCCCGCGCCCAGATGGTCCATCAGAGAACGGTAATTCCGCTGGGTAATCACGCCCACGTTGCGCACGCCGGAATTGACCATGTTGGAAAGCAGAAAATCCACAATGCGGTACCGGCCCGCCACAGGCAGCGCCGCGATGGAGCGATGGGCCGTCAATTCCCGCAGGGAAAGGTCGTCCTTACTGGTGTAGATAATGCCCAATGCGTCCTTCATGCCTTCCTCGCCTCCCTTGCCTCGATGACGTCGGTATCGATCTGCTCTCCGGCGGTGATGACGTATTCCGCCGGCACATGGGTGTTCTGGCCCACCAGGGCAATTTCGCCGCTTTCGGCTTCCGTGGCGCCCACCAGTGCGCCGGGGCCGATTTCGCAATTTTCCGCCACGATGGCCCGTTTGATAATGGCGCCCCGACGCACCACCGTGTTGGGCATGATGACGGATTCCTCCACCACCGCGCCCTCTTCAATGGTCACGCCGGCGAAGATCACCGAATGCCGCACCGTGCCGTAGATTTCGCAGCCCTCGGTGATGCTGGAGCGCTGAATCTCCGCCACGGAGCCCACGAACTGCGCCGGCATCTTGGGCGACCGGGCGTAAATGGGCCAGCGGGAATCCCGCAGGTCGAACTTGGGCGGATAGGAAATCAGATCCATGTTCGCCTCCCAGAGGCTGGCGATGGTGCCCACGTCCTTCCAATAGGCTTCGAAGGAATAGGCCTGCAGCCGCAGCCCGTCGGCGAGAATTTTGGGAATGATGTTTTTGCCAAAGTCGTTTTTAGAATCAGGATCCGCGTCGTCTTCAGTCAGATATTTTTTCAGCACCGGCCAGGAGAACACATACACGCCCATGGAGGCCAGGTTGCTCTTGGGCCGGGCGGGCTTTTCCTCGAATTCGGTAATGCGGTTTTCGCCGTCCACGCTCATGATGCCGAAGGCGGGGGCTTCCTCCCAGGGCACCGGGCGCACAGCGATGGTCACGTCCGCCCGATGCTCGATGTGGTCGTTCAGCATCAGCCGGTAGTCCATCTTATAAATATGGTCGCCGGAAAGCACCAGCACATAATCCGGATCATACTGCTCGATGAAAGCGATGTTCTGGAAAATGGAGTTGGCCGTGCCCTTATACCATTCGCCGCTTTTGCCCTTCATGTACGGGGGCAGCACATACACGCCGCCGTTCATCAAATCCAGATCCCAGGGCTGGCCCGCGCCGATATAGCGGTTCAGCTCCAGGGGCTGATACTGGGTCAGCACGCCCACCACGTCGATGCCCGAATTGGAGCAATTGGACAACGGGAAGTCGATGATTCGATATTTGCCTCCGAAGGGCACCGCGGGCTTGGCCACGACCTTGGTCAAAAGGCCCAGGCGACTGCCTTGGCCCCCTGCCAGCAGCATGGCGATGCATTTCTTTTTCAGCATGTGAATCCCTGCCTTCTCTATGGTTCTCGTTTTAGGTAGTAACCTGTACATATCATTATAATGCATATGCCCGATAAATGCTAGTATTTCTCCCGATTTTTTTGAAAGTTTTGCAGAAAACCTGCTTTTGTCAAATCTGAGCGCATAATTCGGGCGGGAGAAACACGCCTTTCCCCCGCCCGCAATGGCTTTATCCGATTTCCCACAGGCTCCACAGCCGCCGCAGCACGCGGCCCACGCCCGTGCCTTCCACTTCCTCGGCGGCCACCACTTCCAGCGCCGCCACCCGCCGGCCGTTCAGCAGCACCTCCACTTCGCCGGCCTTCTGGCCCTTTTCCACCGGCGCGGCGATTTCCTCAGGCAGGTTGGGCCGCAATTCGATCTGGCCTTCCCCGCCCTTGGAAATCAGCAGGGTCAGATCCCCATTGATCACCAGCCCCACCCGGTCTTTCCTGCCGCCCCTTACGGGCAGGCCGCCCTTCACCGGCGTGCCCCTTTCCGCCACGGGATACCGACGGAAATTGGCGAATCCATAATCGAACATCCCCGCCGCCGCGTCGAACCGCCCGGTGGAGGAGGAAGCCCCCAGCACCACCGCCACCAGCCGCATGCCGCCCCGCTGAGCCGTGGCCGCCATGCAATAGCCCGCCTCCTTGGTGGAGCCGGTCTTGCCACCGTCGCAGCCTTCGTACAGGCGAATCAGCTTGTTGGTGTTGGTCAATTGGGTCTTGCGGCCGTCGCCGTGGTCGAAATCCTCCAGCCACACCCGGGAAAATTCATAATACGCGGGGTGACGGAACAGCTCCATGGCCATTTGGGCCACGTCCCGGGCGGTGGTGTACTGTCCCTGGGCCGGTAGCCCGGTGCAGTTGAGAAATTTCGTATTCTTCATGCCCAGTTCCCCGGCGCGGCGGTTCATCTGGTCCACGAACAGCTCCTCCGACCCGTACAAACATTCCGCCAGGGCCACGGCGGAATCGTTGGCGCTGCCCACGATCACGCTTTTTAGCAACTGGGCGTAAGTCTGTATCTCACCGGTATCCAGCAGAATCTGGCTTCCCCCCATGCCGGAGGCGTTTTTGGAAACCGTGATTTCCTCGTCCAGGGTCGCCCGACCCTGATCCACCGCCTCCAGCGCCAGCAGGATGGTCATCACCTTGGTCACCGAGGCCACCGGGCGCATTTCGTCGGCGTTTTCCGCAAAAATCACCTGTCCGCTGTCCAGTTCCGCCAAAATGGCGGAAACGCAGTCCATCTTCACCGGCGTCTCGTCCACCATGGGGTCGTCCGTCAGCGCGGCCAGCGCCGGCACGGACGCAAAAATCAGCAAAAGGGTCCAAATCATCCACCTGCGCATGCCATCCCCTCCCCCATCATGCTATCCGCCTTCGGGAGGGTTTATGCCAGTTTCACCCCATCCAGCCCCGCAGCAGCTTCAGGCTTTCCGAAAGCCGGGGAAAATCCACCCGGCCGTCCTCTTCCACGGAGGTGGATTCGATGGTCACCCCGCCGTCATAGCCCACGCGTTTCAAATTTTCGAAAAAGCCCGGGAAATTCACCCGACCCTGACCGGGATGCAGGCTGCGCAGAGCGGACCAGTCCATCGTTTCCCCGGCAAAATCGCTGACGTGCACGTGCCGCACCGGGCCGTTCCACATCCAGGCGTGCTCCGGGGAAAAGGCGGATTCCGTCTGGCCGTGAAACTGCGCCAGCTTTACATCAAAGGTAAAGGCCACATCGCCCCAGGCCGCCTGCAATTCCCGAAAATGCGCCAGCGGGTCGCCGAATTTGCACACGATGTTTTCCACCGTCAATAGAAGCCCGAATTTTTCCGCCGTCTCCCGCAGGGCGGGATAGGCCCGGAGATTGGCGGCGAAGTTCCCATCGGAGGGCAGCCCGTTCCACAAATGCAGCACCAGCAGCTTCGCCCCCAGCCGCCGGGCCATTTCGCAGTTGATTTCGAATTCCTCCCGGGCCAGGGCGAGGCTTTCCGGGGTATCCGCTGTGAGCTTTTCCCCCAGGCACTTTTCCACGTGCATCGTGGGAAAATTGAGCCCCATCAAATCCCGAACCACCGTCTCCCACCGGTCGTACCAGGAATCGTACATCATAAATTCCAGCCCGTCGTAGTCCAGATTTTCCGCCGCCGGGGGAATCACCCGCCAGTCCCGGCCGTTTTTCCGGGTGCAAAGGGCCCCGGTGGAAACATACAGCTTCATCATCCCGCCTCGATCCTTTCCGAATTGCAGAGAAAACCCGCGGTTCGGAATGAACCGCGGGAAAGGCGTCCCTTTTGAACCCGATCATCAGATTTCGGGAATCTCGATCTCGATTTCCCGGCCCAGGTCCGCGGACTTGCAAATGCCGTCGATGATGGCCTGGTTGTACAGGATCTCGCTGGTGGGCACGGGCGCGGGCTTGTTGTACTTGATGGCGTCCAGGAAGGAACGGATCTTCTTGTCGAACAGGCCGGGGCCGCGGGAGGGGATCAGGGGAACAACGGTTTCCACCTGGCTGCCCGCCACGTCGTGGTAAATGGTCATGGGCTTGTCGAAGGTGCCGTTCCAGCACTCGGTGGAAGGAATCCGCAGTGCGCCTTCCTTACCGTAGATGATGGTGTCGCCGGAGGTATCCGGATGCATGGCCCAGGCAATACGGAAGTCCAGAATGATGCCGCCTTCCAGGCGCACGAAGGCCGCGGCAAAATCGTCCACGGAGAAGCGCTTGGCGTTCTCTTCCGCGGTGTGGAACCGGTCGGGAGTGGCGTACTTGGGGTTGGTGCCGAAGAAGTCGCTCTTGTAACCGGTGACGGTCAGGGGCTTGGGATAGCCGATGGCGTTGAGCACCACGTCCAGAGAATAGCAGCCGATGTCGCCCAGGGCGCCGATGCCGCCAGTGGACTTCTCGATGAAGGTGCTGTTGGGGATGCCGCGGCGACGGCCGCCGCCGGTCTGGATGTAATAGATGTCGCCCAGCACGCCGGACTGCACGATCTTCTTGATCATCTTCATGTTCTCATCGCCGCGGGGCTGGAAGCCGATGGAGAGGATCTTGCCGCTCTTCTTCTCGGCTCGCATCATTTCGATGGCCTCGTCGATGGTGACGGAGAAGGGCTTCTCCAGCAGCACGTTGATGCCGTGCTCCAGGGCGTAGATGGTGGGAACGGCGTGGGCGGTGTTGTAGGTGCAAACGGAAACGCCGTCCAGGTCCTTTTCGTTGTCGATCATTTCCTTGTGGCTGGGATAGAAGCGCACGCCTTCCACGCCGAAGCGCTTCATGAAAGCTTCCGCCTTGCCGGGAATCAGGTCTGCGGCCGCGACGATTTCCACATCGGGCATGTTTTTGTAGCTCTGAATGTGGCTCTCAGCGATCCAGCCGGTGCCGATGATACCAATCTTCAGCTTGCGGGAAGTGTCTACCTTCTCTTCGCCAATTTCCTGCATGAACTGGCCAAGAACCTTATCGGAATTCGCCATAGCAATAACCTCCACGATAGAATCTGTATTTATTATACAACCCCGTGTTAAAAATTGCAATATATTTTGCAGCCGAACTTTGCGGCATCTCAGAGGCTTCTCTGCAGCCGGACGCACTGGCCCATGACCTGCACATCCTTGGCCGGCGCGGTGACGGAGGAAAATTCCCGGTCAAAGGCCTGCATCAGCACCCTTCCGCCGTCCAGCTTCATCACCTTGCGCACGATCCGTCTGCCCTGATAAATCAAAAGCATGATGGCGTCGTCCTGAATCTTCGTGCCGGGCACGGTGAGCAGAAGATCCCCCGCGTGAATGCGGAAGCCCCGCATCATGTCGTCCGGGCAGCGATAATACAGCACCTTGTCCGGCGCGCCGCCCTCGATTTTGCCGCCGACAATGGGCGTGAGCACGTGGTCGATGGCCACGCCGTTTTCGTCCATCACCGGCACCCGCTTCACGATGCCGCCCAGCGCGTCCAGCCAGGCGTCGGTGGCCTGGTCGGATTCGGTTTTGGTGGTGGCCACCTTTTCCGTCTCCGGTTCGGGAATCACATACGCCCGGGGCCTGGGCCGCAGTTTCACCTCCGGCTCCGCCGCCACCTCCAGTTCCGTGGAAATGGGGTTGGCCACCCCCAGAAGCTTCAATATCCGCTGAGCCTGGTCGTCGGTCACGATGCGCGTGCCGGCCTCGATGTCCTTGATGACCTTTTCCGACATGCCGCATTTTTTCGCCAGGGCCTTTTCCGTCATCTTCGCCTTCACCCGGGCCGCCCGGATGGTTTCGCCAAGTCTGCTCATTTGATTCTCCCCCGTGTTGATTTCCCTGATATTATAACACACCGCCGCCTCCGCTTCAAGCGCCGCAAAATCATGTTAATTCTCATGCATTGCGTTGACAAGCGGGCCCTTTTTCTGTATAATTTATAACTGTCTTCTGATTGTTCGGAAGTCGTTGCCGAATTGTGTAATGGTAGCACCTACGACTCTGACTCGTATTGTCTAGGTTCGAATCCTAGTTCGGCAGCCAATTTGCCACCATGGTCAAGCGGTCAAGACGTCGCCCTCTCACGGCGAAAACTAGGGTTCGATTCCCTATGGTGGTGCCAGAGCTCATCCGTCGGATGAGCTTTTTTGTATTTCTTTTCTCCCCCGTGAAAGGAACATGCCAAAATGAAACATCCGTCCAGTTGACGCGAATCTGCAACGGTTTTTTGAGCGAACCGTACAACGACGACGACATTTCTCGTATCGTCTGCAAAAGAGAGCTGTTCTTTCTGGAAACGCCTCTGAGAATCATCCGCCCCGGAAGCAAACTGTATAAACAGTTCTTCGCCTTTGACAGGCCCTTGTCCGCCGGTGTTCGTCTGCCGCGGAAACAGCGGGGCTCTGCCAGATGAAACGATAAATCGCCAGATCACTGCTGGAGCCTGCCGGATCTGTGCGCGTTTCTCGAAAGCGGAAAATCCATCAGCGAATATGCCTAAGATGCGTACGGAACAGTTCAATCTCGCGTTTTCTGCGCCGGATGCGCTCTTTTCAGCGTCAGCCGGGCCACCTGCACCCCGCCGTCCATTTCCACTTTTTCCAATTGAAAGCCACATTTCCGAATATAAAATTGCAGATTTCCCCCCTTGTCCGCGGGGGTAACTAGCGTGATCGTTTCCCAACCCGGATGCGCCGCCTGAATAAGGCCCATGGCGGCTGCGCCGATTCCCCGCCGCTGAAATTCGGGAACGACGCACAGGCAGCCGATTTCATATGTCCCACCGGCCAAATTTTTGCAGGAAACGCAGCCTGCGGGCCTGCCGTCGCAGGAAATCAGATATTTGGGATAGCGCTCGATGGATCGCGCCATTTCTTCCGCCGATTTTCCATACCCCGGGCATTCGCCGTATTTCACAGAATCGCTATAAAATGCGGCGTTGTAAATGGCGACCAGCGTTTCCGCGTCCGCCGCTGCGGCCCGCCTGTATTCGATGTTCATATTTCCTCTCCCAAAGATCAGCATGCGCCCCGGAACGCAGTCGGTTCCGGAGCGCATGTGTTTTTTTATTTCTGGGTCTTGGCCCAGCTGTCCTTCAGGGGCACCGTGCGGTTGAACACGGAAAGCGCCTGGGTAGAATCGGGATCCTTGCAGAAATAGCCCATCCGCAAAAACTGCCAGGTGTCGCCGGCCTGGGCGTCCTGGGCCACCTTTTCGCAGAAGCCCTTCTGCACCGTGAGGCTGTGGGGATTCACCCGGTCCATGAAGTCCGCGGGAGCGGCCTCTTCGCCTTCGGTTTCCTCGGTCTCCGCCTCGGCGGCGGCGTCCTCTTCCAGCAAAATGGGCTCGTACAGCCGGAATTCGGCGGGGCATGCGTCCATGTCGCTGAGCCAGTGCAGGGTGCCCTTTACCTTGCGGTTTGCGCCCTCGCTGCCGGAACGGCTGTCCAGATCCACCGAGCAGATCACTTCCACCACTTCGCCGGCTTCATCCTTCACAAAGGATTCGCACTTCACGATGTAAGCGCCCTTGAGCCGGACTTCCTTGCCGGGAGCCAGGCGGAAGAACTTTTTCACCGGCTCTTCCATGAAATCCTCCCGCTCGATGTAGCAGGTGCGGGTAAAGTGCAGCTTCCGGGTGCCCATTTCGGGATGATCCGGATGGTATTCCACCTCCAGCTCGTCCACCTTGTCCGCGGGCCAGTTTTCGAAGGTGACCTTCAGCGGATTCAGCACGGCCATGGTGCGGGGGCAGCGGTCGCCCATGTCCTCCCGGACGCAGGCTTCCAGCAGGCCGCCTTCCACCATGGAATCGGCCTTGGCCACGCCCACGCGGCCCAGGAAATCCTTAATGGCATTGGCAGAATAGCCCCGGCGGCGCATGGCGGCCAGAGTTGGCATCCGGGGGTCGTCCCATCCGGAAACGTATCCGGATTCCACCAGCCGGCGCAGATGTCGCTTGGACATCACCGTGCGCTCGATGTTCAGCCGGGCAAACTCAATCTGCCGGGGGGGCTGCACGGTAAAGCCCGCCTGCTCCACCACCCAGTTGTACAGAGGGCGATGGATTTCGTATTCCAGGGAGCACAGGGAGTGGGTCACGCCCTCGATGGCGTCCTGCAGGGGATGCTGGAAATCGTACATGGGATAAATGCACCACTTGTCCCCGGTCTTGTGATGGTGCATGTGCAAAATGCGGTAAATGGTGGGGTCGCGCATCAGCACGTTGGGGGAGGCCATGTCGATCTTGGCGCGAAGCACCCGGGAGCCGTCCGGGAATTCGCCGTTCTTCATCCGCTCAAACAGATCCAAGTTTTCTTCCACGCTCCTGTCCCGCCAGGGGCTGTTCACGCCGGGCTGGGTCAGGGTGCCGCGGTTTTTGCGCATTTCCTCGGGGGACTGGTCGTCCACATAAGCCACGCCCTTGCGGATGAGTCCCTGGGCGATTTCGTACAGACGATCGAAGAAATCGGAGGCGAAATGCAATTCGTCCCACTGGAAGCCCAGCCAGGAAATATCCTTCTGGATGTTGTCTACAAACACCGCGTCTTCCTTGGTGGGGTTGGTATCGTCAAAACGCAGGTTGCACTTGCCGCCGTATTTTTGGGCGATGCCGAAATCGATGCAAAGGGCCTTGGCGTGGCCGATATGCAAAAAGCCGTTGGGTTCCGGGGGGAACCGGGTGCGGACGTGGTCGTAACGACCGCTGGCGATGTCTTCTTCAACAAATTCCTCGATGAAATTTGCGGCGCGCTTCTCAACTTCGGACATGTGCGCAACCTCCTTATAGCTTTTATTCCCGCATTATACCACCATTTTTTCCGTTTTAACAGCATTTTCAAGTAAAGCTTGCGCCGGGAAACAAACGGGCGTATAATTCTTTCAGGAGGTGAATCCCCATGGCCATTTCTCACCCCATTGTGGCGGAAATTGCCCGCGGCGTGTATTGCATCAACGAATTCGGCATGGATTCGCTGTTCCTCATCGTCGGCGATTCCAGGGCGCTGCTCATCGATACAGGCACAGCCACCTTCGATCTGCCGGCGCTGATTGGATGTCTCACGCCTCTGCCGGTGGATGTGGCGCTAACCCACGGCCATATGGATCATGCCGGCGGCATGGGCTGGTTTCACCGGGTGCACCTGCATCCCGCGGACTTCCACCTGGCCCGGAGCATCACCCTGACCATGCGCCGGGATTACACCCGCCTGATTCGCCGCATCGCCGGAGGCTTCTTTGACGTGGACGCGTTAAACGTCCGGGATTTCCCCCGCCAGCCGGAACTGCTGCCTCTGGGCGAGGGGGACTGCTTCGATCTGGGCGGCGTGCATGTGGACGTATACGAAACCCCCGGCCATACTCCCGGCGGGCTTTCCTATCTGGTTCGGGAACAGCGCCTGCTCATCACCGGCGACGCCTGCAATCCCAATACCCTGCTGTTCCCCTTCCTGCCGGACGGCCGCCGGGCCCCCCATTCCCGCGCGGAGGGGCTGATGTCCACGGCCCGGAAGCTTCAGCGCCTTTCCTCCCTGGCAGATCGCATCTACAACGGCCACACGGGCTTTGCCGCGGACATCAGCTTTCTGCCCATCCCGGCGGAATTGCCCCGGGAAATCGAAGGCCTGTGCCGGCAGCTTATCGACGGAACCGCCCAGTGGCAGGAAGGCGGCCAGATGGGGCTGAACACCTCCGTCTGGGCCCCTCACGGGCGCATCTGCTTCGATCCTCAGCACTATCTCGAAGGCCAATAACCGAACCCATCATTTATTCAGGAGGCGCTACCTCATGGCCATTTCTCATCCCATCGTCGCGGAAATCGCCCGCGGCGTGTATTGCATCAACGAATTCGGCATGGACGCGCTGTTTCTCATCACCGGAGCCGAACGCGCACTGCTGGTGGATACCGGCACAGGGGTTTTCGACCTGCCCGCGTTTCTGAAAACCCTTACGCCTTTGCCGGTGGACGTGGCCCTGACCCACGGGCATGTGGACCACGCCGGCGGCATGGGCTGCTTTGACCGGGTGTATCTGCATCCCGCGGACTTCACCGGGGCGCTGAGCGTGACCCCGGAAACGCGTCGGGACTTTGCCGGGCAGATTCTCCAGATGGCCGGCGGCATTTTCGCCTGCACTCCCGACGACGTGCGGATCTATGAAACCCGGCCAGAGCTGCTGCCATTGAAGGAGGGCGACGTGTTCGACCTGGGCGGCGTTCACGTGGACGTATACGAAACCCCGGGCCATACCCCCGGCGGCCTGTCCTTCCTGATTCGGGAGGAGCGCATCCTGCTCTCCGGCGACGCCTGCAACCCCAACACCCTGCTGTTCCCCTTCCTGCCGGACGGCAGCCGCGCCCCTCACGCCAGTCTGGAAGGGCTGGAGGCCACCGCCCGAAAGATTCAGGCCCTTTCGCCCCTGTACGATCGAAATTACAACGGCCACATCGGCTTCGGCGGAGAAATCGCGTTTCTTCCCCTGCCGGAATCTCTGCCCCAGGAAGTAGCCGACCTGTGCCGGGATCTGATCTCCGGTAAGGCCGCCTGGGAAGCCGGCGGACAGATGGGCCTCAGCGCCGTCGGCCGGTTCCCCCATGGCCGCGTCTGCTTCGATCCCGCCCACTGCCGGGAAGGCCAGTAAGCAAAAATAAGTAAAAATCTCCCGCCTGATTTCCAATCAAAATCCGGTGGGAGATTCTTCGCCTTCCCCTCTGGGGAAGGTGGCCGAGCGCAGCGAGGTCGGATGAGGTCGTCCCCCACGCCTTCCCCTCGTCCGCGCTTAACCCCCGCCTGCATTGACGATCACCAGGCGGGATTTTTTCTATGCCTTGGCGTGGGGCTTGAAAATCAGCGCGTTCAAAAGTCCAAACAGCACCGCCGCGGAAATGCCCGCCGCCGTGCGGGTAACGCCCCCGCAGAAAATGCCCCAAAATCCATATTTGTTCACCGCTTCAATGGCCCCCATGGCCAGGGAATATCCAAAGCCCAGCAGGGGCACCGTCGCTCCCGCGCCGCCAAAATCCACCAGGGGCTTATAAACGCCCACGGCGGTCAGCACCACGCCCGCCACCACGAAACACACCAGGATCCGGGCGCTGGTCAGCTTGGTGTAATCCATCAGCAATTGGCCCACCACGCAGATCAGCCCGCCCACCAGAAAGGCCTTTGCAAAGCTCAAAACGATTTCCATTTATCTTTCCTCCAATCCCGCCGCATAGGCGATGGAGGGAATGCTCTCCTCCTGCATGCCGCTGGTGGGGCTGAGCATGGCCCCGGAGCCCACCAGCAGCGCCCGGGAAAATTCCCCCTGTTCCATGCGCTTCATCACCCAGCTGCAGCTTACGCTGGCCACGCAGCCGCAGCCACTTCCGCCGGCGTGGGGATCCTGTTCCTTGGAAAACAGACTGGCCCCGCAGTCAATCAGCCGTTCCGGGGGCACGTGTAGCCCGCATTCGTCCAATAGCTCCAGCAGAATTTCCCTGCCGATCCAGCCCAGATCCCCGGTAAAAATATAATCGTAATCCTCCCCCATCTTCCGGCCGGTATCCGCGAAATGGGCGCGAATGCAGTCCCGCACCGCCGGGGCCATGGCCGCGCCCATGTGGTTGGCGTCCTTGATGTGATAATCCACCACCCGACCCAGAGTGCCGGCGGTGATTCGCAGTCCTTTTTCCTTTGGCGCGCCTTTGCGCAGCACCGCGCACCCGGCGGCGGTGGCCGTCCACTGGGCGGAGGGCGTGCGCTGGGTGCCCATCTCCAAAGGCATGCGGAACTGCCGCTCCGCCGTGCAGAAATGGCTGGACGCCCCCACCAGCGCGTTCTCCAGCTGTCCCCCGTCCATCAACGCCGAGGCCAACACCAGCCCCTGCACAAAGGTGGAACACGCACCGTACAGCCCCAGAAAAGGCGTTTTCAGCGCCCGGGCGCAGAATCCCGAGGCGATGATCTGGTCGTTCAGGTCCCCCGAAAGGAAGGCCTGAATTTCCGTCTCTGGCATGCCGGAAGCCCGCACGGCCTCTTGGGCGCATTGCCGCAGCATCTCGCTTTCCGCCTTTTCCCAGGATTTCTGCCCCAGAAGGTCGTCCTCCAGCACCGTATCGAACCATTTCCCCAGAGGGCCCGCCCCTTCCCGAGGCCCGGCCACAGAGACATGGGCGGCGATGGTGGGCGGATTTTCAAACACAAAGCTCTGTTTTCCTGCATGGCTCATACGCCGCCTCCTAAAAAAATGTTCGGATGATCCAGAAAACCAGTCCCACCGCCATGGAAGAGGCGATGCCGTAGGTCAGCACCGGCCCGGCGATGGCGAAAAGCTTCGCGCCCACCCCCAGCACCAGTCCCTCCCGCCGGAATTCGATGGCCGGAGCGGCCACGGAATTGGCAAAGCCCGTAATGGGCACGATAGACCCGGCCCCGGCGTATTTGCCGATGCGGTCGTATACCCCCAGGCCCGTCAGCGTGGTGCCCAGGAAAATCAGCACCACGGAGGTGAACATGGGCGCGGTAATCTCCGTCAGCTGCATTTTTTCCGCCCAAAGGGTCAGCGCCTGCCCCAGGCAGCAAATGACCCCGCCGACCCAGAAGGCCCGCAGGCAGTCCCGCGCCACCCGGCTGCCCGGGGTCAGGCGCTTCACTTTTTCCTCATAGGCCTTGATTTTTCTTGCGTCTTCCATGCGTTCCTCCGAAATTCCAGGCGCGCTCACCGGGGTCTGCCGGTTTCCCTGCCCGGGCCCGGGGCCGTGCGGCGGCCCTCCCGGTCTCCCGGCGTGGG
>OLPR01002090.1_pt1 | contig 15313 bp, 7 predicted proteins | sample 1672761 | NCBI WGS metagenome assembly OLPR01 (sample SAMEA3136721, study PRJEB25190) | human gut metagenome | biome: human gut; feature: human-associated habitat; material: faeces | place: Austria | collected 2013 | reverse complement strand
TGAGGACGAGATTCGCGAGCGCGTTGCCCGCAAGGAGCGCGTGCTGGTGACCACGTTGACCAAGCGCATGGCAGAGGACCTTACCGACCACCTGCTCGACGCTGGTATTAAGGTCAACTACATGCACTCTGATACGGCGACAATGGACCGTGTCGAGATCCTGCGAACGCTGCGCGAGGGCAAGATCGATGTTCTCGTTGGCATCAACCTGCTTCGTGAGGGCCTGGATCTTCCCGAGGTCTCACTGGTGGCAATTCTCGACGCCGATAAGGAAGGCTTCTTGCGCAACCGCCGTTCGCTGATTCAGACGATTGGCCGCGCGGCCCGTAACGCCGATGGCGAAGTCATCATGTATGCGGACGTTGTGACCGATTCGATGAAAGAGGCCATCGAGGAGACGCGGCGCCGCCGCGAGATTCAGATGGCATATAACGAAGAGCATGGCATTGTGCCCAAGACGGTGCGCAAGGCCATCAATGACATCTCGAGCTTCATTGCCGACGCGGAGAAAACCGTTGGCTCCAAGGGGCGTTCGAAGGGCGATTCGTTGGGCCACGGCGCATTCTATACGCCCGATGAAAACGGCGAGGGAGCTGCGCCGGAGACGGTGTCGTCCGAGCAGACGCTTGCCGAGCAGCTCGAGGAACTGCCACATGATGAACTTGTGCGGATCGTTGAGACCATGGAAGAAGACATGCGCAATGCTTCTGCCGCCATGGACTTTGAGGAGGCGGCTCGCCTGCGCGATGCCGTCGTTCAGATTCGGGCGATGCTCGAGGGTGCATCTGAGGACGAGACGATCGAGCGCTTACGTTCGCAGGCCCGCAAGGGTTCCACTTTCGCATCGGGCAGAAAACGCCAGGGTGCACGGTTTAAGAAATAGCGAACAGGCCCCGAGTTCCCTGTTGAGCTCGGGGCCTGTGTCTTTTGCGCGCTGGAATTCGTGCGTTAGAGGTCTGCGATCAGGGCTTCGGCACAACGGATGCCGTCGGTGGCCGCGCTCATGATGCCGCCGGCATATCCAGCTCCCTCACCACAAGGGTAGAGGCCCGGGGTCGACACGGCATGGCACGTTCGGTCTCGGGTGACAGTGACCGGTGAGCTTGAACGAGTCTCCACGCCGGTAAGAACGGCATCGGGGCGGTCGTAGCCTCGTAGCTTTTTTCCGAGTAGGGGAAGTCCCAGGCGGAGCGACTCGACGATATGCTGCGGCAGGGCTTCGTCAATTGCCGTCCAGGTCACACCGAGCGGATAGGTGGGCTTTACCTTTCCGGGCGCCTTGCTGACGCGTCCTGCGAGGAAATCTCCGACGAGTTGTGCCGGTGCGTTCCAGTTGGAACCGCCCAGGCGATAGGCGGCCGCCTCGCAGGCACGCTGGAGCTCGATGCCGGCGAGCGGGTCATCGTTGGGAAGGTCCTCAGGCGTGACGTTAACGAGCAAGGCGGCATTTGCGTTGCGTCCGTCGCGGGCATTGAGGCTGGCGCCGTTGACGCACAGGTGGCCCTGCTCGGAAGAGGCGGCGACAACCTGTCCGCCGGGGCACATGCAAAACGAGAACACGCTGCGGCCGTTGGGAAGATGGGCAACAAGTTTGTAAGGGGCCGCCCCGAGCGCTGGATGTCCCGCCGAGGCTCCATATTGGGCTCGGTCGATGTCGCGCTGCGGATGCTCGATGCGAACGCCCATGGCAAAGGTCTTTTGTGCGAGGGCCACGTTGTGGTCCTTAAGGAGCTCAAAAATATCGCGAGCAGAATGCCCGCAGGCGAGGATGAGGTGCTTTGTCTCGATTGGCTCGCAAGCGGCGTCTTGGGACGATTGGACATCAATACCGGTAATGGCGCCAGACGCGTCGATGTGAATGTCGACGAGCTTTGTTCGATAACGGACGACACCTCCGAGCTGCTCGATGCGCTGGGATATAGCGGTGACAACCGTGGGAAGGATGTCGGAGCCAATGTGCGGCTTGGCATCCCACAGAATATCGCGGGGCGCACCCGCCTCGACGAAGGTTTCGAGGATAAGGCGATGGGCGGGATTTTTTGTTCCTGTATTGAGCTTGCCGTCCGAGAAGGTCCCCGCGCCGCCCAGACCAAACTGGATATTACTCTCGGGGTCGAGGATGCGCTCCTTTAGAAAGAGGTCGATTGCATGCGAGCGGCGAAATGCCGGGTCGCCGCGCTCGATGAGCAAGGGCTTAAGACCTGCTTCGGCGAGCGTAAGCGCAGCGAAAAGGCCGGCGCATCCGGCGCCGACAACGACAGGGCGTTCTTGAGGTGCGTCGGAGACGGGGGTGGGGAATGAAGACCCATCGTCTTCTATTGCGCGTACGCGCGAGCGGTCACGCTCGGAAACGCCGTCGACCGCTTCTCGTTCGAGGTGGGGACTAGTCAGCTCAACACGAAAGCTCAGGATAAAATGGACGTCTCGTTTTTTGCGAGCGTCGATTGACTTGCGGTGGAGCTCGATGGACTTAATCTCGGAGTCCTTGCAACGTAGGACGCGCTTGGCGACTCGCTTGCCAACAATGAGGCAGGCATTTTCATCGCCGGCTTCATCGAGCGACGCGTTGACTTGGGTGATTTCGATCATCGAGGTCTCCTTAGAGGCAAGAAAGAGGCCGTCCGGTATCCCAGACGGCCCGAATGCGTTTTTGATTATAGACTGCGCGGCTACAGGCTGCTTGCAGCGCGAATGCCCGAGAGCCAAGCCCATGCAAGGTTGAAGCCGCCGCAATCGGCGTCGATGTCGAGCGCTTCGCCGCAGACGTAAAGCGGGGCGCCCGTGGCGCTGCTCACGCAAAGATCGGGTACCGAGACGCATTCGATAGATATGCCGCCACGCGTGACCTGCGCCGAGCGCTCCTCGGCGGTTCCTTCGACGAGCAACTTAAAGTGCTTGAGGATCGAGACCAGGTGGATGACATCGTTGGAGCCTGGATGGCACTGCTCGAACGCTGCGCAGACGACGCGGGAGAGTTGCGGGGCAAGCATACCGTCGAGCCAACGGGGATTGCGGGGCGAAAAGCCGCCGAGCAGTTCAACGCGCCGGTTAAGCATATCGAGCAACTCGTCTTTAGAGAGGTCGGGGAAAACGTCGAGCAGGATCGTATCGCCGCGCTGGATACGACGGGAGAGGTTGAAGGCAGCGACGCCCGAGATACCGAAGGTTCGAAACAGGACTTCACCGTCTTCGTGCCAGAGCTCATTATGATTGCGAGCGAGCGTCAAGCGGGCGCGGACGCGCAGGCCATCCAACGTCTTGAGTGCCGCCCAATCGCCGACGACCGTTGCCGATACGGGGCAGAGAATGGGGCGCAGCGAAGTGAGGGGGAGGCGAAACGTATCGGCGATACCGGTGGGGTCGCCGCCCGTGGCGATAATAACGGCATGTGCCTGCAGGGCCACGTTCTTGCGAGGGGCATCGGCGAGCGCTTTCCGAAGCGAGCGGAGCTCCGATTTTCGGTCATCGTGCTTTTTTGCCTTGAGTGCCCGCGCTGGACGGTCTATTTGGAGTGTCCAGCCTTCGGAAGCTTTGTGCGCCGAGGCAACGTTGGCTCCGCAGATTAAGGTGATACCTAGGCGGTCGCAAACGTTGAGAAGCGCGTCGCGCACCGATTCGGCGCGAAGGGAGCGCGGGTACAGCCGGCCTTCCTCGGAGGTTGTCATGATGCCCAGCGAGGAGAAGAAACCCATAAGCTCTTGTTCGGGCCGGGGGCCCATGACGGATTCGACGAATGCGGGGTGGTTATACCGCTGAGGATCAATCGATTCGTTGGAGAGGTTGCAGCGGCCGTTACCGGTCGCAAGGAGCTTAAGGCCACAGGCGACATCGCGCTCAACGATGCAGACGCTTTTGCCAGCGCGTGCGGCCGTAATGGCGGCGGCGAGGCCTGAAGCCCCGCCGCCGATTACCAGGACGTCATAGAAGGCGCTCGCGTTCACTTAGGCCTCGTCGGTCTCGTGCGGGGCGATGGCCTCGACGGCAGAGACGGCCTTGGGCAGCATGCCATCGGGCAGCGCGGTCTCAACCTCGCCCTTATCGCAGGCCTCGGCGAGTGACGGATTGATGGGAAGCTGACCCAAGATGTCGAGGTTGTAGCGCTCGGCGACTTCGGGGAGCTTGCTCTTACCAAAGACCTCGATCTTCTTGCCGCAGTCGGGGCACTCGATATAGCTCATGTTCTCGACAACGCCCAGAATGGGGATGTTCATCTTCTCGGCCATGTTGACTGCCTTGGCGACGATCATCGAGACCAAGTCTTGCGGGCTCGTGACGATGACGATGCCATCGACGGGCAGCGATTGGAAAACGGTGAGCGCGACGTCGCCCGTTCCCGGAGGCATATCGACCAGCAGGTAGTCGATGGGGCCCCACGAGGTCTCGCTCCAGAATTGCCTGATGGCGCCCGCGATAACCGGGCCACGCCAAAGGACGGGATCGGTTTCGTTTTGGAGCAGCAGGTTGGAGCTCATGACCTTGACCCCGTGCTCTGAGATCTCGGGCAGCATAAGATTGCCGAGAGCATGGACATGACGTCCGCTCATACCGAACATCTTGGGGATGGAGGGGCCGGTGATGTCGGCATCGAGGATGCCGACTTTGTTGCCGCGGCGGGCAAGCTCGGTGGCGATGGCACCGGTGACGAACGACTTGCCGACGCCGCCCTTGCCGGATAACACGGCGATAACGCGCTTGACTTCGGATAGCGTGTTCTCTTCAAATTCCTGCGGTGCGGTTTGTCCGCCGGCCGCCTGTGCGTGCTCGCAACCCATATAAGACTCCTTATGAATTATGTTGGGACCAGGGTCCCGCGATGTAACACGAGCGTCATTGTACCCTCGATTGCGAGCAAGAGTCATTCGTGGTGTACCTAGCTGTATGACCTCGGCTGTTTGATAGCACGTCGTGAATAGTCGGGCCTATTGCACCTTTGTGGCAAACTCAAGATATTGGACGCGCTGTAGCTTGTCGATAGTTGACGTATAGGGGCTGTCTTCCGATTCGAGGTCATAACGCAGCCCATCGGCGCCGAGATAGCCGGCGACGTTGATGGACGGTACGTCCGACCTTGTTGCAAGCAAGGCCTTTTGGTAGTCGGTGAGCGGGGCGCCGATCTTATTAAGGGCTATGGCTGCAATCTCGTTGGCTCCGACCGTATCGTAAACATTGAGTTCATTGTTACCAGCGATTTCGTAGTTTGCCCAGACAAAATACGTTGATTGATGAACGCGGAAAGCGTGGCTCGCCGTGTCTTCCTGCGGATACAGCTCGTCGTTGAGACTTGTTGCGATACTGGGCTGATGGTCGCCAAAAAAGACGAGAACGACCGGTCGGCCGATATTGCGGAGCTCGTTGATAAAATACTCGAGATCTCGGTCGGATGCGTTGATGCAGGTCAGGTACGTATTGAGCATGGCATTGGTGTTCTCGCTGGCACCCTCGACCCAATAATTCGTAAGCTCTTCTGCGGGAACGGACCCGATTTCGTATCCGCCATGATTTTGCATCGTTACATCAAAGATGAACTGCGGCCTTTCGTCGGTCCTGAGCAGTTCAAGTATTTTGTCGTAGGTGACGTAGTCGCATACACCGTTGTGGTAATAGGGCGCGTCTCCAAAATCGTCGATTGAAAGAAATTCTCCAAAGCCGAGCTGCTGATAGATTTTATCTCGGTGGTAGTTGACGGGATTTTGGGGGTGCATGGCGGTGGCGACGTACCCAAGCTCTTTAAGGTCTTTTGCCAGGCTATCAACATCGCTCATCTGATAAAGCTGATAGGGGATTTTGCCGACTCCGACAAAGGCCGTTGTAGTCCCCGTTAAAAATTCGAATTCGGAGTTGGCCGTTCCGCCCCCTGTGACCGAGGCAAGCATGGTGCCGCGCACAAGTGTGTCGGGAAGGGAATTATAGTAGTTGGGGCCGAAGTATCCGGCAGCCTTGAGCTGTTCGAAGCACGATAGGTCGGTGAAACTCTCATTCATGACGGCAATGACCGTTGGTTTGATCTCATTGAATTGGGCAACGGCCGCGGCGCGTTGCTCGCTGGAGCCGTAGGTGCTGTCATAGGCGACAACAAGCTCTTGCTCGATATTTTTAGTCTCATCAGGTGTATAGCCCTCGGGCTTTTCAATTGGCAGCTCGTTGACCATCTCGGTAAACGAGGTGATAAAGCCCTGTGAAACATATGTACAGATGGGCTGCCAGCGGTCAAATCCAAAATTCAGTGCCTGCTCTAAGTCGATACTGGAAAAACCCAAAAGGCTTATCACGCTCACGAGAAGAAAAGCGCAGAGGTTTCCGGCGATGGCAGGAAGAACATGAGCCGGCGTGCTGAGTTTTCGCGGTCGAATGAGGGAAAGCAGTCCAAGAGAGATTTCGAGTAACGCGAGCGAGGTGACAATTCCTGCGGTGAAGGTGAACTCATATCCCTCACTTACTTCCATTGCGGTGCCCAATGCCAAAATGTCGCTCGGCAGGATGGCCTCGCCTTTAAACGTCATAACAAAGTGCTCGGCAATACCAAGAATGCAACAGGCGACGGGCACGAGGACCATCGCCCCTCCGTGTCGCTGCCCTAACAAATAAAGGGACAGAAGAATCGACGCAAGTAATCCAACGGAAAAGCCGAACGAGTTGGCAGGAATTCGGTAAAAGGTTTCATTGCAGGCGATTTCGAGCGAAACGAACGACAGGATCGCAACTGCTGCGATGATGATAATGTCGCGGCATATGCAGGCAACCGTTCCAGTTGCGACATCTGTTTGATTGATGAGCTCCGAAACAAGGGGCTCGACAAGGAGGGCGACTGCGGCAGCGCCGAGTGCGGAATAAGACAGAATCCACAGGGAATTGCCCTCATTTACGAGCAGCTGATTGGCAATCCATGCCGCAACTACGCCAAGGGGGATGAGGAGCGTCGCGCACCAAAGGGCGCGAAATACAGGCGGTTGTTCCTTTCGTTTGACTGAAACGCATATGCGTGCGATGACAGCGGCCACGATGAGAGCGGCAATGAATATAGGTAGATTGGCCATTTCGCGCGAAGTGATTTCAAGGGGGATGTCTTCGGTCATGAGCGGTCCTCGGTTAAGAGCGTTTCAGAGTACTACTGTTAGATTACCATAACCTTTTCGCGCAAATCGGAAAAGTGTTCTGTCGGACAGACAGAGCAAAAGGTCTGCGAATCTTGTATTACGAACATCTGTGCGCGTTGAGTGCGCTAAACTCATCGACAGAGTGATTTGAGGTTATAGGAGGCAAGGAGCTTCCATGTCTGATTCTTCTATCGTTATCCGTGGTGCGCGCGAACACAACCTACGCAATATCGATGTTTCCATTCCGCGCGACGAGCTCGTGGTCATTACCGGTCTTTCGGGCTCGGGCAAGAGCTCGCTGGCGTTTGACACGATCTATGCCGAGGGTCAACGTCGTTACGTGGAGAGCTTGTCGAGCTATGCGCGCCAGTTTTTAGGCCAGATGGACAAACCCGATCTGGACTCGATCGACGGCCTTTCGCCAGCCGTTTCGATCGATCAGAAGACGACGTCCAAGAACCCGCGCTCGACGGTGGGTACCGTAACTGAGATTTATGACTACCTTCGCCTGCTATTTGCTCGCGTGGGCACGCCGCACTGTCCCGAGTGCGGTCGCGTTATCGAGCGCCAGACCACCGACCAGGTTGCCGATAAGGTCCTGGCGGCGGGGGAGGGCCGTCGTGCGTTTGTGTTGGCACCGGTGGTGCGCGGGCGCAAAGGCGAGTACGCAAAATTGTTCGAGGATCTTCGGGCTGAGGGCTTTAGCCGCGTGCGTGTCGACGGCGAAGTACGCTCGCTCGACGACCCCATCGATCTGGACAAAAAGTTCAAGCACGATATCGAGGTCGTAGTCGACCGCATCGTGATTCGAGAAAACTCTCTGGGCCGTATCGCCGAGTCTGTTGAACAGGCGACTGCCTTGGCGCACGGTAATGTGAACGTATACATGCTGCCCGATCGCGATGCTCCCGAGGGAACCGAGGGCGAGCTGCTGGAGTATTCGTTGGCTCTGGCGTGTCCGGAGCACGGGCACTCCATCGACGACCTACAACCCCGCGACTTTTCGTTCAACGCGCCCTATGGCGCGTGTCCCGAGTGCGATGGTCTGGGCTTTAAGAAAACGGTCGATGCCGAGGCGCTGATTGAGGACCCGTCGAAGTCGATTGCCGATGGGGTCTTTGGAAGCCTGTTCGGCAATTCGAACTACTACCCCCAGATTTTCGCCGCGGTCTGCAAGCACTTTAAGGTGAGCGCGGATACGCCGTGGGAAGACCTACCTCCGCGGGTGCGCCGTGCATTTTTGGATGGCATGGGCGACAAGAAGATTTCGGTGGACTATCAAAAGCTCGACGGTCGTCGCAGCCAGTGGGACACCAAGTTTTCGGGCGTGCGCAATATCCTGTACGAGCGCTATACCGAGACGACCAACGAGAACACTAGGGCGCGCCTGGAGAAGTACATTCGCGAGGAGCCGTGCTCGAGCTGCCATGGCGCTCGCCTGCGCCCCGAGATGCTCGCCGTCACCGTGGGCGGCAAGTCCATTTATGAGGTTTGCTGCCTATCGTGCCGCGAGTCGCTCGAGTTTTTTGAGGGCCTTGAGCTCACCGAGCGTCAACAATTCATCGGCGGTCGTATCGTCAAGGAAATCTTGGAGCGCCTGCGTTTTCTGGTTGATGTCGGCCTTGATTATCTGACGCTCGATCGTGCTTCGGCGACGCTTTCCGGCGGTGAGGCGCAGCGCATTCGCCTGGCTACGCAGATCGGTGCTGGCCTCATGGGTGTTCTCTATATTCTGGATGAGCCTTCAATTGGCCTTCACCAGCGCGACAACGAGCGGCTGATTAAGACGCTCGAGCGCCTGCGCGATATCGGCAACACCGTTATCGTCGTTGAGCACGATGAGGACACGATTCGCGCTGCCGACTATGTGATCGATATGGGGCCAGGCGCGGGCGTCAACGGCGGGCACGTAGTCGCCGCGGGAACGCCCGCTGACATCATGGCATGTCCCGAATCAATGACGGGTGCCTATCTGACCGGCAAGCGAATGATTCGAGTTCCCGATGAACGCCGCAATCCCGGACGTGGCTGTCTTAAGATTACGGGCGCATGTGCCAACAACCTCAAAAACGTTACCGCTAAGATTGAATTTGGCACACTTACCGTCGTAACCGGCGTGTCGGGGTCGGGAAAGAGTTCCTTGGTCACCGATACGATCGCGCCTGCCCTCACCAACGCTATTCATCGCTCCACGCGTCCCGTGGGCCCGTTCAAAAAAATCGACGGCATCGAGTGCATCGATAAGGTGATCGATATCGACCAGTCGCCAATCGGCCGTACACCGCGCTCGAATCCCGCTACCTATATTGGTTTGTGGGACGACCTGCGCGCGCTGTTTGCGAGCACGCCGGAGTCGAAGGCTCGTGGTTACTCGCCGGGACGCTTCTCCTTTAATGTGAGCGGTGGACGTTGCGAGGCGTGCAAGGGCGACGGCCAGATCAAGATCGAGATGCACTTTCTTCCCGATATTTATGTGCCCTGCGAGGTTTGCGGCGGCAAGCGCTATAACCGCGAGACGCTCGAGGTTACCTATCGTGGCAAGACCATCTCGGACGTACTCGACATGAGTGTGGCCGAGGCGCTGGCTTTCTTTGGGAATATTCCGCAGATCAAGCGCAAGCTTCAAACCCTGTATGACGTGGGCCTAGGTTATGTGAGCCTGGGCCAGCCCGCCACGACGCTCTCGGGTGGTGAGGCGCAGCGCGTAAAGCTCGCCAAGGAGCTTCATCGTCGTCAGACGGGTAAGACGTTCTATATTTTGGACGAGCCTACGACCGGTCTTCATTTTGAGGACGTTCGCCAATTGTTAGATGTGCTTCAGCGTCTAGTCGATGCGGGCAATACGGTGCTGGTGATCGAGCACAACCTCGATGTCATCAAGGTCGCCGATCGCCTGATCGATATGGGTCCCGAGGGTGGCAACGGCGGCGGAACTGTCGTGGTTTCGGGTACGCCAGAGCAGGTTGCGGCATGCCCGCAGAGCTATACCGGCAAGTTCTTGGCGCCGTTGCTCAAACGCGATAAGGAGCGTCAAGCGCAACTCGATGCCTAATACATAGGTGTTTTTGAAACATGAGCGCCGCCGACTCCTTGCGATTCGGTGGCGCTCTCTTTGTCGAGATGGCGTATGCCACGCAAATGGACATATACTTAAATCTTGCGTTCGTATATGAGGGAAAGGATATGCCATGCCGAAGGCCGTGAAGACGCCAAAGACCAACGCCATGCGTGAGCTGGAAAGCGCCGGCATCCCCTATGTTCTCCATACGTACGAAGACGATGGCGATGAATCAGTGGGCCTTGGCGTTGCGATTTCAGAACAGCTTGGTGAGGAGCCCGGCCAGGGATTCAAAACCCTGGTCTGTGTCACGCCGTCAAACGATCACGTTGTGTGCTGCATTCCCGTTGCCGATGAACTTGACCTGAAAGCTGCCGCACGCGCCGCAGGGGAGAAATCTCTCGCCATGATGCACGTGAAGGATTTGCTTGCCGCGACTGGCTATGTGCGCGGTGGCTGTAGTCCTGTCGGTATGAAAAAGCGTTATCGGACGCTGATCGATGAGACATGTGTCCTTTGGGATACCATTTTTATCTCGGGAGGCAAGCGCGGCTACCAGCTTGAGGTCGCACCCGACGACTTAGTTGCATTTTGCGGGGCCACGGTCGCCCCGATTACGAGAGAGGACTGAGCGATGCCGCAGGAAGAATCAAAGCGCGGGGCTCATTTTGCAAAGGGACCGACCCCCTCGGCGCCTTCGCCTGAGCTGGCTTCGGTCGAACATGAGATTCGTAGAGCCTGGTCGGCTGCCGCCGATCCGGGTGAGACAGCGGTGTATTTGCGTGCCGCCGGTGCCGGTCCAGTGCCTTCTCTTTCGCCGCTTTCTTCGACTCGACCCGACGAGACGGCAGTTTTTTTGGCCGCTGCTCGTGCAGGTGTGGATCGTACGTCTAACACTTTGGATACGCCTCATGCCCCGCGTCCCGATGAGACAGCGGTGTTTTTGATGGCCGCACAAGGGAAAAGTTCGCCTCAGGGCGCGGTCGTCGCTAGCCCTGCAACGCAGGACGCTCCCGATGACGGCGAACCGTTGCTTTCTGATGATGAATGGTCACCGCTTGGTTCAGTTGGTCTCGTCGAAGGCGTGACGGTCGACGACGATGACGATTGGGATCCCTTGTCGTTTTCTGGTCGAGGCACTGCCACACAGGAAGTCGATACGGTGTTTGGGGATCATGCCGCGTCTGGTGACAATGCGATCTTAGTCGATGATCCCTTTGCAGCGGACAGGCCTCTTTCCTCTGTGGATGATATTAAGCCGCAGCCTGAGTCTCACATGGAATCTCAGGATCACGTAGACGATATGGGTTCGTCCGACTACTCCACGGTTGGTCGGTCTGCCGGCCTTATGACCGTACTGACCATTTTGTCGCGTGTCACCGGTTTCATCCGCACGTGGGCCATGGCAGCCGCCATCGGCATGTCGCTGCTCTCGTCCTCCTATCAGGTCGCTAACAACCTGCCCAATATGCTCTACGAACTCGTGATGGGCGGCATGCTCGTGACGGCGTTTTTGCCCGTGTACATGGGCGTGAGGCGTGAACAGGGCCGCGAAGCCTCAAATGAATATGTGGGCAACCTGCTTGGCATCCTGCTCTTGCTGCTGGGCGGCATTTCGGTGCTGGGTACCGTGTTCGCTCCGGGCTTTATTTGGACGCAATCGTTCCTTTCGGGTGGCGGCGGCAGCATGGATACCGCTGCGTTCATGTTCCGTTTCTTTGCCATCCAGATATTGTTTTATGGTCTGGGCTCGGTGTTCTCGGGCGTTCTCAACGCGCATCGCGATTACTTTTGGTCGACGTTCGCCCCCGTTTTGAACAACGTGATCGTTATCGCCAGCTTTATTGGTTTTGCGCCCGTGTCCGCGCAATTTGGCGAGCATGCAGGCATCATCTTGATCTCGGCTGGCACGACCCTCGGCGTCTTTGTCCAGATGGCCTGCCAGATTCCCGCGCTTGGCAAGTACGGCGTGCATCCCCATACCCATATCGACTTTAAGGATCCTGCGCTTCGTCAGACGATTGCGCTCGGTATCCCGACGCTGCTCGCCACAGTGTGCACGTTTGTCCAGACCTCCATTATCAATGCCTCTGCGCTGGTGGTGCAGCCCGAGACCGGACCTTCTGTCATTGCTTACGCGCGCCTGTGGTATACCCTGCCTTATGCTCTAATCGCCGTCTCGCTCTCGACGGCGCTCTATACCGAGCTTTCGCATGATGCTCAGGAGCAAGACTACGATAGTGTTCGCAGCGGCATCTCGAACGGCGTTGCTCAGATTCTCTTCTTCCTGATTCCATTTGCGCTGTATTTGATCGTCTTCGCCCGCCCGCTCAATATGATCTATTGCACTGGCAAGTTCGATGAGTCTGGTGTTGCGTTGGTGTCGGAGTTCCTTATTTACCAGGCTCCTTCGTTGCCACTTTACGGAGCGGTTGTGCTTATGCAGAAGAGCTTCTCGGCCTTGCTCGATATGAAGCCCTTCGGTCGTTATTGTCTTTATTCCACCATTGGGCAGGTCGGTTCGGTGCTGTTGTTTGGCATGGTGCTTGGCTATGGTATGCCTGCGATCGCACTTTCGTATGTCGTCGACTACGTGATTTTGGTTGGCTGCTCGCTGTGGTGGCTGCGCCGTCGCCTGCATGGCCTTCAGGTCAAATCTATTCTGCATGGCAGCTTCTTTGGCCTTTTGCTTGGAGGCCTGGGTGCGGCTGCGGGTGCCGGTGTCATGTGGGCGCTTGAGCACTTTTTCGGCGCGCTCGGCGGCTCGATTCTGATTACCTTGGGCTATGTTTGCGTTGCGGGCATCGTCTCGCTCGCCGTCACCTTTGGCCTGGCCATCGCCTTTAAGGTGCCCGAGGTCTCCTCGCTGCTTCGCCGCAAGTAGGTAAACGTGGCGGGTCACGATAACATTCCAACGCTTGCCGAACAGGTTTCGCGCGTTCCCACGCAGCCCGGATGTTACCTTTGGAAAGATGCCAAGGGCGATGTCATCTATGTGGGTAAGGCGAAAAACCTGCGCGCCCGCATGCGCCAATACGTAACGCTGCAAGATGAGCGTCAGAAGATCCCACTTATGATGCAGCTGGTGGCGAGTTTCGACTATATCGTCGTTGAGACCGAGCACGAGGCATTGGTACTCGAACGCAATCTGATCGGTCAGTACCATCCGTACTTTAATGTCGACCTTAAGGACGATAAGAGCTATCCCTTTATCGCTATCACCAAAAGCGATCTATTTCCCGCTATTAAATACACGCGCGAGCGCCATAAGCCCGGCACGCGCTATTTTGGTCCCTATACCGACAGCCGTGCGGCGCGTGAGACTATCGATACGCTGCGTAAGGTCATCCCCATTTGCTCGGCTTCTTGTGCGGAGTGGCGTCGATGCCGCCGTATCGTCGAGTCCCACAAGGGCGAAGAAGATATCGTTAATATGATTTGCGCGCAAAACGGACGGCCTTGCTTTGACTATCATGTCGGCCGTGGGCCGGGGGCGTGTGTCGGTGCGATTTCTCCCGCCGACTATGCCAAGAACGTTAAGCGCGTCGAGCGCTTTTTGTCTGGCCATCGCAAGGATGTCGTTGACGAGCTCACGGCCGAGATGGCAGAGGCTGCCGAGGCGCTCGATTTTGAGCGTGCGGCACGCGTCAAGCGTCGTCTAGATGTCATCAGGGGCCTGGACGATCGTCAACAGGTTGTATTTCCGACCAGTGTCGATATCGATGTCATTGGCTTTTATCGCGAGGAAACCATCTCGGCTGCCTGCGTTTTTGTCGTGCGCGAGGGTCGAACGGTTCGAACCTGTGAGTTTATTCTCGATAAGGGCCTCGATGTCGACGAGGAAGAACTCCAGTCGGGTTTTCTTAAGCGCTATTACGACGAGACGGCTGATATTCCAGCTGAAATCAACCTTTCTGTTGAGCTTGAGGACGCAGAGGCGCTGGGGGAGTGGCTTGCGGCCAAGCGTGAACGCTCCTGCCATCTCCATAGACCTCAGCGCGGCGAAAAGCATCGATTACTCGATATGGCATCCAAAAATGCCCGTCATGCCCTTATGCGATACATGATGCGCACGGGTTATGCCGACGATCGCACCAATCAGGCACTTTTGGAGCTCGAGAGTGCTCTGGCGCTGCCCGAGCCTCCGATGCGTATCGAGTGCTTCGATATTTCCACGCTGCATGGCACCTTCACGGTTGCGTCGATGGTGGTATTTACCAACGGCCGTGCCGACAAGAGCCAGTACCGACGCTTTAAAATCCAGGCCGAACTGGACGAGGCGAACGACTTCGTGTCGATGTCCGAGGTCCTTGGCCGGCGCTATGCTCCCGAGCGCATGGCCGACGAGCGTTTTGGCTCGCGCCCCGATTTGCTTGTTGTCGACGGCGGCAAGCCGCAATTGACGGCAGCCATTAAACAACTTGAGGCCCTTGGGCTCGATATACCAGTTTGCGGCTTGGCGAAGGCCGATGAGGAGGTTTTCGTGCCTTGGGACGAGACGCCTGTCGTGCTGCCGACAGGGTCCGCTTCGCTCTATCTGATCAAACAGGTGCGAGACGAATCGCACCGTTTTGCCATCACATTCCATCGCGAGCTGCGCGATAAGGCAATGACGGTCTCGGTGCTCGATGATGTTCCAGGTGTGGGACCCACCAGAAAACGTGCTATTATGCGCCATTTTGGCTCGATGAAGCGGTTGCGCGCGGCGAGTGAAAAAGAGATCGCAGAAGTTCGAGGCGTGCCTGCCGATGTCGCAAGGTCGGTCCATGAGGCTCTTGCTGCCTGGAATGAAGAGCGAGACAAAGCCTCCACAAGTGGATCCGAAAACTAAACACACCCTAAACAACTGATATATATGATTGCGCGAATTTCAACCTTTTATTTCGCTATGATTGCCTGCTGATTTCTCGTTTTATTAACGCTAAAACGTTTGACTACGTCGAAGGAAAAACGCTGCTATCCTGCGGATTGTCGATGACTGATATCTCACCTCGTCGATGCATACTGTCTGCCATTTTGTTTGTCAACGATTTCGGTGAACGGTAGTAAATACCGTTCAAGCGGATGTACGTATCGGTCACCGAGCGCTGCACCCAAGTTGGGTTTGTCGGTAGGTAAGGTATATATCGTCCGCAAGTTGCGCGGGGGCAAGTCTAGGTGC
>OLPR01002085.1_pt1 | contig 15326 bp, 12 predicted proteins | sample 1672761 | NCBI WGS metagenome assembly OLPR01 (sample SAMEA3136721, study PRJEB25190) | human gut metagenome | biome: human gut; feature: human-associated habitat; material: faeces | place: Austria | collected 2013 | reverse complement strand
CGCTTTGGGCTGCGCCCAAGGCCCCACTGGGGCCACGCTTCCCTTCGGGACAGTTCGCTGCGCTCACCCGCCGGGAAAAAGCCCTTTATTGCCCATTTTGACGGCGGGGCTCGCAATGTCGCGCGCAATGGAGTTGGATAGCTTTCACCAGCTCTTGGAGCGCGCTCGTGCTCGCCTTTTTCCGCCGTCAAAATGGGCGGGCCTTTTTCCCTTCGCTGCCTATCGCCGCTCTGCTTCGCCGCAGGTGACGCTGGGCAAACTCAAACGGCGATGCTTGGGATGCTTCGGTGCGACCGGGATGATAGTACAGCGCGGAAAAACAGGCTTGATTTTTATTCTGTGGTTGGCATAAACCGTACTCAAATAATGTCTGTTTGGATATTTCGACATGTATTAGAGTTTCCTGAAACGTAAAAAGCCAGCGGGGTTTCAAATCCACGCTGGCTTTTTATGCGAGCTATGAGGCCCGTTGCCGAATGGCGGTCTTTTCTATTCAACTAACAGGGAGCCACACCAAACCCGCGAGCCGCGAGGCCTGTCGCCGAGCGGCGGTAGCTTTACGGCTAACCAGCATGTCCCCTGAGCACCCTGCGCGCCATAGGCGCGCAGTCCGGGGTTAAGGGGTACTACCCCTTACCTGTAGAGGGCGACGCTGTCTTCGCCGTCGATCTCGGTGACGCGGACGGCGATGCGCTCGCTGTGGGCGGTGGGGACGTTTTTGCCGACGTAGTCCGCGCGGATGGGGAGCTCCCGGTGGCCGCGATCCACCAGCTCCGCCAAACAGATGCGAGCCGGGCGGCCCTGATCCACCAGCGCGTCCAGCGCGGCCCGAACCGTGCGGCCCGTGTAGATCACATCATCCACCAGCACCACAAGCTTACCGTTGATATCTACCGGCAGGGAAGCACCTTTCAACTGGGGTTGGTCGTATAGGGTAGTCAGGTCGTCCCGGTAGAGGGTGATATCCAGCTCGCCCACGGGCACCCGTACACCCTCGAAACGCTCGATCAGCGCGGCCAGCCGCTGGGCCAGCGGCACGCCCCGGCGCTTGATGCCCACCAGCACGATGTTTTCCGGGGGATCGAGCTGCTCCAGAATTTCGTGAGCCATCCGGCTCAGGGCCCGCTGCATGGCGGGCGCGTCCATCAATTTGGCTTTGAGCTGCTGCTCAGACATGGTCTTTTTCCTCCTGATAGATAACCTTTTCGGTTTGGAAAAGGGGTATGTTCCTTTTTGAGAAACATACCCCAAAGTTGCAGTTGCGTCAAGGCTTTTCTTATTCGGCCTTGGCTTCGCCCTTTTCCTCGGCAGAGCGCTTGTTGAAGATCACGTTCACCAGGATGCCCACGATCAGGCCGGTGGCGATGGAGCTGATCTGCACGGAGCCGAAGTTCAGCGTCAGGCCGCCGATGCCGCACACCAGAATGGCAGCGACCACGAACAGGTTCCGATTGTCGCCCAGATCCACAGGCTGCAGCATCTTCAGGCCGCTGACCGCGATGAAGCCGTACAGCGCGATGCACACGCCGCCCACGATGCAGGAGGGGATGGAGTTGACGAAGCAGACGAAGGGGTCGAAGAAGCTCAGCAGGATGCAGTACACACCGGCCAGCGCGATAGTACTGACGGAGGCGTTGCCCGTGATGGCGATGCAGCCCACGGATTCGCCGTAGGTGGTGTTGGGGCAGCCGCCGAAGAAGGCGCCCACGATGGAGCCTACGCCGTCGCCGATCAGGGTGCGGTCAAGGCCGGGGTCGGTGATGAGGTCGCGGTTGATGATGCTGGACACGTTCTTGTGGTCGGCGATGTGCTCGGCCAGCGTTACGAAGGCCACGGGGGCGAACAGCAGGAACAGGCTCAGCACGTCGGCCCAGCTGGTGATGGTGTTGGGAGCGTCCTTGTACACGCCGAACATGCCCAGGAAGGTGAACCGGGGGAGCTTGAACAGCTGCATGTTGTCGAAGGCGGACAGGTGAACCAGCTGCAGGGCTTCGCAGCCGGTGGCGTTGCCGATCAGGGTCAGCGCCAGCGCGATAACGTAGGCGCCCAGAATGCCGATGATGAAGGGAACCATTCTCATGCTCTTGGGGCCCTTCACGGAGGCGTACACGGTGATGAAGAAGGCCACCAGACCCACCAGAATGGCGACCAGATTGTAATTGTCGATGCTGACGGCGGTGTTGCTCAGGTTTTTCACGGCGGTGCCGCACAGGCTCAAACCGATCAGGGCCACGGTGGGGCCGATGACCACGGGGGGCAACAACTTGTTGACCCATGCGGAGCCGGTCTTCTTAATGATGAGAGCGATCAGCACATACACCAGACCGGCGAACACGGAGCCCAGAAGGATGCCGCCGAAGCCATACGCCACGGCGCTTGCCAGCGGGCTGATGAAGGCGAAGGAGCTGCCCAGAAACACGGGGCTCTTGCGGCGGGTAGCCACCAGAATGTAGAACAGGGTGCCCATTCCGGCGCCGAACAGCGCGGCGGGCTGGTTCAGGTACAGGCCGGTGGCGTCGGCCAGGATCGGCACCAGCAGGGTGGCGGCCATGATGGCCAGCAGCTGCTGGAAGGCATACACAAGGTTCTTTTTCAGGGGCGGCCTCTGGTTGACGTCGTACACGAGTTTCATCGGTTCGTTCTCCTCCAGTCGGAAAGATCAACCCTGCGCGCCTTTGGTAGAAAATGAAAAACTGCCTTGCCCACGGCAGGGCAAGGCAGATACACACATTTCGACCAATCACTGGCATATCTTTCGCAGCCTTCCCGGCCTCACGGGACCGTGGTTAAAGGACACGCATTCAGTTGTCGTTTGGGAGGATACCATGCCCGGCGAATTTTGTCAAGCCCGAATTTTGCCGGGCGCAGGGGCAAAAGACATCCGTCTTTCCCCCACGGCGTTTTGCCTGCGGTCAGCGCATCAGCTCCCGCACCAGCGGAATCCGTTTTCCGGCTTTGGTCAATAGAACGCAGAATGCTACCACCAGCGCCGTCTTCGCAAAATTCACCCAAAGGGATACCGGCAGCAGGGGGTACACATAAATGCTCAGCGGGATCAGGCACAGATAATGGAGGTAGTACACGCCCATGCTGCACTGCCCCACATTGCGCCCCAGCCACCGGGCCAGCTTTCCGTCGCCCATGGGCCGCAGCAGCGCGAACACGCAAAAGCTCGTCAAAAGCGTACCGGACCATTCGTACTTTGCGACCAGCGGAATGCTCTTCCAGGCAAAGCTGCCCATTTGCAGATACCGCACCCCCATCATAATGGCCAGCCCCAGCGTCATGCCGAAAAACGCCGCCACCCGGAACGAACGTTTTTGCGGAAGGTTCCGCTCTTCCAGCAGCCGATACACGCCGCCCAGCAGAAAGCAAACCAGCATGGAGGAGTATTCTCCGCCCAGCGGGAACACATGGGAGAGCATTTCCACATCGAACAGCTCCACATGCAGCCGGGACGAACCCACCTGCAGCAGCAGGTTGGCGCTCATAACGAACTGATTGGACAGGTAGGCCAGACCCGTATAGGCAAGCGCCATGCCGAACTTCCGCTGGGTGAACATGGGTGCCAGCAGGGGCGTCGCCAGCAGCGCGGGGATGTAGGCCTGCAAAAACCAAAGATTCTCCGTATCCACGCCCGGAAGCGAGCAGAACAGGAAAAGATACCGAAACAGGGTGACGGCGTTCCATTCCACCGTGTCAAACATCTGGAAAAAGAAAAAATACAGCGCCTTCCAGACCACCATGCAAAGATAAACATGCCCGGCCCGGCGAAAGCTCTTCCCGGCGCTTTCCTGCTTAAACAGCAGCACATAGCCGCTGCACATCATAAAGCAGGGGACGGCCGAAAAGACCAGCACCATGCAGACGGCTCCCGCCACGCTGTCGTCCGGGATCACTACCCGATGGCAGAACACCACCATGCAGATGGCCACCCCTTTAATAAAATCCAGATATTCGAATCGCTTGGTCTGCATCTTTTGATCTCCCGCTTTCGATGGCGCCAATCGCAAAGGAAACGGACGGACAGTCCGGGCAGGGGCCGGAATTTACTGCTTTTCGCCGCTCTGGGGCTTCACCCGGCGGCCGATTTTATTCTCCGTGCCGTTCAGAAGCCGCTGGATATTGGTGCGGTGGCGGTACACGCACATGATAAACAGCACCGTGGCGAAGATGCACAGCGCCCACTGCCCGAAGCAGACGATCCAGATCAGCACCATATAGGTCAGCAGCATGGTCATGCTGCCCAGACTGATATACCTTGTCAGGGCGATGACCAGCACGCACAGCAGGATGGACGGCAGGCCGCACCAGAAATGAATCAGCAGCACCACCGCCGTGGAGCAGGCCACGCCCTTGCCGCCCTGAAAATGATAGAACACGGGCCAGTTGTGGCCGATGACCACGAACAGCGCCGCCACGATGCGTCCCATTCCCTCGACGCCGAAGGCGGACGGCACCAGCAGGTTGCCGATCAGGCAGGCGAGGGCGGCTTTGGCAAAATCGCCCACAAAGGTAATCAGGCCGTCCTTCAGGCCCAGCACCCGCAGCACATTGCTGGCGCCGGTATTGTGGCTGCCCTCGTTGCGGATATTCACGCCCTCCCGGCGGGATACGATGGTGCCCGTGGAGATACATCCCAGCAGATAAGCGGCAACGGCGGTAACGATGGTCAAAAGGATTTCTTTCATTTTTGAAGAGGTCCTCCTGAAAAAAATTCAATAGGGTCATGGCGCTTGGAAAAGGGAAGCGTCATGCATACTATACCACAGGCGGCCAAAAAAGCAAAGAGGCAGGGCCTACCCCTGATGGTTGCGGTTCGGGCCCCGAAGCAGATCGCCGGGAGCCACGGGGAAGGGGAAGCAAAGCTTCAGCAGCAGCCCCGCCACGCTGGCCGTCTGGACGGCCTCGCCCGTTTCGGCCAGCATCATGGATTCGACGGTGAAGGGAAGGCTGCCCGCAGGGGTCAGCACCTCCAGCCGGTCGCCCACGTAGAAGCGGTTCTTCAGGCGGATCAGCGCCGGTTCGCCGGGCGCGGCGGCTTCCAGAACGTCGCCCACGTATTCCATGGTCTGGGAAAAGCCCTCCGCCCCGGCGACGGGCTGGGGCGCGCCAAAGTAGAAGCCTGTGTTGCTCTTCCGGTGGCTGGCCTTGTTCAGCTCCCGCATCAGGTCGGGGACGGCCCGGCGGAAGGCTTCCTCGCCCTCCTTTTCCAGCAGATCCAGCCCGTGACGGTACACCGACACCACGGAGGCCACATAGTAGGCCGTCTTCATCCGGCCTTCGATTTTCAGGCTGATAACGCCCGCGTCTCGCAGCTCCGGCAGATGGGGCAGCATGCACAGATCATAGGCCGAGTAGAGGTAGGTTCCCCGGTCGTCCTCGCAGACGGGCAGGTATTCGCCCGGACGCTTTTCTTCCATCAGATGATACTGCCAGCGGCAGGGCTGGGCACAGGCCCCCCGATTGCCGCTGCGGCCCACCAGTGCGTTGGATAACAGACACCGCCCGCTGTAGGCCACGCACATGGCCCCGTGGACAAAGGCCTCCAGCTCCAGCTCCGACGGCAGGAGGGCGCGCATTCCCCGGATGTCCTCCATGGACAGTTCCCGGGACAGGACGATCCGCTCTGCCCCCACGGCCCGGTGCAGGTGCAACGCCGTGGGCGCGTTCATCACATTGGCCTGCGTGGAGATGTGGATGGGCAGCCCCGGCACCCGCTCATGCAGGATCAGACAGGCCCCCAGATCGCTGACGATGGCCGCGTCCGCGCCGCAGCGCAGAGCGGTCTTGCCCGCCTCGGCAAAGCCGTCCAGTTCCTTGTCCGTGGGCAGGACGTTCATGGTGACGTAGAATTTCGCGCCCTGCTTGTGGCACTGTTCCGCCGCTTCCGCAAGGGCCGCTTCGTCAAAATTGCCCGCAAAGGCCCGCAGGCCGTACTGCTTCATGCCGCCGTATACCGCGTCCGCCCCGAAGTGCAGGGCCGCCTTCAGCTGCTCCATGCCCCCGGCCGGGGCCAGCAGTTCCATTCTTCTGTTCAAATCAAATTCCCCGTTCCTGATCGTAAGCCTGCCACAGGGGCGAGTAGATGGCCACGGCCTGATTGTGTTCCTCCAGCGTCTTGGAGAAATACAGTTCGCCGGTGTTGGGGTCCTTACTGCAGAAGTAGAGGTACTTCTCCGCCACATAACTCTCGTCCGGGTACAGGGCCGCGTAGATGGCCTCAGGGGACGGGTTGCAGATGGGGCCCAGCGGCAGACCGCTGACAATGTAGGTGTTGTAGGGCGAATCCACCTGCAGGTCGCTGGAGCGAAGGGCCATGCGGCGTTCGCCTGTGATATAGTGAATAGTGGGGTCGCTCTGCAGCTTCATGCCGCTGTTCAGCCGGTTATGGAAGACGGCGGACACCTTGGCAAAGTCGGCCTTCTTGGCTTCCTTTTCGATCATGGAGGCCAGCGTCAGGGTCTGATCCATGGTCATGCCCAGCTCGGCGGCCCGCTCCTGCCACTCGTTGGAGAAAACATAGTCCGTCTGATCCAGCAGTTTTTTCACGATGTCCTTGGGCGTGGCGTTCAGGTAGACCTCGTAGGTGTTGGGGGCCAGATAGCCTTCCAGCAGGTATTTGCGGCTGTTCACGTTCTGGGTCTTCAGTTCGTCCTGAAGGAAGTAATAGTCCGTCACGCCCTCGCCGGTCTTGCACAGGTTCAGGAATTCCGCCGTATCCTGCAAAATGCCCTTTTCCTTCAGATAATTGGCGATGTTCTCGATGGTGTAGCCCGGGATGATGGTAATATCCGTCACCGTGGGCCGTCCGTCGCCGGTGGTCAGAAGCTGGGCGATCTGGAACAGGTCCATGCTCCTTTTCACCTTGTAATTGCCCGCCTGAATCTTCTGGCCCATGCCGGCGAAGTCGCAGTAATACTTGAACACGGAGCTGTTCTTGATGAGTCCCGCGCTTTCCAGATTGCGGGACACCCGGCTCAGGCTGTTGCCCGTCTCCACGGAGAAGGCGATCTCCGTATCATCGGCAGGGTCTACCGGGCTTAAGTACTTGTCCTGCACGTGGCTCCATACGGTGGACAGCACGCCGAACACGATCAGCAGTGCGCACAGGCCGATGAGCACCGGCCGGAGGATCCTCCACAGGCCGCTGAACCAGTACAGGCCGTATTTTCGATCCTCCCGCAGGGCTTCGTAGTCGTAATCCTGCTGCTCTTCCGGCAATATCGGATGATTCTTTCTGCGTTTCAATGGGGTTCCTCCTTGCTCAGCCGAGGGGAATATCCAGCCCGGCCTCCCGTGTGATTTTTTCCATCAGCTGGGCTACCAGCTGCTGCACCTTCATCTGGGCCAGCAGATATTCGCTGGCCTCCTCACTGTCGTATAAAAGGGCGCTGAGCTGCTCGAAGGCGCGGGTATCTTCCTCCCGGGGTTCGCCGCCAGAAAGGGCCGCCATCTGCAAAGCGCTCTGGGCCGCGGCGAACCGGCGCAGCAGCGCCGCCGTGCCCTCATCGGCCATCACGCTTTCCCGAAGGGCCGCGTAGCGCTTCCAGCTTTCCGTCTGGTGCAGGGCGCTCAGCAGCTCATCCGCCGCCCGGCGCAGGTTCTCGTCCATGGTACCGGCCTCCCCGTGCTTTTCTTCCAGAAAATCCCGCCCTTAGTATAACGCATCTTGAGGGAAATTTCATTCCCTATTTTCCCCTTCCGCCGGTAACATACCCGCAAACAGCCACGCATATCCTTGCACCAGCCAGGCGAAGGAGGAATGAACGCTTTGAGTGAGCAGAACTTTGATCTGTACCGCGATATTGCCAAACGAACCGACGGCGACGTATACATCGGCGTGGTAGGGCCGGTGCGCACGGGCAAAAGCACCCTGATCTCCCGGATGATGGAGGAACTGGTCCTGAGCCGCATGGCGGCGGGCCCCCGGCGGGAGCGGCTCACCGACGAGCTGCCCCAGAGCGGCAGCGGAAAGACCATCATGACCACCCAGCCCAAGTTCGTGCCCAGCGAGGCGGTCAGCGTCACGCTGGACGATCAGTCTTCCGTCCGGGTGCGCATGGTGGACAGCGTGGGCTATCTGGTGGAGGGCGCGCTGGGCACAGAGGAGGACGGCGCGTCCCGGATGGTGCATACCCCCTGGTTCGACTACGACATCCCCTTTGAGCAGGCGGCGGAGATCGGTACCCGAAAGGTCATCACCGATCATGCCACCATCGGGCTGGTGGTCACCACGGACGGCAGCATCGCCGACCTGAGCCGGGAAGCCTACCAGCCGCCGGAGGAGCGGGTGGTGCGGGAGCTGAAGGAGATCGGCAAGCCCTTTATTCTCATCCTGAACAGCCGCCACCCGGAGGCGGAGGAAACGCTGGCCCTGCGGCAGCGGCTCAGCGAACGCTACGGCGTGCCAGCCCTTTCCCTGAACGTAAAGGAGATGGGCCTGCCCGAAATTCAGCAGGTCTTTCAGGAGGTGCTGTATCAGTTCCCCCTGCGGGAGATCCGCGTTTCCGTGCCCGGCTGGCTCAACGCGCTGGACGAAGGGCACTGGCTGGTGCAGCACGTATTGGAGCATGTGAAGGAAGCCGGGGCGAAGGTCAGCTGCATGCGGGATCAGACGGTCTTTGCCGGAGCCTTTGCGGACAGTCCCTACACGGACGGCCTGCGGCCCGACGGCATCGAGCTGGGCACCGGGCGGCTGAATTTCGCCCTGCCCCTGAAGGACGGCCTGTTCAACCGGATCCTGGGCGAGGAATGCGGCACTACCATCGAGGGGGATGCGCACCTTCTCCGGCTGATGAAGGAGCTGGTGGCCGCCAAGAGCGAGTACGACCACGTAGCGGACGCCCTGCGCAGCGTCCGGGAAACGGGCTACGGGCTGGTCACGCCCACCATGAGCGAGCTGACCCTGCAGGAGCCGGAGATCGTCCAGCAGGGCAGCCGCTTCGGGGTACGGCTGAAGGCCAACGCGCCCAGCCTGCACCTGATCCGGGTGGACATCGAAACGGAGGTCTCCCCCGTCGTCGGCACGGAAAAGCAGAGCGAGGAACTGGTAAAGTATCTATTGGAGGAATTCCAGAACGATCCCCAGACCATTTGGAACACGAACTTCTTCGGCAAGAGTCTACACGAACTGGTCCGGGAGGGGCTTGCCAACAAGCTGATGCGGATGCCCATAGACGCCCAAGAGAAAGTACAGGAGACTCTCAGCAAGATCATCAACGAAGGCAACGGCGGCATGATCTGTATCCTCCTCTAGGCAGGGGGTGACCCCCTGCACCCCACACCGCGCCCATAGGGCGCGGGGCTGCTCGTGAAACATGCAGCTTGGCCGTGAAGCTACCGCCGCTCGGCGACGGGCCTCGCGGCTCGCGGGTCTGGTGCGGCTCCCTGCCGTTTGGCCGATTCAGACCGCCATTCGGCAACAGGCCTCATGGCTCGCTGCAAAGGCCAGCATGGATTTGAAATCCCGCTGGCCTTTTGTGCTGCAAAAATACCAAGCCGCTTCGAAACATCCCAACCCGCAAGGGCTGCGTATGCCCCCACCAACTATGAATCAGAATTCCCGCCCGCTTATCAGCGCTGCAAAAATTCTCAAGCCACATCTAAGCATCCCAACTTGCAAGGGGTGCGTATGCCCCACGCCGACTGCGCCGGGGCAGAGCGGCGATAGGCAGCGGAGGGAAAAAGCCTTGCCCTTTTTGAAAGAGGAAAAGAGTGAGCACGAGCGCGCACGAACGTAGGTGTTATCTCTCCAACAATGCTGCGCGCGACATTGCGAACTCCCTCTTTCAAAAATGGGCAATAAAGGGCTTTTTCCCGGAGTCGCCGTGCCGCTGGCTTTCTTTTGCACACTTTTCTTTCGCCACCGAAAGAAAAGTGTGAGCGCCCCATAGGGCTGCAAGCCCTTCTCCCGCGCCGGAGTCGGCGCGTCAGGCCCCACCAAGGGAATTTGCTTACGGCAAAGTTGTCTCTTGTCATGCCAGCAGGGGGGCTTTCCGCTCGCCCCCCTGCACCCCCTTCGGATCGCCACTCGAAGCAATAGAGCGCCCCATAGGGCTGCAAGCCCTGCCCTCGCGCCGGAGTCGGCGCGTCAGGCCCCGCCAAAGGGGAATTTCTTCGGCAAAGTTGTCTCTTGTCATGCCAGCAGGGGGCTTTCCGCTCGCCCCCTGCACCCCTTCGGACCGTAGTCGGCGAGAAAACTCACAAGGGCTTTCCTCGGGGCAAACAATCGGCGAGACCCTCACTCAGCGAGCCCCCATAGGGCCATTTTTTCCATCAGGAAACCCACCTAGCTTCCCTCGGGGTAAACCCCGACTTAGCCCGCACTACCGCACCTTTTGAAATCAAAAAAGCAGGAGCCGCGCTTTCCGCACCTCTCCCGCTTTTCTTGTCTCTATTTCATTTCAGGGGATAAAACTCCCCGCCCCAGTAGATCTCCCCAGAGAACCCCTCCGGCACCGCCCCGGAGACAAAGTACGCCGCGCTGCCGATCGTCTGGTTCTCGCAGAGCGTGTTCGTCATGGCGTAGACAAATAGCCGCTCCTGCTGGCCGTCCATGCCCTGCCCCGCCTCCAGAAATGCCGGGGCGAAATTCACCAAAACCGTCCGGCCGGAAAGCGCCAGCCCCAGAATGTCCGCGTCTGACAGGCTGCCCACCGGCATCACCGCCGCCAGCCCGGGAACCTCGTCATAGGGCTGCGGGCCCTTGCTCAGCTCCAACAGCAGCGCACGGGGATTCTGCTTCTGATAATAGACCACCGGCCGCCTGCTGGCCTGTAGGCCCCGGCCCTCGCCGTCGGCAAAGTACAGGGTGCACAGGTCGCACAGCAGCGGGGCAAAATCCGCCCGCTTCATCACCTGATCGGTAAAGACGATGGAGCTGGTAAAGCTGTCCGTCAGCATCAGTGTCTCCACCGGCTGCTCGCCGATGGTCACCGTCACGCCCGACGCGGCGGGGAAAAAGCTGCACAGCGTGTAGCACAGCGAAGCCATGCAGTTGGCCCGGCTCACGTTCGCCTTTTCCAGCATGTCGTTCAAAGAATAGGAGAAATTCAGCGTAATGACGCTGCCGCCCAGCTCGTCGGAATAGGCGACCTCCGGGTCGCCGGTGAGCATCTCCACCAGCAGATTCAGCGGCGGCGAGTCGATCTCCGAAACCGACGCGCCCTTGCTCAATTCCCGCATGATCTGGACGATCATATCGGACGGCTTCTGGTTGGCAAAGCTCAGAGAGCGCACCTCGCTAAGCAGCCCCGGTGTGCCCGCCAGCGGATAATACAGCGTCACGTTGGCGGAAAGGGACTTGTCCTCCGCGCTTTCGTTCAGCCCCACCCGGCGGCTGAGCCGCTGTTCGTAGACCGAGGACAGATCCTCGCTCAGGCTGCGGCTGAACGACCCCATGGGCAGGGTGTTGGCCACGTCCAGCCCTACGGGATGATCGACGATCAGGAAGTTCACGTAGTCGATCTCCTTCAGCTCCGTCAGCGTGTTGGCGATGGCCTGAAAAGCAATGTACAGGTCGCCCCGGTTCAGCTGCAGCGCCGAAGCCGCCAGATTCACCGTGGCCGCGTTTCGGCTGACCTCCACCGGGTTGGCCCCGTACAGCGCCAGCTTGACGTTTCCGCCCAGCGCGGCGGCAGTGGACGTGCCCGAGTGGTTCAGCAGCGCCCGCACCAGACTTTCCACCCGGGGCCGGGATGCGGAAAACGTCACCGGGCTGACCACGGCGGTCAGACGGCCGCCGCTGTGCCGGGGCAGGTACAGCGTAGCGTCGGCGGTGTATTCCAGCGCCGCGTCGCCGATGGGCGCTACATAGCTCTGCGACGCCGGGGGCAATGTGACCTCCGGGGAAGCTTCCGACGTGGGCAGACCGTCCCCGGCCTGACAGGCGCACAGCCCCGGCACCAGCGCCGCCAGCAGCAGCGCCAACGCGCGTTTCTTCCCTTTCACGGCAGTCCTCTCTCCTTTTTTTCGGTGGGATTGGCGGTTTGCGCTATCTTTTTTCCTTACAGCCCCATCAGCCGCCGCAGGGTCTCCAGCGGAATTTTCCACACGCCGCCCTGCTTTTCCAGCGTCAGCGGCCATGCCTCCAGGGCGGTGGACGCGCCGTCCGTCAGCAGGGAAGCGTCTACATTCAGGGCGGCACGTTCGCCGTTGACCATCCCGGCGGTCAGCGTGTAGTCCGACAGGCTGGGGGCCGCGTCGATCTCCGCCCGGAACTGCTCTGGCACCGGCAGGTCCTCCGCCACGGTGAAATCGTAGATCGTATCAAAATCCCGGCTTCGCCATGCTTCCATCAGCAGGGCGGCGGTGTTGTACGGGCTCAGCAGCAGGCTTTCGTCCCGGCTCAGCGGGTCGGCGGGGCCCTGTTCCCCGGTCAGGTAATAACTCCGATCCAGCCGGATGGCGGCGCTCTCTCCCCCGTCGATCAAAATCTGCACCCGGGTGTAGGGCAGATTCTCCATCACCGTGTCCGCAATGCTGGCCATGGCCAGCCGGCGGCGGACAGGGGCTTCCTCCGCCCAGAACTCGTCCGAGCGCCAGCCGTCTGGAATGCCGTCCCGCAGCAGGGAATTGGTCAGGGTGATGAACAGCATATCGCCGCTGGCGGTGACTTCCTTCAGCCCTACGTCCTCTCCCAGCGCCCGACGAAGATTCATCTCCCCGGCGGACGGCCCGGCCAGCAGCGCACGCACAAGCGCCGCTTCGCTGCTTTCGTCCTTTCGGACGGTCAGCGTGCGGCTTTCCCCCGCCAGCATGGAATAATCCAGATAGCGGAAATACAGCACCACATCCCACGAAGCGGCGTTGTCCTCCGCGGCGGTGGCGGCGTGAAGGCGCTGCTCCACGCCTGGCAGCGGCGTGGCCTCGGCCTGTACCAGCGGATTCGCCGCCCGGGTGCAGGAGCACAGCAGCCCGCACAGCGCCGCCAGAAGAACCGCCAGCATTCCCCGGCGCTTTCGATTTCCTTTCATAAACGTCTCTCCTTGGCTCATCCCTGATGGATGGGCAGTTCCACGGTAAAAGTGGAACCCCTGCCTTCTTCGCTTTCCACGGACACGCTGCCGCCGTGCATCAGCACCATCTGGTGCACGATGCTCAGGCCCAGACCCGTGCCGCCGGTCTCCCGGCTGCGGGCCTTATCCACCCGGTAGAAGCGGTCGAAAATATGGGCCTGATCCTCCCGGGGAATGCCGGGGCCGTTGTCGGTGACGGTCATCACCGCATCCCGGCCGGAGCGGATCAGCCGCACCTTGATGGCTCCGCCCTCCTGCGTATACTTGATGGCGTTTTCCATCAGGTTGTACACCACCTGCGTCAGTTTGGCGCAGTCGGCGTACATTTCGCAGCGGTCGTTCAAGGCCAGCTTCAATTCCTGATGATGGCTCTCGGCCACGGGCTGGAGCCGGTGAGCCGTATCGGTGATCACCTGCGCCAGACTGAAGGTGGTGCGGTTCAGGCGCATGGCCTTGGAGTCCATACTCACCAGCGTCAGAAGGTCGCTGATGATGCTGTTCAGCCGGTCGATCTCCTTATTGATGTCGGTCAGGAACTCGGTACGCATCTCCGCGTCCATTTCCGGTTGATAGATGATGTTTTCCAGCAGGATCTTCATGGTGGCCAGCGGCGTTTTCAGCTCGTGGCTGGCGTTGGAGACGAACTGATTGCGGCTGGTATCCAGCATCTGCAGCTTTTCGGACATGGTATTGAACGTCTCGCTGAGCCGCCGCAGCTCGCCGGAGCCCTTTACCGGCACCCGCACGGACAGGTCGCCGTGGCCCATGCGCTGGATGCTCTTGGTCAGGGACACGATAGGCCGGGTCAGCACTCGGGAGAAGATCAGCGCGATCACCATGGCCGCCGCCGCCGCGATGAGGAAGTACGCCACCATCCGGGTCTGCAGGGAGGACAGGCGGTCCATCATTTCCTGCACCGGGGAGGAATACAGCAGCACGCCCTGCACCACGCCGTCTGCCGTCAGCGCGGAGGTGCAATAAGCCACCCATTCCGCGTTGGGATCGTAAGGCCGCAGCCATTGCAGCCAGCTGTTCTCCCCGCCGTTATCGTCCAGCCGGTGAACGCCGTAGTCCGACGCGCTGCCCATGGACAAAACCGACACCACCTCCGGCAGCTCCAGCCGGGAGCCGTTCAGCTCGCAGAAGGTATCCAGCTGCACCTTGCCGCTCTGATCCAGCAGCATCAGCCGTCCGCCCAATTCGCCCCCGGCGGATTCCAGCAGCTGCTGGGCCTTTTCCATATCCCGTTCGGCGTACAGCGGCCCCAGCTCCGCCGCCAGCTTATCGGCGGCGGCGTGATCCTGCCGCATCCTGTCGCTGAACAAAGAATCGCCCACCAGCCCGATGAGGGAGGTCGCTACCAGATAGTAGCTGACCCCCACGATGAGCAGGAAGGCGAGCATGATCTTCCATCGGATGGAAGAAAAGGCATGTTTAGTCCTTGTCGGTGAAATAGTAACCCACTCCCCATTTGGTGAAGATAAATTCGGGCTGGGCGGGATTGCGTTCGATCTTCTCGCGAAGCCGACGGATATGGACGTCCACGGTGCGGGCGTCGCCGGTGTAGTCGTACTTCCACACGGTTTCCAGCAGGGACTCCCGGCTGAACACCTTGCCCCGGTTATTGACGAACACCTGCAGCAGGTCGAACTCCTTGGCGGTCAGGCGGACTTCGTTTCCGCCCAGCGTGACGGAGCGGTTGACGGAGTTGATCTCCATATCGTGCACGCGGATGGTGCGGCGCACGTCGTTCTGGCTGGACGCGGCGGTGCGGCGCAGGATGGTCTTGATGCGGGCCTTGACCTCAAGGATATTGAAGGGCTTGGTCATATAGTCGTCCGCGCCGTATTCCAGCCCCAGAATTTTGTCGATCTGTTCACCCTTGGCGGTCAGCATGATGATGGGTACATTGCTGTGTTCCCGGATCCGCTGGCACACGGTGATGCCGTCCACCTTCGGCAGCATCACGTCCAGCAGAATGAAGTCGTAATGGCCTGCAAAGAACTTGGTCAGCGCTTCGTCGCCGTCGGCGGCGGAATCCGTCTCGAAGCCTTCTTGTTCCAGCGTATATTTCAAACCCTTAACAATCAGGGGCTCATCGTCAACAAGGAGGATGCGTTTCGCCATGGGAAATTCTTTCCTTTCTGCAGTGCTTTACCTTGAAAAGACTCATTTACAGCCTTGTTTACATTGTAAAACTAATTATGAAAAAAATCAAGTAGATTGCAACAATTTCTTCACAATTTCAGGGGTAGTACCCCTGACCCCGGACTGCGCGCCATGGGCGCGCAGGGGCGTAGGGAGACA